>Ga0315281_10013565_pt1 | contig 11022 bp, 6 predicted proteins | sample YL17G07_0_MG_FD_204540 | JGI IMG/M metagenome (GOLD analysis project Ga0315281, IMG submission 204540) | Sediment microbial communities from Yellowstone Lake, YNP, Wyoming, USA - YL17G07_0 | ecosystem: Environmental > Aquatic > Freshwater > Lake > Sediment | place: USA: Wyoming | collected... | reverse complement strand
CCTGGTGCTGATGGACTGGATGATGCCCGGCATGGATGGCATCGAAACCATCCGGCGCATCCGTGCCGATGACAAGCTGCTGGATACCCAGACATTCATCATGGTCACGGCACACAAGCGGGATGACTTGATGCAGCGGGCGCAAGACACACAAATCGAAGGTGTGTTGATCAAACCGGTGAGCCCCTCCACGCTGGTCGACAGCATCCTCAACGCCTTCGGCAAAGAAGCCATGCAGCGTCCGCGCAAGAAGGGGCGGCAGGGTGAATACCTTGCCGCAGCAAAAGCCATGCGTGGCGCGCATTTGCTGCTGGTGGAAGATAACGCGGTCAACCAGGAACTGGCAATGGAAATTCTTACGGCAGCCGGTATCAGGGTCGATGTCGCCAACAATGGTGCCGAGGCGTTGGAGAAGGTGTTGCAGGCCGATTACGACGGCGTGTTGATGGATTGCCAGATGCCGGTGATGGACGGTTTCGACGCCACCCGCAAGATTCGCGAAGATACCCGTTTCGCCCATCTGCCGATTCTCGCCATGACGGCCAACGCGATGGCGGGCGACAAGGAGAAGTGTATCGAATGCGGCATGAACGACCACATCGCGAAACCGATTGATGTCGACCAACTCTTCATCACCCTGGGATGCTGGATCAGGCCGAAATCCCCCGCCACCCAACCGGGCACCGACACCGACAGCGCGAAAGCGGCGAAAAACGATGAAGCGCCCTATATTGCTGGGCTGGAAACGGACAAGGCCTTGCGTCGCGTCGGCGGTAGCGTCAAACTGTTGCGCAAGCTGCTCCACCGTTTCTGTGAAAATGAGACGGATGTCATCCAGCGTATCAAGACGGCTATCGAGAACAACGACACCAATACCGCCACCCGCGAAGCGCATACGATAAAGGGGCTGGCGGGAAATATAGGCGCCATAAAAATGGCAGAGTGCGCCGGTGCGGTCGAGGATATGTTGAGACGGGGCGAGTCCGATGGCCTGGCGCTGGTTCTGGATGCGATGGAGCAGGAACTGGCTACCCTGCTGGAGCGGATAGTCGCTGTGATGGGTCCCCCGCAACCTGCTGAAAATGCACCGCCTGTCAGGGTTAAAGTGAATATGGCGGTACTCGCCCACGAGCTGCGCCAGCTTGCCGCCCTGCTGGCGGACGATGATTCCAAAGCGGGAAAAATAGTGGACGGCATTGCGGACAGCCTCGCTGCCGCAGGCCAGGATGCTTCTGCCAAACAGCTCAAAAAACTGATTGCCCAATATGATTTTGAAGGGGCGATGGATAAGCTGAACGAAATAGCGCTGGCTTTGGGGATTGTTTTGTGAGGCGCTTTGTTTTGGTGTCTGCTTCGGTATCAATGAATTAATTTTAGAGGAACACATGATTGAATCACAAACAAGACAAACAATTCTGGTCGTAGACGATACGCCCGAAAATATCGATTTGCTGACCGAGGTGCTCGACCCGCATTACCGCACCCGAGTAGCGACCAATGGCGAAAAGGCGCTGAAAATAGCCTTTTCTAACACCCCTCCCGATCTCATACTGCTCGATATCATGATGCCGGGCATGGACGGCTACGAAGTATGCAAAAGCCTCAAGGAGAATCCGTCCACCCACGGCATTCCGGTGATTTTCGTCACCGCCATGAGCGAAGTGGCGGACGAGAAGAAAGGGCTGGAAATGGGGGCGGTGGACTACATCGCCAAGCCGATCAGCCCGGCCATCGTGCTGGCGCGGGTCAAGACCCATCTTGCGCTGTACGACCAGACGCGCCATCTGGAGAGCATGGTCGAACAGCGCACCGCCGAGCTCGAAAAAGCCCGGCGGCATATCATTTGCCGCCTCGGGCGCGCTTCCGAATTCAAGGACAACGAAACCGGCAATCACGTCATCCGCATGAGCCATTATTCCCGCCTGATCGCTCAAGCCTTCGGGTTGGGGGAAGAATCCGTCGATATCCTGTTTAACGCCGCGCCGATGCACGATGTCGGCAAGATCGGCATTCCCGACAATATCATGCTCAAGCCTGGCAAGCTCGACGAAACCGAATGGGTGGTGATGCGTATGCACCCGGCCATGGGCGCAGAAATTATCGGCATCCATCCCAGCCTTCTGCTCCAGACAGCACATAGCGTCGCGCTAACGCACCACGAAAAATGGGACGGCAGCGGTTACCCTAAAAAGCTTAAGGGTGAAGAAATTCCATTGTTCGCCCGGATTGTCGCCATCGCCGATGTTTTCGATGCACTGACATCGGATCGACCTTACAAAAAGGCGTGGACCATAGAAGAGGCGGCGCGCGAAATAGAAAAATGCGCCGGCACGCACTTTGACCCCGATTTGATCGAGCCTTTCAAGGCGGTATTGCCTCAAATCCAGAAAATCATGGAACAATATTCCGATAAGCTCGGCGCAATGGACGATCTGGCTTTTATCAAGAGCGGCGGCTGAAACAGCAAAAAAATACTCCGCGAAGCGGACAAAAATAATGGTGTTGTCCCACTGACGTGGGAATTTGTTAACCGACTGGATACCGGCCTACGCCCACAAGCGCTAACTTATGTGCGCCAAAGCGTAACTATTCAGGTCGAAGTAATATGTTCAGAAATAGCCATGATGCCAGCCCCTTCCCCCTGCAAGGGGGAAGGAGAAAAGCGGTAGCACTTGAGCAGTTACGCCAAAGCATTTCCCCTTCCCCATTGAAAGGGGAGGAGTAGGATATAGAGGTTCCCATAAGTTGGCGCATATGGGCCTGCGCCGGAATGACGAATTGGGGTTTAATCTGCGTTTCTTAAGCTCCCGTTTCGGAGGGTAATGTTGTGACATCTGTTTCTTCTTATTGCCCCTTGTGCATTTCCCGCTGCGGCTGCTTTTACAAGGTTGAAGGCGGCGTATTGACGGATGTCTCTCCCAATCCCGATCATCCTACCGGTAAACATCTGTGCGCCAAGGTGCGGGCGGCCCCGGCATTGTTGCGCCACCCCGACCGACTTTTATACCCCCTGCGCCGCACCAATCCAAAAGGCAGCGCCGATCCCGGTTGGCAAAGGATTTCATGGGAGGAGGCGCTCGATATCACCGCCTCCAACCTGAAACGTATCGCCGCAGAAAGCGGGGCGGAAGCGGTCAGTTTTTGCATCACCACACCCAGCGGTACCGCAGTGGCGGACGGAATGCCGTGGATATTCCGGCTGGCGAATGCGTTCGGCAGCCCCAACATGGTGTGGACCGCGCATGTCTGCAATTGGCACCGGGATTTCGCGCCTATGCTCACCTTCGGTTCGGATATCGGCATGCCCGATTTTGCTCGTACCGGTTGTTTGCTGTTGTGGGGCGTGAATCCACCGGCTACCTGGCTGGCGATGGCGGAAGAAATCAAGCAAGCACAACAGCGTGGAATGAAACTGATTGTCATTGACCCGCGTGAGGCCGGGTTCGCCAAACGTGCCGATGCGTGGCTGCGGGTGCGACCGGGAACCGACGGGATATTGGCATTGACACTGGCGAATCTGCTGCTGCAACGCGGAAGCTATGACCGCGATTTTTTGTTGCGCCATAGCACCGCGCCGTTTTTGGTGCGCGAAGATAACGGTGAGTTCCTGCTGTCTGCGGATGGGGAAAAAATGGTGTGGGATGAGGCAAGCGGCGGCTCCGTTTCCGCGCCGCCACCCGGCACAGCTATGCCCTTGGCACTCATGGGGCGGTTTGAGGTGTCCACACCCGGCGGCCCCGTATTTTGTCGCCCCGCCTTCGAATTCTTCACACAATGCTGCGCAGAATATCCGTTGGCGCGGGCGGCAGAGATCACCGGCATTACCGCTGAAACTATTGCGCGGGCGGCAGAAATGGTGGCGCATCACGGCCCGGTCGCGTTCTATGGCTGGGCCGGTTTGAACCAGCATCACGAGGCCACGCAGACAAGCCGGGCGCTGCATCTGTTGTACGCGCTCACGGGGAGCTACGATGCCCCCGGCGGCAATGTCTTCTTTACTAAACCACCGGTTCGCAACATGATGGGCAGCGAGTTGCTGCCGCCAAGCCAGGCAGTCAAGGCGTTGGGGTTGGCAGAACGCCCGCTCGGCCCTGCCGCAAAGGGGTGGATATCCGAAACTGATCTGTATCGCGCCATCGTCAAAAAGAAACCGTATCCGGTACGCGGCCTGTTGTCCTTCGGTTCCAACTTGCTCGCTACCCGTCCCGAACCGCATCGTGGGATTGAGGCATTGCGTGCGCTGGAGTTTTACGCGCATGCTGATTTCTTTCACTCTGCGATGAGCCGCGATGCGGATATTGTGTTTCCCGCCGCCATGCCGTGGGAGCGCCAGGGATTGCAGGCCGGATTCTCAGTTAATCAAACGGCGGAATCGCTGGTGCAGATGAGAACGCCGCTGCTTGAACCCAGAGGCGAGGCGCGACCCGATGCAGCCATTGCCTTCGCGTTGGCGGAGCGTTTGGGTTTGGGCGGAAATTTTTTTGAGAATAATCCGGAAGCGGCGCTATGTCATGCGCTTGAGCCAACCGGCCTGATGCCCGAAGCTTTGCGTGCCGCACCGGAAGGGTTGAAGTTGCCACTCAAAACGCATTATTTCAAATATCGCGACAAGCATTTCGCCACGCCCAGCGGACGGGTCGAATTTTATTCCGAGGCATTGCAGCGTATTGGACAGCCACCGTTGCCGACCTTCCGGCAAGCGGAAATCAACGCGGAATTTCCCCTGATGATGACCTGCGCCAAACTACCCGATCGCTGTCACAGCCAACATCAGCAAGCGGAACGGGCCGGGTACAAGTTGAGGCTCCCGGCGGTATGCCTTCATCCGGCAACGGCGGCAAAATCGGGCATCGAGGAAGGAGACCCCGTTACCGTACACTCTTCGCACGGCATGATGCTGGGACGCGCCAGGCTGGATGCCGCTCTCCACCCGCAGACGCTATGGGCACATTATGGCTGGTGGCAAGCGATACCCGGCGAAGCACCGGAAATGGGTGCCAATTACACGGCCTTGGCCGGGCCGAAATGCGACCCGGTCAGCGGCTCGGCACTGCTGCGGGGAATTTGTTGCCGTGTCGAGAAAAGTGCTTCTTCGTCGCGCGTGGCAACCCGGTAGGATGGGATGACGGAGCCGCTGCTGCGGCGCGGGATGCAGAGCGTCCCTGATACATTTCCTCGACCCATCCTACAATTTAACTCGCGAAAGGCGCACACTGTAGAGTGCCAATAAGCCTGTCCTGAGCTTGTCGAAGGGCGTAGCGCATTGCACTGTATGAAATTTTTTTCAGATTAATACATCCGGCGCAATGCCCGTTGCCCTTCGGCAAGCTCAACCTCTTTAAACAACATTTTGTAACTACTCATGCCTGTGTGCTTCCCTTCTCCCGTAGACGGGAGAAGGGCCGGGGATGAGGGGATTGTTACATACCGACAACTTGTGACGAAGCTAAACATCCCTCACCCCAACCCCTCTCCCGCCTGCGGGAGAGGGGGCAGCTCCACAATTTGTTGCTACCACCTGAGCAGTTACAACATTTTTTAAATTCGACCATACAAGGTCGGGTTAGGCGCGGTTTTTTGCGCCGCAACCTGATGTTTGCGCTATTTTTTGTAAAGAAATTGTATCGCTATTAACGGCGCAAATGCCGAGTGCGACAATTTGACGCGCGACATCATGTCACATTCCCAAGTTGATTTTTTACTCATAGAATCCGCCCGCTTCGATTTCGACAATAATTATTTTTCGGGAGTGCGGGGAGTGAAAAGGAAGCAGGTTTTTGCATTGAGTGTGGCCGCTTTGGCGGTCAATCAGGCGGTGTATGCCGAGGTGGAGATGTTGCCGGAAGTGACGGTTACCTCCACGACGATTGACGACCGCTTCGCTGGTAAGCGAGGTGAGCCAACAAGCATTCACGACATCAGCGGTCAGACGGTGGACGAGAAACGCCCAGAGAATATGATTGAACTTCTCAGGTCGATTCCTGGTGTTACTGCCGACCTGTCATCGGGTGATGAAATCAAAATAAAGCTGCGTGGCGTCGAGAACCAGCGTTACATGGGCGAGAAGCCGGGCGTGGCCATCGTCATTGATGGCGTGCCGGTGTTCGAGCGTACCGGAAAGGTCAACATCGACTTGGACAATATCGAATCGATCAAGGTTATTAAAGGTGGTGCCTCCTACCTGTTTGGCGATGACGGGCTTACCGGTGCCGTCATCATCACCACCAAGCGCGGCGCAAAATATCATGGAGTAACCGTTTCTGCCGACCGTGGTGCCTGGGACTACAACCGCCAGTTGGTGCGTGCCGGTTTTGCCGGTGAGTGGGGTAGCGGGCACGTCCAGGTCACACATCGGGCAGGTGATGATTACTACTGGCAGTCGGCCTATAAGACGGACAACATCGACGGCAATATGCGCGTTTTTTTAAGCGATGTTTCCGATCTGACCTTTGGCTTCGAAAAGTCCGACCGTGCGAAGGACAAGCACGGCTCGGTGAAGGGTGTCACCCAGGCGCTGCTTGACCCGCAAGGCACTGTCGGTCGCGACTATACCCGCAAATATGATGTTGATCTGCAAAAGTTGTATACCACCTACTCGAACGATCTCACCGAACACAGCAATATTCTGGCGACGGTATATGAATATCGGGACAGCACGGCCTATTGGTCGGCACCGCAACGTGTCGCAGCTGATGGTCAGGCAATCAGTGACTCGTCACCGGGTGCGCAGGATCTCTATACGACGCTTAATGACTACCGCCAAGTACAGCGTGGCGTGAAAGGTGAATGGCGCACCAGTTCCGGCAGTCTCGGCCGACTCGGAGGCTTTGATTTGCGTCGTAACGAATACAAAAATTTCAACACGGCTAAAACGTCCTACTGCGCGCGCGTCGATGCCACTGCTCCATATGCTTGCCCAGCGCCAGCATCAAATTTTACTGCTGCTGGCACGGTGCTTACCGACAGCGTAACCGACGAAGCAGTAAATGCGCTTTACGGTGAATTGAAGTTCATGCCCGCGCCCAAATGGATGCTGACCGCGAACGGACGCTACGATAATATCAGCCTTGATTTCAGTTCCGGTATAACGAAAGAAGTCACCACACCGTTTACACGCCAGAAAACATTCAACGTGACATCCTGGCGTGGCGGCGCGAATTATGCCGTCAGCAAGGGTACAGACCTGTTCGGTAATATTTCAACCGGCTTTCGCGCACCGGCGGCAGACCAGCTCTACAACGGCAGTATTTCACCCACCGGTGGCAAGACGCTCAATAACGAGAATTTGAAGCCGGAGCAGGCGTTGAACTATGAGCTGGGGATGCGAACCAAGAGCACATTTTTCGACGTGGATGCGGACATCGAGACAGCTGTCTTCCAGATCGACCGCAAGGATTTTATTCTTGCCACGAATGGGCAATACAGCACCAGCACAGCAACGGTGCAGGAGAAGTATGACAACATCGGTGGTGTCAGAAATCGCGGCTTCGAACTTTCCCTGAAAACAGACCGCAAGCGGACATTCACACTCGATACGGCCTACAGCTACATCCAGGCAAAATTCACCAAGTACGATAATTTTAACCAGACACTTGGCAGCCCCTATGTCGCTTCGCCGACGATGGTGCTTTACAACAACACCGGTAAAGATGTGCCGCGTGTGCCGCATCATCAGTTGAACATGACTTTCGGCTGGCAGCCGGATGACCGCCTCCGTCTGGCGTTGGAAATGGACACGAAATCCTGGTCATGGGCCGACGAGATCAATCAGGAGAAATGGGCGGGTCGCACGCTGTTCAATCTATCCACCAATTACGACATCCGCGAAAAAGGCCCGATGGGTGCGAAATGGTCGCTGTTCGCGCGCGTAAACAACCTGTTCGACAAGCGTTACTACTCGGCCGCACGTGGTACCAACGACGCTTCCAATTACCTCACCGGTACCTATGACAGCATCTACAACGCACAGGACTTGTCTATCGTCGTCGGCAAGCCGAGGAGTATGAGCGCCGGTTTAACAGTGGCATTTTAAGGAGAGCGGTATGAGAAATATTTTATTGGGTGCGATGGTTATGGCTGTATCGCCGCTGGTGTTTGCTGCGGCAAGCGCACCCGCTGCAACACAGGCTCAACAGGATAGGGCGGCAGGGGAACATGCCGGACATACCATGCCTGTGCTTGGAAGTGAGGCGCAGGGCAGGGTGGGCAAAGAAAGAGGTATGAGCAGGCCAACAGCCTGGACATCTTTCCCGATCCTGAAAGCCAAGATGAGCGGCGAGGGTCGTGAAGGCAGGTCTATCACCCTGGTTCCGCAAGGTATTGTGGCAAACAGTATCGTTGCCTATTCCAACGATATCAAGGATGCCAGTGGGCAACGCCAGCTTCCGTTCGATATGGCGGGAGCCAAGCTCGATAAGCCAGCATCTGGCGGTTTGCATTGGCTGGCGGCGCGTGAAGAGCAGGGCGACGAGGTGCGGGTAGCTTCCACGGTGTATTATTTCAGCAACCCCGGTAAAAATCCGACCGCTATATTTATGCAACAAAAGCATGAATTGGAAATCATCCCGCAGCCCTTCCCGCGCGAGCATTCCCGTTACCGTGCCAACGAGGATTGGAAGTTTTTGGTACGTTTCAACAGCAAGCCGCAGGCCAACCATAAAGTCAGTTTAGAAACCGGAAATGGCACTAAAGCTGAATTGGTCAGCGACGCGCAGGGCATCATCACCATGCATGTGCCGGACGATTTCAAGTCTGAATCCGGGCAAAAAACTGCTGGGGAACACAGCCATGGTCGGCGCAGCTCGGATTTTGTATTGGCGACAGAATATAGGGAGGGCGGGAAAAACTATCTGACCGCATTCAACGGCAGCTATGGCCCGGGCGCATTCGATCAGCGCAGCCTCGCAATGGGGCTTGGGTTCACGCTATTGGGTATGGCCGGTGCCGTACCCCTGTTAAGACAGCGTAAATCAGCAAAGCAAGCGGGTGATGCCATGCAATCATCGGTAGCTGAAACCGCCAATAATAAGGATGCTTGATATGTTGAAGACAATTTTCCCGACACTGACACGATTCCGCTTCACCATCCAGCTCATCATGCTGTTCGTCACCGTGTACGGCGGCGCGTTGCTGGGCACTTACATGGTGGATCGTATTTCACAGGCACTGCCTTCGCTGGCCTGTGCGTTCGACAAGCAAACCGGCGACCACTGCATCCTGATCGTCAACCAGCACCAGTTACATCACCGTATCGGTGAAGCGTTGGTCAAGGCGCAGGAAATAACCTACAAAGTATTCATTCCGACATTGATTTCGGTAGGGACTTTTTTCGCACTTTTCTTTTTTCTCAACAAGGCGTTCTGCGGTTGGGTCTGCCCGATGGGTACGGTGCAGGAAGTTATTTATCGCATCGGCAGAAGGTTGGGTAGACCGCTGCATCGTTTTGAGCCGGGCAATGTCGGCAGGGTGCGCCCGGTGAAATGGCTGATGCTGCTGGTGCTGGTGCTCGGTTTGCCGCTGCTGGCTGGCATGGGTACGGTATCCAATGAATTGGGTGACCCCTATTGCCAGGTATGCCCATCGCGTATCGCGACCACGTTGTTGACCGCCGATACCGAGCAGATCGCGTTGCGTACCGGTACCGGCATCAATATGTTCCTAGGCGCATTGGGTAACACGCTATTCGGCTTCATCATCATTGCCGCTTTGGCGGTACGCCTGCCGTTCTGCCGCATCTGCCCGTTGCTGTCGTGGAACGCGCTGTTTCAAAGATTATCGCCGATGCAGTTGGTAAAAAAACAGCACGACAAATGCGCAAAATGCGGCGTGTGCGAAAAAGCCTGCCCGATGGATATTCACGAAATCGGCCAAGAGTACGGTAAGAAGGCTTTTCACGAGGACTGTACTTTATGTGGGCGTTGTGTCGAGTATTGCCCGGACGATGACGTGATTCAGATCAAGTTCTTCGGTATCCCATTGTTCAAGTCATCCCGTGAGTATTACAAGAATCGCGTGAAGCTGGAAACGCCGGAAGGCTTGCCGAAAAACAAGGTGATCTGGCTGGCACCGGCAAAGGAAAACCGGAATGGATGAGTTTTTTAATCCGGCCTTGATCCCGAAAGAAACTACGCTGTTCGCCATCTGGCTGCTTGGCGTGTCGCTGGGGTTGACCGCCTGCACCGTCACTTGTCTGCCATTCATGGGAACATGGGTGCTGGGGCGCGGCAGCTCGCAACGTCAGGCATTGCGCGATACCGCGCTGTTTGTCACCGGGCGTATCGTCGCCTATACCCTGCTCGGCGCAATCGCCGGCGGGGCTGGGGTGTGGTTGTCAGAGGCCATGCGCGGCGGAACCGGCAATGCGGTGATCGGCCTGGCATCCATTGTGGCCGGGGTATGGCTGCTGCGTGCCGACAAGCCGCATGCGCCATGCGGTGCGGTGCGCGGTGCAGGCAGCACGCCGCCGCTGTTGATGGGTTTCTCCTTGAGCCTGACCCCGTGCGCGCCGCTGGCTTCGCTGCTGGCCGTATGCGCCGCAGCGGGTAGTATCAAACTTGGCATGACGAATGGCATGGTGTTCGGGCTGGGCGCAGCGCTGACTCCGCTGCTGATCCTGCTGCCGCTGATCAGCCTGTTCGGCAAGAATCTGCGCGACAACCGCGAATGGATCACGCGCTGGATACGCTGGGGAGCTGCGGCGGTGCTGGTTCTGCTGGGATTGAGAAGGTTGTTGTTGGTGTTGTGACACGCATTACTCATAAGTCGGTAACTTTGGCGGCATCAACAAAACTTGGTGTGCGATGAAAACATCTTGTAGGAGCGGCTGTTAGCCGCGACAGCAAAGGCATCGCGGCTAACAGCCGCTCCAAATTGGTGGGGTTGTGTAAACCTCATTGGATTGATTGTCGCCATAATTACCGACTCCTGTGTAAAGGGAACCTCTATACAAGGGGCGTGTTCTGCCCGATGGATTATTTCCCTATCGAAAGAGAATCGGGTGTTTTTCTCCGAAACACATAAACG
>Ga0315281_10013564_pt1 | contig 11023 bp, 10 predicted proteins | sample YL17G07_0_MG_FD_204540 | JGI IMG/M metagenome (GOLD analysis project Ga0315281, IMG submission 204540) | Sediment microbial communities from Yellowstone Lake, YNP, Wyoming, USA - YL17G07_0 | ecosystem: Environmental > Aquatic > Freshwater > Lake > Sediment | place: USA: Wyoming | collected... | reverse complement strand
CGGCGAAAAATCCAGAGCTAGACATATCCTCCAAGTCTATCTCGATAACAAACCAGCCCCGCTCCCTATGGGGACATTTTTGCCCGGCAGTTAAGGGGACATATTGACTCGGCTTAAACAGTCAACTGGAAGGGGGAACCCGCTCCGCGTTTCCCCCTTCCCACGCTCGCCCCAAAGTCAGGGGCTCGCTCCTGCCCTTCCCCACCGATCTCATGATCGGTGTGCGACCAAGGGGGCGACTCCCCCTTGGAACCCTCTCGAGCGGTTCCTGTGATATAATCCGGGCCCCATGGACGACAAGCCCTGGCAGCTGCGAATCATCGATAAGTCGCTGAAAAAAAAGGAAAAACTGAAGCACCTGACGGCCGGGCTGCGCCCCGGGCCGGCGACCGTCGCCCTGGACCTCGGCTGCGCCCAGGGTATGCTGAGCTATTTCCTCAGGCGCCGGGGAGGGGTCTGGGTCAGCGCCGACCAGGATTTCACCAACCTGCAGACGACCCGCGGCCTCGTCGGGACGGACCTCGTCCAGGTCGAGGCTGCGGCGCTGCCCTTCGGGAGTCAGGCCTTCGACCTCGTGGTCCTGCCCGACTATTTGGAGCACGTCTCGGATGACGACGGATTGCTGGCCGAGCTCAACCGCGTGCTCAGGCCCGGCGGGGCCCTCATCGTGGTCGTGCCTCAGACCGGGACGTTTCACCTTCTCCATAGGCTCAAGGCGGCATTCGGCATGAAACTCGAATTCTATGGACACAAGCGCGAAGGCTACAGCCTGGAAGACCTCACCGGCAAGCTGCGCCGGGCCGGGTTCCGGCCCTCCGCCCAAAAAAGCTACGCCAAGTTCTTCTCCGAGTTCTTCGAATTCGTTTTGAATTTCTTCTACATCAAGCTCTTCGGCGCGGAATCGACGGAATCGCTGAGAGACGGACACATTCGGCCGACCACGGCGGGGGAATTCTCCTCGCGCCGCGGCGCGTTCAAGCTCTATTCGCTCGTCTATCCGTTCGTCTGGCTCGCATCCCAGCTCGACCGGCTTCTCTTTTTCCAGAAGGGAAACAGCCTGATCGTCTGGGCCAGAAGACGGTGAGAGGCATCCTCCGCTGAGTTTGCTTCGTCGCCGGGCTCCTCGCAATGGACATCATTGCCAAAATGTGTTGGTCGCTATGACGCCGCGGATTCTGTTATAATTCAAACACGATGGATGCCTACTTGACCCGAGGCGCGGCCCGTACGCTTCGCGCCCTGGCGCTCTTCCCGGGAGCGGACGGCGAAGGGTTTCTCCTCGGCCACCGGCGAGGAAACCGCCGTATCGTGGAGAAAGCCCTCCCGACCGAGCGCGGTTTCTTCCCCACCCTCGACTCCTTCGTCCGGGCGGAGGATATCCTGGGCGGGACTATCATCGGGTTCTTTTCGTTCAAGCCGGGCCGGGCGAGCCTGCGGAAGATATTGGCGCCCTTCGCCTGCGGCAAGGTCTTCCTGAATACGGCGGGGTTGAAAACCGGGAAGCGGGCGCCCCGGGCCTTCCTCATCGATTTCGACCGCGTCTTCGCCTTGAAACCCATGCCCTGCGTCCTGGAAAAGGAGACCCGCGGTGAGTGAGTTCCTGAGCAAAGACCAGCAAAAATACCTCCTGGGCCTGGCCCGCGAGGCCATCCGTCTCCACCTCGAAGGCCGCGGCAAGCCAGGGGTCGAGATGAAAGACAAGGTCCTCTTCGAGAAGCGAGGGGCATTCGTCACACTGACCATCGGCGGCCGGCTGCGGGGGTGCATCGGCTACCCCCTGCCCGTCAAACCCCTGGCCGAAGCCGTCATCGGCATGGCCGTGGCCGCCGCGACCCAGGACCCCCGCTTCGACCCGATCGAGGTCGGGGACCTGGACAAGATCCACATCGAGATCTCGGTCCTCAGCCTTCCGCGCAAGGTCAAGGGGCCCGAGGACGTCGAGGTGGGCAAGCACGGCATCATCATCTCCAAGGGATACCGGAAGGGATTGCTCCTGCCCCAGGTTCCCACGGAGAACAAGTGGGACCGCGAGACATACCTCCGCTACGGCTGTCTGAAGGCCGGGCTCGACGAAAGCGAATGGAAGAGGGGCGTGAACATCGAAGTTTTTACCGCTCAAGTTTTTTCGGAAACCACCAAGGAGGATCAACCGCGATGAAGAGACGATCGTTCATCCAGACGAGCGCGGCCGGCCTGGCCGGAATCGGAGCCGCGGCCGCCGGCGGGGACCGCCTGTTCGGAGGCGCCGCCGACGATAAACCCAAGGCCAAGGGGTTCATCACCCGCAAGCTGGGCAAGACGGGCATCGTGCTGCCCATCGTGTCTTTCGGGGTCATGAACTCCGACAGTCCCGACCTGGTCCGGGCGGCCCTGGACGGCGGGGTCATCCATCTCGACACGGCCAACGGCTACCAGCGGGGCAAGAACGAGGAGATGATCGGCAGCGTGCTCAAGGGGCGGCCCCGCAACTCGTACGTCCTGGCCACCAAGGTGCCCGGCATTCCCCACGACCGGAACACGGGGTTGTTCTCGGCCGAGACCTCGGGTGAGACGTTCATCCAGAACTTCGACACCAGCCTCAAGCGGTTGGGCCTGGAGTACGTGGACATCCTCTATTTGCACAACGTGCTCAAGCGGGAATCGGTCCTGTTCGAGCCCCTGATGAAGGCCCTGGAAAAGATCAAGGCCGACGGCCGGGCCCGGTTCGTGGGCGTGTCGAGCCACGGCAACGAGCACGAGGTCATCCGGGCGGTCATCGAGGGCAAGTTCCACGACGTGGTCCTGAGCGGCTACAACTTCCGCAAGAACAACCTGCCCCAACTCGAGGCGGCCATCGCGGACGCGACCAAGGCCGGGATCGGCATCATCGCCATGAAGACCCTGGCGGGCGGCTATTGGGATGAAGAGCGGCTTCAACCGATCAACACCACGGCGGCCCTGAAGTTCGCCCTCAATAACCCCAACATCACTACGGCCATCCCCGGGTGCACCACCTTCGAGCAGCTCAAGGCCAACCTGGAACTGGGCAAGGACATCACCATGACGCCGCAGGAAATGAAGGACCTGAAGCTGGATAAGACGACGGGCGGCCTCTACTGTCAGCAGTGCAGCGCCTGCTTGAGCCAGTGCCGGCGGAGCCTGCCCATCCCGTCGCTGATGCGGGGCTACATGTACGCCTGCGGCTACCGGAATCTCGACCTGGCCAAAGATGTCGTGAGCGAGGCCGGAGTCTCGGGAAACCCCTGCGGGGACTGCGAGGCCTGCGCCGTAACGTGCACCATGCGCTTCGACATCAAGTCGAGGCTGACCGGCCTGGCCGAAATTTTGCGCGCCTAGCGCGATCCAAGATCAAGGGTCATCGAGGGGAACTGGGGACGTTGCGGCCGCGCCCCGCTCGCAACGCTTGCGTTGGGGCCATCGCCGGGAGGCTCGTTCAGGCGAAACGAGATTCAAGGCGAGGCGTGGCGTGGCGTGGCGGGCTCTCACCACGATCCGATCAGCTAAGAGCTTATCGGCCCGCGTTCTGCGACGCATACTGCGCCACGAGAGTCCCTGACACTCCCCCGGAGGCGATCAGCTTATTGAGCTCCTGCCTCGCCCAATCCTTGAAGTGGGGACACTGCGATGTCATGTCCGGGCAGCTGAGGGCGATCAGGAGCTCCCTGGCCGCCAACTCTTTCTTCTTCAAGTCCAGATAAGTCTGGGCGAGCTGCAGGTGGTGGTCGCAATAGTTGGGGTTCAAGGCGATGGCCTTCTGAAATCCCTTGACGGCTTCCTCGAAGCTCCCTTTGGGGATCTTCCCGAACAGCACTCCGCCCAGGAGCCGCACGGTCCCGCCCATTTCGGCCAGGGTCCGATGCCAGAAGGCCAGGGCATGCCAGGCCAGGTCGTTATTGGGGTCGAGCGCAAGCGAGCGGTCGATCTCCTCCCTGATCTTGTAGGCTGCCGCGATCTGTTCCTTCCGGCTGAAGGAGGGGACCTGACGGGCCAGGGAGGCCGCAAACAGGAAATGCGCCCGACTGTCGACGGGGTTCAATTTGAGAGCGCTCTGGGCATACTCCAGGCTCGCCCTATAATAAGGCCGCTTTCGGCTCTGAGAGTCCCTGTCATCCTTGCAGATCCGGTCGCCGACGTTCATGGAGGTCAGGCCGGCTTTCCAGATGGCCTCGAAATTCATCGGGTCGAGCCGGGCCGCCTTCTGGTACTCGGCCAAGGCCTTGGCGTCATCGAACTTGGCGAAAGAACAATCCCCGGCTTTCAGATGGTCCGAAGGCATCTCAGCCGGCAGGCTCGGGATCGCGGCCGCCAAAAACAGGACGACCATATAAATAAGGAGTTTTTTCATTTCTCTGCCTCAGCCTTATTTCCTACTTATCCTATAGTATTAATATAAGCTAATCGCCTCCGCTGTCAAGGGCGCGGCAGACCTGTCATTATTAGCAGGACAATAGGTTAGGGGCGAGGCGCCAGAACCCCAAGCGGACGCCGTAAGTGAATGGAGCGCTAACGGCCGAGGGGGGGAGCGCCCCTCCCCCGTGCGGGTTCCCGGGGGGTTCTAGCCTTTTTCCAGACGCGCCAGCATCCGCCGCGCCCGCTGCTTATAGTGGGCGCACAGGGAGGTCAAATCCGGGCAGGCGAGCCCGGCCTGGAGCTCAGAGACCGCCATTTCTCTCTTTTTCAAGTCGATGTATGTCCGGGCCAGCTCGATGTGGTGATTGCAGAAAACGGGGTTCAGGGCGATGGCCTTCTGGAAGCCCGCGACCGCTTCTTCGAGACTCCCTTTTGGGATCCTGCCGAAAAGGAGCCCGCCAAAGAGCCGCGCCGCCCCGCCCACCTCGGCCAGGGTACGATGCCAGTAGGCCAGCCCGTGCCAGGCCATATCGTTGGCCGGGTCCAGGGCCAGGGCTCGGTCGATCTCCGACTTGATGGCATAAGCCGCGGCAATTTGCCGCTTTCTATTCATGGCCCGCGCCAGGCGGCCAAGAAAGGCCGCGTTCAGGAAACACACGTACGAGTCCCGAGGGTCCAGGTTCAGGGCTTTCTTGAGAAACGCATCTCCGGCGCGGTAAAACGTCTGCTGTTTTTGTTCATGGCCCTTTTGACTGTAATCCACCCGATCGCCGAGGTTCATGTAGCCGCGGGCCGTTTTCCATTGCGCGGCAAAACTCCCCGGGTCAAGCGCGGCGGCTTTTTCGTATTCCGCCAGGGCTCCCGCGTCGTCGAACTTAGCGAACAGCTCATCCCCGGCCTGGAGATGATCCGTAGCCGCCTGGGCCGCCAGGCCGATCACGGACCCGATAATCAGAAGCCCAAGAATCAAAGCGATCTTTTTCATCGACATCAATATTATCATAACCCCATGGTCGTAGAATTGGCGCCCTGTCAATAGAAAGGGAAACGCCGATTTTCCATTTCCCGGATCTTCCGAAGCCCTCCCGCACCGTAACGATCGGAGCGCCCGCATAAAAAAAGGGGACGCGGACTTGTTCTCCGCGTCCCCCGGGATTCCCTGATTTCGGCCTTTGGCGGGCCGGTTATTTCTTCTTCAGTTTCGCCAGCTCCTGCTTGGCCTCTTCTTTGTAGTCCGCGCACTTCGACGTTAGGATCGGCGCATCCACGGCGATCTGGAATTCCTTGGCCGCCAGGTCCTTCTTCTTCATATCCAGATAAGTCCGGCCCAACTGCAGGTGATGGTTGGAATAATCCGGCTTGATCTCGATCCCTTTCAGGAAGGCCTTGGCCGACTCGTCAAAGCTGCCCTTGGGGATGCTGCCGAAGAGGATGCTCCCGAAGAATCGGCTCACGCCCCCGATCTCGGCCATGGTCCGGTGCCACTGGCCCAGGGCGTTGCAGGCCAGGTCGTTCTTGGGGTCGAGCTCGATGGCCTTGTCGATCTCGAGCTTGATCTGCTTGGACATGGCCACCTGCTGTTTCTTGCTCAGCTGAAGGGCGTGCATGCCCATGGCCGCCGAGTCGAAGAAATGCCCCCAGGTGTCGCTGGGGTTGGCCTTGACGGCTTTCTTGGCATAATCCTCGCTCGTCAGGTAGAGCTTGATGCGCTGCGCTTCCTCGGCTTTGGTCTTGGGGTTCATCCGGTCGCCGACGTCGAGGTAGGCGCGCGATGTCTTCCACAACGCCTCGTAGTTCGCCGGTTCGAGCTTGGCCGCCTGCTCGTACGAAACCATGGCGCCCGCGTCGTCGAACTTGGCGTACAGCTCGTCGCCCGCCTTGATCAGGTCCGCCGCCGTCTGCGGGGTCGTGGTCTGAGCAGGCGTTGTCTGGGCCCACAAGCCCGCCACGGCCGCGATCATCACCAAGGCGATCAGAGTCAGTGTTTTCTTCATACTTCCCTCCAGTTAAAAATATGCATTCCTTTTATCGTTATTTATCTAAATAGTCAAGCATTCTCCGATATCAGCTAGGAAAATCCGCAAGATCTTACTGGCAGGGGGAGGCCGCTTATGGGGATTTCATGCATGCCCGGCCCCTCTGGACATCAAGCAAAAGCGGCAGGCCGGCCATGACAGAGATGGAGAGCAAGGCGACACGCCCGCTATTTTTTCGCCGGGGCGGCCGTCTTCGCGCCCTTCAGGTCGGGAGAGCGGTCGGAGGTGACCATGTAGCGCTGGAGGATCTCGGCGCTCCTCTCCTGGGCCTTGGCCCTGTCCAGGACGATCCGGTCGCCGGATTCGTTGATAAAAACATGATAGGGCTGGGTGTTGGTCTCGACCGCGTCCGCGAGTTCCTGGAGTGTGGAGACGCGCCGCCCGTTGGCTTCGACGATGCCGACATCGGTCAGACTCTCGTAGCCGACGTTGACCTCGTCCGGGAGGATGGAGGTCAGGACGACGATATTCTTGCGCTCTCTGGTCGGAATGCCGGAATAATAGTAGTTGACCAGGTTCGGGGGAGCCTCGTCCCTGTCCCAATGCCGGACATAGTTCCCCGTCAGGCGCTGGAAGACGAGCCCGCCGATAATGAAGAACGAGGGCTGGCGGTCATACTCGGTCGGAGGGACGAGGGAGGTCGAATCCCTGGCGACGGTCAGCTTCGGCCGCAGTTTTAACACTTGGCCCGCGCGCAAGACTTCGATGTCCACGAAATCGCCGATGAAATGGTCCTGGATGAAATAGTTGTACTGTGTCCGTTCATTCTTCCGAAACTCCACGGTCCCGTCATTGGCCACGGAATGCCCGTCGATCGAGAGGATGACGTCTCCCGGCTGGGCGACGCCCTCCAGGTCCGAGCCGGGGTGGATGGCGCTGATCAGGACGCCCGACTGACCCGGTCCCAGTCCGTACCTGGCCTGCAGGGCGGGGTTTTCCAGGAGCTGGGCTTCAATCTCCAGCCCCGGGATGCCGTCGTGCTTTCCGTCCTCGATGTCCTTGAGGAAATGGCGGACAACCGGCGAGGGCACCATGTAGCTGAGGTTTTGGCCCCTCTCGGCTTGGAACGCCACCCCGACGATCCGCCCGTTCTGGATCACGGGGCCGCCGCTGCTCCCGGGGTTGATGGCCGCGTCGATCTGCCCGCAGAGCAGCCGGACGTAGCTGTGGGCGTAGCTGTGGAGCTCGACGCGCGAGACGATCCCTTCCGTCGTGCTCATCTCTTCACCGCCCGTGGGGAAGCCGTAAACCGTGACTCGGTCGCGCAGGGCCACGAGCGGCCCGACCTCGAGAGGCTCGGCGCCCTGGAAGAAGTCCGACTTCTTCACCCGGAGGATGGCCAGGTCGCACTGGTGGGCGACGGCTTCGACTTCGGCCTGGACCTTGTCCTTGCCGCCGGCCCGTTTGACCTGGATGAACTTCGCATCGGCCACGACATGAGCGTTGGTCAGGATGCGGTTCCCGGAGATGATGCAACCCGACCCGGTCGCGGAAATGGCGTTGGACAGGAGCCAGGGAGTCTCGGGATTGTAGGGATAGCTCTGGCTGTAGACCTTGACTACCGAGCCGCCGACGTCGGATTCGGCTATCAATGGAAAGAACAGCGCCAGCACGACCAGCGTGGTAAAAAGCGAAACACCAGCGATTCGTTTCATGGCATCACCTCATGCTCGACGGATTTCTTTTTATCTGATTGGGCGGGCCGAATGAAAATATCCGGGAAGTTTCCGGAGGGAAGAAGGCCACGGAAACTTGGCCGGCTTTTTGGTTTCCCGCAACAGATCGAGCCATCAACTCTCCAACCTCAATGTATCACCGGTTGAAGCGGTTATTCAAGGCGAGCGGAGGAGGGCTGTTGATTCCAGGCCGGAGTTGATTGATAATTGAGCATGGTCGATCAACGTAAAAACATGGCAGCGGCGGCGGATCACATCGGATGTTGAGGTCGCTGCCCGATCCTGAGGAGAGCGAAATGGCGAACAAGAAAGTCATCATCATCGGCGGCGGCATCGCCGGGCTCTGCACCGGCGTCTATCTCCGCAAGTGCGGTTTCGAGACCGAGATCCTGGAGATGCACACGATCTCCGGCGGCCTGGCCACGGCCTGGAAGAAGGGCGGTTTCACCTTCGAGAACTGCATCCACTGGCTCGTCGGGTCCAAAGAAGGCGGGCCGATGAACGCCGCCTGGAAAGAGGTCTTCGACATCAGCCGGCTGGAGTTCTACGAAGACCCCGTCTTCCAAGTCCTCGAACACGGGACCGATAATATCGTCATCTACCGCGACCCGGACCGCCTGGAGAGCGAGCTCCTGGCTAAGGCGCCCGAAGACGCGGCGACCATCAAGGAGTTCGTCGGCCTGATCAGGAAGTTCTCCAAGTTTCCCATGCCCGAAGGCGATTCCTTCCTGTCGAACCTGGGGGCGTACATCGCCATGTTCCCCTCCCTTCCGACCCTGGCCAAATACCGGAAGCTCACCATGGCCGACTTCGCCAAAAAGTTCAAGAATCCCCTCCTGAACGCGTTTTTCAGCAAGGGCATCAGCCAGCTGTCGTTCCTGGCCATCGTCTTCTCCCTGGCCTGGATGGCCCAGGGCAACGCCGGCTATCCGATCGGGGGTTCGATGCGGATGATCAGCCTCATCGTGGACAACTACAAAAACCTCGGGGGGCTGATCCGGTTCAAAGCCAGGGTCTCGCGCATCCTCGTCGAGGACGGACGGGCCGTGGGAGTCAGGCTCGAAGGGGGCGAAGAACTGCGCGCCGACGTCGTCATCTCGGCGGCCGACGGGCACGCCACGATCTTCGACATGCTCGAGGGCAGGTTCGTGGACGAAAAGATCAAGAACATCTACGAGACCTACAAGCCCTTCCCCTCCTACCTTCAGGTATCGCTCGGCGTTGACGCGGACCTCGGTGGGGAGCCGGGGTTCGTAGTCCTTCTGCTGGATAAGAAGATCACCGTCGACCCCAAGACCAGCGAGGACGCGCTCGCCTTCCGCGTCTTTAACTTCGACTCGACCTTCGCCCCCGCCGGCAGGACCGCGGTCGTCTGCATCCTCACCACCTACGACGACGAGTACTGGACCGGGCTCCGCGATAAGGACAAGCGGAAATACGAGGCCGAGAAGAAGCGTTTGGCGGAGTCCGTCATCGCCGTCTTCGAGAAACGCTTCCCCAAGGCCAAGGGCAAGGTCAAGGTCATCGACGTGGCCACGCCCGCGACCATCATCCGCTACACCGGCAACTGGCGGGGCAGTATGGAAGGCTGGCTGCTCACGCCCTCCACGGGCATCAAGAAGCTGCCGCCCGTCCTGCCCGGGTTGAAGAATTTTTACATGGTCGGGCAGTGGATCAGCCCTGGCGGCGGGCTGCCGTCGGGTTTGCTGACCGGCCGCGCCATTTCGCGCCGGGTCTGCAAGGAAAACGGCCTGGGCTGGAAAATGAACTAGCGCGCCCCGGCTATTCAGGGATTGGGGGGCGACGGGATAAGGCCGCGTTCAGCGCCTGGACGTCATCTGGTCGGCGAGGGCGTCAAAGGCCGTAAGCTCGGCTTCGACTTTCCGGCGCAGGGACTCCAACGCTTCGCCCTTGAGCTTGGGCTCCACGGTGAAAGGCGTGCCGTAAAGCGCGATCACCCGGCACAACGGCCAAAACATCAGGAGCCGGTCCCAGCTCTTGATGATTTTCTTGCGGGAGCTGGAGAACGTCCAGGGCACGATCGAAGCGCCCGTAGCCTGGGCGAGCTTCAAACAGCCTTCCTTCAGGACCCGGTTCGGGCCGCGGGGGCCGTCCGGGACGATGATGACTTCCCCGCCCGCCCGCAGCTCGCGGACCATTGTGTTCCAGGCTTTGACCACCGAGTGCGAGCTCGAACCGCGGAGAAGCTTATACCCCCAGCGCTCCATGATCTGAGCCGGGATCTCGCCGTCGCGGCTGGGGCTGACGAGGGGCATGATGTTTCGCTTGCGGAAAAAATAGGGCACGGTGAAGATCCGGCCGTGCCACATGATGAGGATGACGGGCTTGCCTTTCGCCCGGAGCTGTCGATAATCCTCCTCGCCCTCGACGCGCCAACGGCAGAGCTTGAACCAGGTCCAGAAAAGAGGTTTACCGATGGCCCCGATGGCCCAGCGGCGGAACCGTTCCGACAGTCTCACGGGACTCATCATACAAAAAAACACCGCCCAAGGTAAACAGGGATGTCGGTAATTAATGTCATCACCACACCATGATGCGCATGCGGCTAAAACCGCCCGCGAAAATAAGGGAAAAACAAAGGAGATCGCCGCGCTCCCGATGGTCCCGCTGCCCCACCCCGCCCGGCGGGGTGGGGCACGGCGATTCGATCACGTCATTGTGAGCCCCTGCCCTCCGGGTAGGCTCGCGGCTTCGGCCTTCGACCTCGGCGACGCAATGACAAGGGGAATCCTCGTGATGACGCTAGGAAGAGCGACGGTCAATGAGCCATCCGGCCAGGAACCCAACCAGGCTTAGCCCGACGCCCGGGGGCACGGAATACGGCCATGCGGGAAGGCCGAGAGCGACGAGCCCGGATTGGCTCAGGAAACCCGCCAGGGCAAACCCGCCTCCCAACAGCAAAGACAGCAGGCCGGCCGTCGGGATCTTCTTCTTCAAGAA
>Ga0315281_10013563_pt1 | contig 11023 bp, 10 predicted proteins | sample YL17G07_0_MG_FD_204540 | JGI IMG/M metagenome (GOLD analysis project Ga0315281, IMG submission 204540) | Sediment microbial communities from Yellowstone Lake, YNP, Wyoming, USA - YL17G07_0 | ecosystem: Environmental > Aquatic > Freshwater > Lake > Sediment | place: USA: Wyoming | collected... | reverse complement strand
ATGTCTTCGTTGTCGGATTTGTTCCTCCCACAATTCCCGCAAAACCGAGGCTTGTCGTGTTGAGCCCAATGACCGGGGCCGCGGCGAGGGTGAGGGTGACCGGCACTTGTTTGGTGATCCCACCGCCTGAAATTGTCGCGGTGCCGCTGTAGATACCGGCTGCCAGCCCGGACGTCGATGCTGTATGTGTGATGGTTGCCGAAGCGCCCGGCGCGATGGTGACCGTGTCGCCGGAGGTGGCCACGAGCCAGTTGATGGGATCGTTCCAGGTGACCGTCAGGGTCGTACTGCTGGCATTGGTGATCGTGACGCCGCTTGTCTTATTCGGCGAGCCCACTGTGGCGGTGTAATCCAGCGTGGGTGGGGAGAGGGTAAAGCTTGTGGCTGTTTGCGCGAATGCGCTGGTGACACAGAGTCCTCCATCGAGGGCCAACAGGCCGAGTAGTGCGAAGAGAACGCCCCTCCCGATGATCCGTCGATGTATGGGATGAGAAGAAATAGAAAACAGGCTCATGATGTGACTCCTCTGCTCACGTGCGATAGTGGAGATGTGTGATGTTGCCGTTCGTATCGTCGAGTGCGAGTGGATGATTCGCCTTGCTAGTAGAGCAACGCCTATGCCACTTTGTTTTTATGTGGGCGTTGTCCAAAATTTCCGTATGGGGCTGGCACTTACGGGGTACCTGCAAAAAATGCCTAGGTGGCAATGGTCGAGCTAGTTTGCAGGCGGAGACCTTCACTGCATCAACAGAGTAGAAGGCAAACAGCAGAACCTCGTATCGCAATCGACTCAATCCTCTGTGTTGCTGTGTGTTGCTGGACTGTGCGAGTGGGCGCGCTCTGAGGATGAGGTCCCGTCGTGAAGACAGGGCGACGCGACGGGATAATTGTTCTTTCTCGTTGAGTGAGAAACGTGAATAATGATGTTCAGAATGCTCTATCTCGTATAGATTTTTATTACCCAAGCCAGGTGCAGAACGGCATGGACTGTGAACGCACATTCAAGAACAGGCTGAGTTGAGAGATTTGATGGAAAAGCTAGAAATGGTTTCGGACGAAAATGCTTCAGTGGAAACGGCTGGGCGGGTGTTCACTCAGCAACGCACTCTGTGGCAATGGCTGGTGGGAGGCATGCTTGTGCTATTGATTGGCTCATGGTTCGTCTGGCTCTCGATATACCTCCAGCGGAACTTTGCCGAAGAGGATATTCGGGCTGCCTGCCAGCGCGTGATGCCTGAGACCGTACAGCGTTGTGTGGATACCGTGGTGATTCAACGCGGGGGAGCGAGACGATGATTGGATGGAGTCGACGGGCATCTGTAGCTGTGCTGGGTGGATGGCTCATGATCATAGGCGTTGCAGGCAGCATTGAGATTGCAGCGGCGCAAGAACCCATCACAGAATCACGACCCAGATTTGATTTGGCGATTGGAACGTGGATCAGCACTGGAGATACTCGCTGGGCGCACGACGCATCTTCCGTAGCCGGGTTGGGGAACCCTACGTCAAAGCTTACTTATAAAGACGTTGGGACGAATGTGATTGAACTCACTGGAAAAATTTGGATTACACCGAATTGGTTTGGACGACTCAACGGTGGGGTTGCGAGTATCGGTGGTGGCAGACTCACGGATGACGATTATGGATCAAACGGAGGGCAGAGGTTGTTCTCGCGTACCAATAGCAACCTATCAGGCGACAGCATGTGGTACCTGAATGCTGATAGCGGCTTCAGGGTAGCTGAATATCCAAATCATCGGGGTTGGCTGGAGATGTTTGGAGGATATCAGTTTTGGCATACGGCGTATCAAGCCACGGGGGTGACGCAGGTGGCCTGCGATAACTCGGCCGTTCCTGGATCGCTGGGCATTGCCTGCAATCCGGCAGGAACCGTTACGAACCAAGGAGAGACGGTGATTACGAACACGACGAATTGGCACTCGATTCGGGTGGGCGCTTCAACAGAATATCGGCTAACCAGGCGCCTCAGTGTGCTCGGCACACTTGCGCTCATTCCGATCAGTGTGCTCGACAACAAGGATGTGCATCACCTACGAGGGGATCTCAACCAGAACCCGAGTTTCTCCATGGTGGGCTATGGGGTGGGAGCCGATGTGGATGTTGGAGCTCGTTTCATGATCACTAAAAACCTTGCGGCAAACCTAGGATACCGTCTGTATTATAACCGGATGTTCAGTGGCGACCTCACTATCCATCCTGCTGCAGGGTCTTCGGATTCTTTTCCCCTCACGCAGTTCGAATCCTTGCGGCATGGTTTCACTGCCGGCCTCAGCCTCACATTTTAACTATCCGTTCGTAGTGATTACCGCCGTGAACGGGACGGCAGCGTTTCGTCTTCGTATTGGGCAAAGAGCCGTTTGGCTTCTGGATGGAGGTAGCTTGGATGGCCGTGTGGAATGCCGACTGTGCTGAAGAGCGGCGTGAGCTTGCCGTTCGGGTGTAGGTAGCCTGCGCGAAGTGGCACGGTGCGTGTGCTGTGGCGGATTAAGTGACAGGGGGTCGGTCTGATCGAGGTGATCCACTCGGCGATGTCATGCGGGTTGCCGATCGAAGCTGAGAGCAAGAGCATCCGTGCTTGGCTCGGACAGAAGATGATGGTTTCCTCCCAGACGACGCCCCGCTCCGGATCTGCGATATATTGCGACTCATCCAAAATGACAAGACCTAAGGTATCCAACCGTACGTCGATCTCACCGCCTCCTGCATCGTAGAGCAGGTTCCGCAAGATTTCCGTCGTCATGATCAGCAAGGGCGCTTGTCCGTTGTCGCGCCGATCGCCGGTTAGAATGCCGACTTGGTCCGCACCGAAAATTTTCGAAAATTCCGTGTATTTCGTGTTTGAGAGGGCCTTGAGAGGCGACGTATAGATGACGGTCCGATTCTCCGCGATCGCGCGGCGGGCTGCTTCGATCGCAACATAGGTTTTCCCGCTTCCCGTGGGGACGCTCACGACTACGTCACCCTCTCTCAGTTTGGCGATGGCGTCTTCTTGCCAGGCATCGGGGACAAAGGTTTGCGATGGCGGTACCCCCAATCCATCCAACCAGCTGGACAGGGTGATGGTCGGTTCATGGGATTCCGGCTCAACTGGTCTGTGCGTGGAACGACGATGCGGCGCAGAGGGTTTCGGTTTTTTCGCGGCGGGGGTTTGAGGAGGGGGTGGCTCGGGGCGAGCCTGCTTCTCGCCGATCAAGGTCATCAGGTCGGACTCAAACCCTGCGCGGTTCTCGGCTGAGTGGCGAAGCAAGATCTCGATCAAGCGGCGTTTGCCTGCGCGGAAATGTCGCTGGACGCGTCCACGCGCAAGACGGTGCAAGAGCGCGATCGGTTGTTGAGCCAGCAGTTGTTCGAGTTCTTCGGTAGTCATAGTTGGAGGGGATAGCGAGGGATAGAGGGGTACCGGGGTAGCAAGAAAGCCACCCATATCCCAATATCCCGATACCCCCATACCCCTTTCTTCACGGCAGTTCCTCCAGCACGCCACGGCGCAGGGCGGCGATGGCGCGTGAGGCGGTGTCCGCCAATCCCGGGTGCGTGGCCTTAAGCGTGTGCAGCTGGGACAGGAATTCCAAGGTTCGTGCTAAGAGGCGATAGATATCCCCTTCAGCCATCGTTGTGCTTTTACAGAGACCGATCCATGTGAGCGTGGGATCGCCGATCCACCGTTCCGTCACTGCGGCAATGTCGGCACGTAAGAGAGGGGGATCTTCATGCGGCGAGAGCGACACAGCCAGTTTGCGAACCTGTCCGAGCAATGAACCCAATCCTGAACTGACGCGAGGGAAGGCGCCTGGGCGATCGTCGTCGTGCGCGATGCTCGACATGACGGCAGCCAGCATGGCGGGATCGGCTCCGTTGAAGGCACCGGCTCGGAGCAATTCAGTGATGAGCAGCGAATGGTCGATGCGGATGAGCCTGGCCCATTCGCCGTCATCGGTCAGATGGGCTGTCGGCGTGAGGTACCCGAACTGTTGCAAGACGTCGATCTTCTCCTGGAAACGGTGCCAGAGACTGGTCCTCAGGGCCTGGATCGACTTGACGTGTCGATGTTGCTCCTGGCGAAGTTTCGAGGCGAGAGGATAGTCCCTCTGACAGGCGGAACGCGAAGGACAGGTCGGACAGGCGAAGTCGCCCAGGGTTTGCACGATGGCATCCGGAATCGGTTCATCGTCCTTCGGAATCAGGATGGGAAGCTCCGGCAGCCTACCCGGCAACTCTTCCAGGTGATGGAGTAACTCTTCCACGCTTTCCGGTGTGCACCAGGGATAGACTGGCGCGTCCACGCAGTCGAGGACACGGTCGGACACTTCGGTCACCGTGGAGGCAGGAGATTCGGTAATGCCTCCGCCTAGACGCAGTGCCGTGATCATCGGGCTCTTCTGTCCCTTGCTGCGATATTGTCGCAGCACCACGCCTCGGCTGCGGCCGAAGCTCACCACACGACCGGGAGTGAGAAAATGAAAGCGCGCGGCAACTTCCGGTGGTTCGTGTCTCCTGACGGGGGCACGGTGTGATTTCTGCCGACGGACCTGGTCGAAGGTGTGCCACTCTGTGATCCAGTCTGTGCAGACGCGCGGCCCGAACGGTTCCATCTGATCGCGCAGATCGTCCAACTTGCGTTCCAAGACCTCAGCGCGCTGGTTGAGCTGAAATTGCGCAAAGCTTTTGGCGAGAATCGGTTGGATTTGATCCAGAGGATGCGCTTTCAAGAGGTTGAGGACCATTGGATAGCTGATGAGGAATTGGCTGTTGATCGCTTCCGGATGGCCAGTGAAACCTTTGGTCAGCACGTTCAGGTCGATGTAAGGCGAGGGGGTGACGATGGCGAAGCCCACGAGATCTTTCCCTCGGCGTCCAGCGCGGCCGGCGATCTGCTGTACCTCGCCGATCGTTAAGTCCGTGAAGTCGCGCGACTTGCGAATGCTGGATTGGGTGATGATGACGGTTCGCGCAGGGAAATCGACTCCGGCGGCCAGTGTGGTCGTGGCGAAGACGGCATCGAGGCAGCCATGACGCATCAGCTCTTCAACGGCGATCTTCCACGAGGGCAGATGGCCGGCGTGATGCGCAGCCACGCCGATGCGCTGAACAGTTGGAATAAGCGGGTGTTCGGCGATGCTGGGGTATTGGGCGATCACCTTGTCCAGCACGTCGGCGATGGCTTGCTGGCGAGGCGGCGGGAGGACGATGTGGCTATGGTCGAAGGCCTGCATCGCTTCATCGCACGCACGGCGCGACGTGAGAAACACAATGGCAGGGGTCAAGTGCTTGTCGCGAAGAGCGATAATCAGATCAACCGGATGAATCGAGGGAGGCATGCAGTTTCATTCCCTTTGCAATCACGACCAAGCCAGATTCGGTGACAGTAAATCGCTGGGCGTCGGCTTCCCGGTTATACCCGATTTCCGAATTGGGCGGGATGATGACATCCTTGTCGATGATGGCCCGTCTGATCCGGCTCTGTGCGCCGATGACGACGTTTTCCATGACGATCGATTCACGCACGTCCGCATTGTCCTGCACACGGACGTTCGGCGAGAGCACGGAGTTCTGCACCCGGCCACCGGAGAAGATGCAGCCGCCGCAGACGATGGAATCCAGCGCCACGCCCATCCTGCCGCCCTGATAGTCTTGCGCGAAGACGAATTTAGCCGGTGGAAATTGCCCTTGATAGGTTCGAATCGGCCAGTGCTGGTCGTAGAGATTGAAGAGGGGATCTACTGCGACGAGGTCCATGTTCGCTTCCCAGTACGCATCCAAGGTGCCGATGTCCCGCCAATACTTCACGTCTTTTTTGTTTGCATCGACAAATTTGTAGGCGTAGACACGTCGATCGCGAATCATTCGCGGAATGATGTTTTTGCCGAAGTCGTGGCTTCCGCCCTCCTGGGCGTCGGCAATCAATTGCTCACGAAGGGCGTTGGTGCGAAACAGGTAGATGCCCATGGAGCCAAAGGCGCGGGTTGGATCGTTGGGAATCGACGGCGGGTGCGCCGACTTCTCGATGAAGTCCGTAATCCTGAAATCCTCATCCACGCCGATCACGCCGAATCGATGGGCCTCTTCGATCGGAATATCGATCGCGCCGACTACGGCATCGGCGCCTTTGGCGATCAGCCAATGGAACATCTCCATATAGTTCATCTTGTAGATATGGTCGCCGGCAAGAATGAGCACATAGTCCGGTTGTTCGCTATCGAGGAGGAACAGGTTTTGATAGACTGCGTCGGCGGTGCCTTGGTACCATTCTTCGCTGATCCGCTGCTGGGGTGGAATCGAGGCGATGAACTCGCCGAGTTCGGCGTTCAGGATGTTCCAGCCTGTGCGGATGTGGCGGTCGAGCGAGTGAGATTTGTACTGGATGAGGACGGCGACTTTGCGAAGCCCCGAGTTGAGACAATTGCTGAGAGTGAAATCGATGATGCGATATTTCCCTCCAAAGGGAACCGCCGGCTTGGCCCGATGTTCGGTGAGGGGGTGGAGACGTTCGCCCTTTCCACCGGCCAGCACCATGGTAAACATGTTCAGCATTGCGGCGAATTGTAGCAGGACGCTGAGGAAATAGAAAGAAAGCAGACTCGTTGACATCGCGAGAAACTGAGACGATACTACGCTGGAGAGCGTGGGAAACTCGGTGAGTATTCGAGCAAAGGAGTGAGCATGAAGCGAGATGTACTGGTCACGTCGCTGTTGAAACAGAAGGCGATTCGGAAGCCGACCGTGGACCGCAGTGCCGATGCGCTTCGGCGGGTAGAACATCTTGAAAGCCAAATGGCAAAGTTGTCAGAATTGGTCCGCGAGCATGCGGAGGATGTCGATCGATTGGTGCGCATCGTGGCCGAAGATCGCGACGTCATTCGACGGCAGCTATTGCGCAAACATCACGAACAAGTCCGGGTCCGCAAACATCTTCGCGCCTCCAATTCTAAGGTAGGACTCGACTCCTGAGCCTGAGCTTGATGGTCTCGTGCCGTGGATTCCGCCCCGCGAGTCCATCCCCGCAGGATCTTGCAACGCCCGCCCCTATTGCTGGCCGTCTTACCGGTATCGTGCAAAATCATCCATCGACGCGATGCGATTCATAGCGAAGTGGAAGAAAGGGATGACCGTGCGACAACGATATGCGTATTCCTGGGGAATCGTCTTCTTAGTTGTGCTGGTGGGACTGGCACAGACTCTGTGGGCTGAGCAAGGATGGGTCATCCCCGTCCAGGTGCCCTACGAGGCGCCTCCGAAGGGACAGAGTTTTCAGGCTGAATCTGTCCCGCAGAATACGAAACCGTTGACAGCCGAAGAGGTTCAGCGGGCGGAAGCCCTCTTGCCATTGCTGGAAGGCGCGCAAGAGTTTTGGGCGATGGGAGAATTCGTGCACCTGGGCGAGCCATCCGTGCCGGTTCTGGTCAAAGGCTTGACCATGCCGGGGCCGCGCATTCGCTACAACGTCATTGAAACGATTTCGATGTTGAGGGCGGCCTCGGCGGTTCCGGCTCTCGTCGCTGCAGCGAAGGAACCGAACGAGATTCCGCGGGTGCGTGAACATGCCTTGCGGGTGGCCGTTCGATTGGACGCAGCCAAAGTTGTGGACGCGATCGAGGTGATGGCGAAAGATCCGAATTCGTCGATTCGGAAGGCCGCCGCATTCGAGGCTCGGTATGTCAGAGAGAAACCGGTGATTTCGGTTCTGATCGGGATGATTGCCGATGAGGAACGTTTTGTCGCACTTTCAGCGGTGCAGTCGCTCTGGATTCTGACCCGACATGAAACGGAGTTCCACGATTGGGAGACGTCGAACAAACAAGACCGTCAAGAGTGGGCAACCGAGTGGTTGGAATGGTGGAACAGCCAGAAGGACAGCTTCGAAATGTCAGATCCGAAACGTCCTGCACGGGCTCGCTAGCCGACTGCGAAGTGCGAGGGTTCGAAGTTAGTGGTTCTGGGTTCAAAGCTCGGGAAACCTCGAACTTCGAACCCTCGTCCGCCCCGCTCGCCTTGCGAGGGTGAAAAATCCTGTGTTATATTTTGTGAGTTCATCCTCTTGCCGCAGGGCTTGATAGAAAATGGAAAGATGATAGGTCCGGTTCATGCCCAAGCTCCCGATTGCAAAGCTCGGTAATCCCGTCTTGCGCCTGATGGCGGCCAAGGTTGACCCTCGTGACATTCGCACGTACGACCTGCAGCAATTCATCGACAACCTGATTGAGACGATGCTGGATGAACCAGGGATTGGCTTGGCAGCGCCCCAGGTGTCGCGCTCGATTCAACTGGTCGTGATGGGTTGTGAAGGGGAAGATGGCTTCCCTCTAACCGTCCTCATCAACCCCAAGATTGTCTTCTATGGTCCACAGCAAGTCGAAAACTGGGAGGGTTGTCTCAGCGTGGATGGGTTGCGAGGAAAGGTCACGAGGCCGTCAGTCGTGAGGGTTCAGGCGCTGGATCGGCACGGCAAATCGATGGATTTCGAAGCAACCGGTCTCTATGCCGTCTGTATCCAGCACGAGATGGATCATCTGATCGGCAAGGTGTTTTTGGATCGCATGACCGATATGTCGACGCTCACGCAACTCCACGAATTCGGTCGGTACTGGCAACACGATCACACCCCCGCCATTTAACCCACCGTGAAGATCCTGCACTTGTGAGAACCCTGCTTCGAGTGCTCCAGTATCTCAGCCCGCACCGTTCAATGGTGGTCGGCACCTTTCTGTTTGCCGGGTTGGCGACCGCGTTCGAATTGATCCCTCCGTGGCTGATCAAAGTCATCATCGACGATGTGATCCAGGCAGGTCAGACCCAGCTCCTAGTATGGGTTTTTCTCGCGCTCTGTGCCGCCTATGTGCTGCGGAACCTCTGCGGATCGATTCGGATCAGACTGAACAATGGGCTGGAGCAGCAAGTCGTGCATGACCTGCACGTCCAGGTATTCTCCGCACTTCAGCGGCTCTCGATCAGTTTCTACGAGAATCGTCCGACAGGCGAAATCATGTCGCGGGTGCTGAACGATACCGAACACATGCAGCGCATCTTCGTCGACGGGCTCGAAGAAATCATTACGGCCGGGCTGACGCTGACCGGCATCATGATCATGCTGTTCATGCTCAATTGGAAACTGGCGTTGTTGGCGCTCGTGCCGATTCCTCTTTTGGTAGTAGGAGCGGCGCTGTTTACCAAACGTGTCCATGGACACTATCGCGCGATTCGAAAAGGGGCGGCCGAATTGAACGCCCTTTTGCAAGACATGCTGGCAGGCATCCGGGAGACGATGGGTTTCAATCGCCAGCCCTACGAGCAGGAGCGATTTGACCGGAAGAGTGATCGTTGCCGGCAAGATACCTTGAAGGCCATGTACCTCTGGTCCTACTACTCCCCAGGGATGATGCTGATCGGGAGTCTTGGCGGGGCCATGGTGCTCTGGTTCGGCACCACCGAAGTTTTGCAGCATCGTCTTTCCGTGGGCGAACTCGTGATGTTCATCTCGTATCTTGCGCTCTTCTATGTGCCGATCAATCAGATTCACTCCGTCAATCACATGCTGCAGCATGCCTTGGCTGCAAGTGAACGGGTGTTCGAAGTGCTCGATCTCGTCCCGGAGGTCAAGGATCGTCCGGACGCTCACGTGCCAGTCACTCGGTTACGAGGAGAGGTCGAGTTTCATCGCGTCGGGTTTCATTATCGAGCCGATGCGCCGATCTTGACCGACGTGACGATATCGGTCCGCGCGGGAGAGCGAGTCGCGCTGGTCGGCCCGAGCGGGGCGGGAAAGAGCACGACGCTGAAATTGCTGACGCGGTTTTACGATGTGACGCAGGGAGCCATCACTATCGATGGGTACGATATCCGCGATCTGCCGTTGGCCTTTCTTCGAAGCCAAATCGGATTGGTCCAGCAAGAGCCGTTCTTATTCAATGGCACGGTGAGAGAAAATATTTTGTACGGTGACCTCATGGCAGAGCAGGACGAGGTTGAGGCGGCGGCGAAAGTGGCCCGCGCGCATGACTTCATCATGGCGCTTCCAGACGGATACGATACCTGGATCGGAGAGCGCGGCGTCAAGCTTTCCGTCGGGCAGCGGCAGCGTGTCTCGATCGCCCGTGTGATTCTGAAGGACCCTCCGATCGTCATGTTCGATGAGGCCACGTCCAATATCGATACGGAGACCGAGGTCAAGATTCGTGAGGCGCTGGACGATCTCACCAAAGGGCGAACGACGATCATCATTGCCCATCGCCTCTCCACCATCCATGGCGTCGATCGCATCATTGTCGTGGACCACGGCCGTGTCGTCGAAGACGGGACGCATGAGACGTTGATCGGGCATGAAGGGGTGTATGCCAGATTGTATGATGCTCAGTTCCAAGTCTAATAAGAGCCGTGAAAGGTTAGAGGTGAAACGTGAAATGCAGGATTGCCGAGAACTTTTCCTCTGAAACCTTTCACGTTTAACGATTCACGTTTCACGAATGGCAGGATGTCTGGCCGTTGCGGATCGATCTTACACGCCAGTATACTAAGACCACTTTTTGTGGAGAGTCAGTCGATGGTGTTGATATATGAAAGCGATCCGTTAGATAACGATGACGCGCGCGGGCGGTTCTATCATGTCTGCCGTGGACGAATCGATCGGACCGAAATCCAACTTCCGGTCGGCGAGAAAATCTACGAATGTGCCGTGTGCGGGATCGATCTCGAAGCTGAAGACTTTTGGCTGGCGCGACAGAAAGGGTCAGTCTAGAAATCTAAAGAAAAACTGTTGTGGTACGGTGAAAATTCAATGGTCCCCATTTATAGGGCAATGCCACGCAGGGTGCTCAAAAAGGCCGTTCAGTAAGGCCGCAGCGAGCGAAGAGGCGAGGCGTACCCTTGCGGTACGTTGAGCCTCTGAGCGATGCGAGAACGATGCTGGCGGATTTTTTCAGCATCCTGATAGAGGAGGTTCCGCCGATGTCCATGATGGAACAAGCCGAAATTCAGTCCCTCTTGCCTCACCGGTATCCCTTTCTCCTGG
>Ga0315281_10013562_pt1 | contig 11023 bp, 25 predicted proteins | sample YL17G07_0_MG_FD_204540 | JGI IMG/M metagenome (GOLD analysis project Ga0315281, IMG submission 204540) | Sediment microbial communities from Yellowstone Lake, YNP, Wyoming, USA - YL17G07_0 | ecosystem: Environmental > Aquatic > Freshwater > Lake > Sediment | place: USA: Wyoming | collected... | reverse complement strand
GAAGCGTGGGCACCTTGTGAAACCGCTTTCCCCAATCTCATTTTCAAATCCTTCCTGAGGACTATGATTTGCTTGGTGTGCATCAATAGTCTCCTTGTCTTAACTTTCTCTCTACAGACTTCTTAGCTTCATCTTGTCTTTTATCATAATTTTTCTTTCCCTTACCAAGAGCAAATTCTAATTTAACTTTACCCTTAGTAAAATAAATCTTAGTGGGAACAACTGACAATCTTTGAATTTTTATTTCATTTTCAATTTTTACAATTTCTTTTTTGTGCAATAGAAGTTTTCTACTTCTTTGTTCTTCATGGTTATTTAAGTTTCCGTGGGAGTACATAGATATTGTAGCTCCAACTAGCCAAGCTTCATTATTTTTTATTTGAATGAAAGATTCTTTAATACTACACTTTCCTGCTCTTAGAGATTTGACTTCTGTTCCTTGTAAAACTATTCCAGCTTCAAAAGTTTCCATAAGAGTATAATCATGGTGTGCTTTTTTATTATTTGCTATTATCTTCATATCTCATCCATTATAAATTTTATGCTATTGGGCTGTTTCTTTCTATCTTCGCCCTTATATCTTTTCTTAAGAAGTAAATCACCAATGTTTCTAGAGTTGGTAGTCATATTTTTAGGATTCTTTTTAACAGCTTCCTCAAATATTTTTTTAGTTTTATCTAACTCACCATCTTTAAAAAAATATTCCTTGTCCCAAGCATTCTCAAAGTCTAACACGGTCGCCATTGGAACTTTACCAAGTAAATAAATACAAAGTTGTTCTATGGTATACCAAGCTCCCATTACTCCAGTTCTTGTTTCATCCAATATTGGTGTGCTGCCCCTAAATGACTAAAATCTACACTGTGGGAATAGGGTCGCTTTGTTGGGCAATTTCCTAATCTATTCTGTCTTGAGTAGCAAAGATCGGCATCCCTTTCAGAGTCAAAAAACTCCCATCCTGTTCCAACCCATTTGTCACTTTCGGGACTTACAATGTTATAGAGGACAGTCCAATTCGGTTTTTTCATTCTAAAATTTCCTTAATCTGTTTACGAACATAAGCCATTTTATCCTTTTGAGCTTCTTCATCAAAAGCTAAACTATTCCAAGGTTGTGGAAACAATATGGCTCTCCCACCATGAGCAATAAAATTTTGACACTGTTTGTCGTTATCGTCAATGAGCACTGTGTTATGTCTCGCCACATAATATTTTTTGTTAGTTAGAATATAGTCTCTAAAGCTTCTTCCAAACCTGTCATGCATCCACTCTATCTTGCCTTTTAAAGAGTTTGCGTCCCAACTAGGGCTAGTGCAGAATACAACATCCCCAGCGTTATCTAGGCAGTCATATAGATCCTTAAACCAAGAGAACTCTTCTAGGTTTCTCCACCAATCAGATCCTTCGGCATCAATTTTTGACCATAGCTCATCATAGCTCAATCCTGTCATCTCTTCTAGATCTCGAACTCCAGGTTTCCAGTTTCCTATTAGTTCTGATTTTCCTACAGTTTTTAATCCTGCAGTTACCCAGTCACAACATACTCCATCTAAATCCAACATAAACGTGATAACTTCTTTCATAGTATCTCCTTAACTTTTTCTAACCATTCTTTTGCTCTTTTCTGTTTACCTGGATCTTTTGTATTTTTATATATAAATTCCATAATAGGAATTATAGGTTTTAATAACTTCACTAACTCAACATTTTCTTTTTCTAAATAATAATTAAGTTGAGGATAGTAAATTTCAGGTTCTGGATCGTGATCAAATAATCCCATATCTATTCCTTATTCAAAACTACTTGACTCATATACCTTTTGGCTACCCCAGAATACTCCAACAGTTTTCATTGTTTTGTATCCTCCGCCATATTGGTAACTTTCTTTTTCTTTAACTTCTACTATTAAATTTTCTTTAACTGCTTCCGCTATGAACTCCTGAAGTTCTGTCCTAGTAAAAATAATTTTTTGATCTTCTTTTTCTTTCTCTAGATCTTTCTCTAGATTCTTGATCTTATCTTCTAGTTCTTTTTTTGAAGGCTTTTCCATTTATATACCTATTCCAAAGAATTTATTAATGGGAAACTCTTTACTATTTTTACCATGATAGATATTCATTATTTCTTTTAAATAAGAAGGACCATACATCATCATCATTTTAAATTGAAAATAATGGAATAAGTGTTTTGCACACCAATGATTTCTATGAGGGTATAATTCTACCCATGTGAGAATCTTACCTGTAGTATCACCCACAGGTTTACCAACTACAAACAATAAACTTATAAAATATATGGGTAGTCCAAATAGATAAGCACGAGACTCAGCACAAAGACCCCATACAAAAATATAACCTGGATTAAATGGTAGAAATCTAGACTTCTGTTTTGATTTACCCTTCGTATTATCATATGTTCCTAGATGTTTTACTAGGTAACCCCATATATCTTTTCTATGTTCTGTTTTATTTACAAATGACCATGACATAATTCCAGACATATTATCATGAGACATAGTCCTGTCAGTTAAATTAGCATTACGGTGATATAGTCCCTTACTCACAATACTATTTTTAAGTTGTGTAACCATAGTGTTATAATATTGTTCTTGCTCATCTAACAATGATACTTCTTCTAGGAATAGCTGCCCATTCTCAGTAGTGGGATCATTGTCAGTAACTAAACCATAGATGTCTGATAAATAATTCATAACTTATATCCACAGTCAGGACACATATACCAAGTAGAATCACATAAGAACCCACATCTTAAACATTTAATGGTCAGTACTTCGTGAGTTCTTATATATTTTATTTCTTTTTTTGAAGGATTTTCCATTAGGATCCACCTCCAGCTAATTCAATATTTCTTAGAGTTTCAGCATCAACATCTTCATCCATTTCAATGTCATCGTTTGTTTTACCGTAACCTTCGGACACTAGTCTATTATATGCTTCGTCTATATCCTCTCCATCCTCTAGACCCACGCTTCCAAGCAGCCATTCCGCTATTTCAAAAGCGTTATAATAATAACTTTCTTTTAGGTCTTCTAACTTAAAAACTTCAAAGACAGCTTCTTCTAAGTGAAGTTCGCTATCATACTCATATCCATCAGGAGTATTACTAGAAGTATCAACAACCTCTAAGAAACCACATATTTCAGCAAATTCTCCAATCTCTAGTTTAAAATCATTGCCATCAACAAAGTTATCTAACTCATAAGGCATGCAGTCACCTACATATTCACTTAACCATTCATGTGGCTGAATAATACTCCCTACTGATTTTCCGATATCGTTACGTTTCTCAAGACTTATTTCTTTTATTCGGTACGGAACCGTAAATCCAAACTGGACTATATCGGAGTGAACTAAGTCATACTTATAAAAACCATCTTCATTGCTTCTAAATACTATAAACTTTCCATACCCATGATAGCTCATAATGACTCCTTCAAGTTATGTGGTGTAGGTTTACCATTTTCATCTATTGTTACAAATACTAATTCTGCAGTTACGATTTCCCTAGATGGGGTATCTATTTCTTTAGTTTTAGCTGTAACTCCTACTGTGAAAGAAGATTTACCTACACGGATTGTTTTGCAGAAAAACTCTACAACATCTCCTTGGTATCCTGGGCTTTTAAATAAAAGCTCAGATACTTTGATAGTCACAATCTTATTTGTTTTCAACTGGCAGGCTGCATACATTGCCGCAGCTTCATCTAGCCACCGCATAATTTCTCCACCAAATAAACGGTTTGATGGATTTAAATCTTCTGGTTTAACCATTTTTCTAAAAGACATTATTTCATTCATTATTTTGATACCTTATATAATTACTAAGATTAGAGTATAGTTCCTCTGGATCACAACCCGATAATCCTGATTGCTGACCATCATTCATTTCAATTACAATCCAACCACCTTCTTCTTTTTCAGCAACATCTACGACAAAGAAGTTTACTTTATCTTTAACTCTTTTAATAACCTCTTCTACGAGATTAATTGCGTCTTGGTGTAGAGCACCTACCTTCTCACTGATTGTCCAATAAAAACCATAAGACAGAATTGTGTCTTTATAGCAAAAGAATCTCCACTCATTAGAGAAAGGCAATCCATTAATTCCTTCTTCTAGAACATTTAACTTAACAAATTCTCGATAGACTATATCTTGCTGTTGTAGAAGAGAATCTCTTCTTAGCTCACACGATATCTCAATAGCTCTTCTTTTATCTTGAGCAAACATCATGCTATCCCATTCAAATTTTCTTGAGTTAGTTTTTCCTTTTACTACAAAAGGTCCATCATAGTCATTTACTTCTGATAAATTAAAATATGTTTTTGGAGTTAAATCTTTTATATCCTCATAGTATTCGAAGTCTGCTATGTAGCAGTGTTGCTTATATGTATTAATTAATCTTGATCCTTGTATTGCCAAAGATTTTTCTAATTCTTTATAAAAAGGAAGAACACTATACCTACCAATGACTGTTGAATTTTCTATACCAACTCTTTCATTGGTAACATCAAAAAATATATTTGCCACAATAAGTTCTTCTTCAGTAGTTAGGTCTTCCCTAAAAAGTATTTTTGTTTTCATTATTTTTTATCACTTTGTTTTTCCCAAGCATCATCTAGTATAATTAAATGTTTTGTGGCACCTCTTAATTTTTTAATATCTCTACCTTTTGGATGCAGATAAGCTTCTGGCTCACACACAGGACACTCTAGAAAACCTTTATCAATTAAAGCTCCACAGTCAGGGCAAATGTCCATTTTTATCCTCTTCCGTTATAAACTTAACACTATTATTTTCTCTAGCTTCAAACCAATCCTTATCAAACATACCGTCCTTTGCTGTTATTAAACCATCATAGTCAGGTTCTAAAACTATTCCTATCTTTTGAGCTAAATCAACCGCTTCATTATAGTTCTCAACAGCATAAGATTGTCTTCCATGTGCGTACCTTCTTGCTGTTTTCAGAATAAACTTCAAAGACTGGATAATGTAATAATCTGGAGAATATTCTTTAAAGTAGTACATCCGAGCATTAAACATAGCTAGTCTAGCATCATCCTCACTGGCATATCTACCTATAAAAATATTTTTAGAATCTATTTTTATAGTAGCTATCCATTTACTTCTAGAATTGGACCAACTATATCCCTTAGTGGATGTATTCTTATTGTTCAAGGAATTAGTACTCTTTCTTAAGTTTCTTCTGCGGTTATCTAGCTTATCCCTATTAATATGGTCTACTGGAATATGATCTAGAAGTAAGTTGTGCATTCTGATACGCTCATACTTTGATATAGTTCCGCTGGGGTACCCACCATTATCAACGCACCAACTAAGATATTTAACCCTAGGAACATCGGCATGATCTATGACTATTTCAACATTATCTTTTGTAATTAATTTACAATAATTTTCTTCTGAAACTATTAAGTTTTTACTATTGTGTACATCTATAACCTCAACATCTATAGCTATGTGCTCTGGGTAATCTAAGTCAAAATATTTCTCAAAGTCATCAATGCAAGAGTTGTACTCTCTCTTTATGGAAGTATCTTGCAGCTCACAATATCTCTTAGACATCCACCAAATTTCACGAAAAATATACTTTATACTTTTAGGTCTATCTAACAAATTATCCATATCAATCCTCCATAATAAAATTAATCGAGTTAGGTCTTAAACTTTTCTCGACCTGATCAATTACTTCCATCAACTCCAACTGTTGCCTCTTATTGGGTAAGCACACCTTACGCTTGTTATCACACGTTCCGTTAACTTTATATTCCACAACACCTACAGAAGATTTCGTAAAACCTGATTCCATCCCAATATCTGTTCTAACCACTTCTAGGTAGCTAACTAGATTATTTCCTACAGTAAGTTTAAAACTTAAATCAGATCCTATTTTCTGTAATGTCATTACTCTTTTTGTAGGAGTATACACAGCTCTGTATTCTTCTTTGTGGCAAAAGTAATCAATGGATCTCATAAAGAGTTTGATTGCATCTTGCTCAGTCTTGTTTTTCGAGTCCATTTTCCTCACACCATTTTTCAAAGTCATCAAGATGATTTAGAATAGCTTGAGCTTTTTTTAGACCAAAACTTATAATAGGTTTTACTTCAATATCTCCATTTGCATCTTCATTATAAACTGCAAATAATTTATTTCCCTTGTATTCATCAGATCCAGCTCTAGTACTCATTGCATTTCTCCTTCAAATGATTCTTCAAAACATTTTTCACAGTACACACCGTCGTCCATTTTTAAAACACCTACTATTTTACCAATATTATCAGTATACACATAACCATTATACAAAGTTTGATATGGATTCTCACTCATCCAAGTATCGCTTCCACAGCAAGGGCATTTATTGTTATAGGTACAACCTCTTGCAATACTGAATGGGACATACTCATTTGGTTTTTCTTTATTCATATTATTTTGTTACCGTTAATAGTCACACTATTAACATTTCCTTTTATTGTTACGTTACCATTAATACTGCTTATTGAGATATCACTGAAACTGTCACTTTTAATATTAATGTTGCTGTAGTTATTTCCGTAATCCATTACTCTATAAAATAGTTTAGTAACTAAAGAAACTACACTTGATATTATCCACCAAGATGAAATCAAACACGCTACTAGTATAACAATAGTTATAACCTGAGTTAGTTCTTCTTGACTCATACATTTTCTCTTTTAAGATCTTCTTCATATTTCTTTTCGATGTCATCATCTAAAAATTTAATCAACCAATCCCTAAGAATAGTTGCTTGTTTTCTAGTTAGCTCAATATGGGAATGTTCAAAATCATCTACATCTGGGATGTACATTAGCACTGCTACAGGTTCGCTCATTATGTCTATCGAGATACCAAGATTATCTCTTTTATCATCTCTAATTTTTGTTATTCCAAACTTATCTTCATACATTATTAAACTCCTATATTTAATATGGCGGAAGGTGAGGGATTTGAACCCGTCGGTGGTATTTAAACCCCACGATAGTTTTCAAGACTATTGCAATAAGCCAGACTCTGCCAACCTTCCGTAAATTTTATATAGATTTTTATAGGTCTGTAAAGACCTAAATTTGATGAATGTCCCTAAAGGGACGAGATAGAGGACTTAGATGTTGAATTGATAAAATAATATTTCATAGTAATTTACTATACATATTAATTAATTATTTATCAACAAATTTTTCATTAATATAATGCTAGATTAGTAAGTATTGCTGTGTTTTGGAGGATTACTATGGGAAAAGCTAAGAAAGAGTACGTAAAATATATTAAGAAAAAGCTAACTAAATATAAAGTTGAGACTCCAGATCAAATACCTACTAAGAAAAAAAGAAAATTCTTTAAAGAGGTAGATAAGGGTTGGGAGAGTAAAGATGAGAAGAAAGAAAAGGATACTAAGAAAGGTAAAAATAAGGAATTGTGGGTAAAAGAAGTTCAAGAAGATGTGGAAGACAAACAAAAAGATGAAAAACCTTCTGATCCTGTAGTTAAGATTGAGAAGATAAAGAATGCCGTTTTAGAAATTGTCTCTTACAAACCACCTAAAGGTCTTTTTAAAGAACCTGGCACTCAGATAGCTAAGCAACTTTTATCTGATGCTAAATCTCCTTCTCAAGCTATGCAGAGACTTAACTTTTATATCAATAGAGCCGGATCAAATTTAACTGAAGCTGATATGAAAAAACTAGAGGCTGCTAAGAAGATAATTCATGAAGCAGTGGGTAAGAATGCTGTTACCAAGATAGCTCCTAAGCAACCACCTAAAGAGTGGTGGGATAAAATGAAGCAACAAGTTAAGAAGAATAGTCCTGATTACGATGCTGAAACCGTGGACAAGGTTGTTGGGGATATCTGGTATAATAAGATGAGTCCAAGTAAGAAGAAAGATGTTTTAAAAAAAGAAGATTAACACTAATCCTTATTTTCTGTGGCAATAGCAACTCTTGCTAACATCGCAGCAGTTTTAACATGAATAATAGCTTCTTCTACTGTTTTATTTGTTCTTATAGTTTGTTGGATGAGTAGAGCAAGTTCATGGGCTTTTTTCTCTATTTCTAAAGCCCTAGCATCTTGCCCCTTATCAAGTTCCTGTCTAATAAACATTTTATCAATATGATTTTTAGTGATCATTTTTTTCTTCAACCACAACATGGCTAAGCAACTTAAAACCATCATTACGATCTATTAACATTAACTCATAAGATATGAGTCCAAATTCTCTTAACTTATTAAGTACTGTTTCTGGTTCAAAGTCAGAGCATGAGTAAACATCCATTTGTATTATACCTGGATTTTCCTCGTCCCAAACATGACAACTACAGTGACTAGTTTCAATTCCAACTAGTCCAGTAACACCTCTATTTCCAGGAACATCCACATACCTACTTCTTGGTGGTATACAAATTTTCATGCCAATGTCTGAAACAAGTTCAGTCAACCATTGGTTTAAAGTTTCTACAGTCATAGGTGGGTTTTTAAGGTAAGCCTTAATAAGAACATGCTTGTGGACTAGTTTTTTCATAATACCTCTTAAAGAATTGGTGGTCACGCCTGAGGTATCAAAGATACTCCAATTCTTTAAGAGAGAAATTAAAAGATTATCGGGATTACTATTGAATTACTTTTCACTTTCTTTTCTTAATTCAAATTCTCTTTCTGACCACAGCTTTCCCCACTTGCCTAATCCTTGAAACCAGAGAGCCGTGGGGCTTTCTTTAGGATCATCAATAAGATGCTTGTTGGTATTATTTTCAGTATTAGCTGTATAGTTGTTTGCTAATCTCTCAGTCCAATTCTTATCAGCAACATGATACTCTCTAATAGCTTGATCTAATTCTTCATTCATAAGATTAATCCCAACGATTGAAGATAACATTTAAATTATCTAAGTAATCTTTATTAACTAAGAAATAACCCCAGTTTGATTCTACATAACAAACTTCAGTAAGGTTATTTCCTTTAACCGCTTCACCACACTGTATCTTTTTTATAGTGGCATCACAGCCACAATTTCTAAGTAGAGTAGTTAAACCTTTATAGGTCATTCCTTGGAGGGTGCCGTTAGTAGTGTTAGAGTTATTCATTTGGTGAACAACACTATCAGTTCCTCCCTTTAAAAGTTTTGTGTAACAATCAGGGTTAGCCTGAGAAGCTACAGAGACAACAAGGCACACGAGTGCCAGCACTAGCTTTTTCATAATTTTCTCCTATTTATTTTTATGGAATAATTCGTGAAGAAACCCCGATATGTCACATCTGACAATAGAATCGTGGTTCTCTGGGAAATATTTTTTGTTATTTTCTATACGACTATCTTTATCTGTTTCATGTGGGTACGGTGCTACAATAAATCCTGGTAGATCAGTACAACCATCTAGCATTGTAAGTATACTAAAAGCTAAACCATCTAATTTTTCTTCAACAGTTTGATTCTCTACTCTACTCCAATACTTTGACATTGTTCTGATGTGGTCTAAAACTTTCTCTCTAACTTCATCTGTTGTGTATTCTAATTTATCATCCTTAACTAAATATGGATTCTTAGTTAAGAATTGTTCTATGATTTCTGCGTGATCAAAAGCTAACTCCGGAAGTTTTGTTAAAGGAAATAGCTGTATATTCTTAGCATCATCTTGAGCCTTTGGGGTACCTGAGGCAATACAAGAGAATACGGTGGAGACTACATGCCCTCGTGGATCTCTATCTGGGTTAGAGTAAGTAGCTTCTTGTTTTAAGTAACCATCTACCACGATTAGAGAAGTCTCTTCTTCAACTTCTCTTGTAACCGCATCTTCTAAACTTTCACCATAATCAACGAAACCACCAGGCAAAGCCCAACCATAAGGTGGGTTTCTTCTTTCTATAAGTACAATTTTACCTTCTGTGATAATAATGGCATCAACTGCTAACTTAGGGGATTTGTATTTTTCTATATCTATTGGCATCTCGTATCCTAATCTATTTAACTGTGCTTGAATGAAGAGCAAGAACTTTTTGAACTAGATGATATTGACTTATCAAAACCACCTGTCGTTTTTGAATCTTCTTTAATAACTTTTGCTTTAACTAAAATAATTTGAGGTTCATCAAACCAATTAGACTCTGCAGGTTTATACGTTTTTGTTTCCATTTTTTGAGGAGTGAGCATAACTTTAGTACAAGAGTAAAGCCATACCGCCATTCCTGTGCATATTCCTTCAAAACCACTAATCTTATCTTTACATTTATCGCCAAGATTTACTGATCTTGAAGCTATCATTCCATCTCTGCTCACAGTATTTTTCTCTAGTAACTCTGCTTGTGGTAAATCCATATGAAGACTTTCATGTGTTTTACCTTCATGCGATCCTGGTGGTTGTATCCCAATTCTAGGAACTCCATATAAATAGTCATGTCTAACTACAACTACACCTTCGATTTGTGTAACTTTACACCTAGCTGTATCTCCAGGTTCAACATTACCAGATATTACTTTTCTTTTCTCTGTCATAAAAATCCCCTTATTCAAATTTATACTAGATCAAACAGTTTGTAACTTCCGTAATTTCTATCTTTAACTTCAATACTTCTAAAAAAAGATTCCTCTGAAATCCAACCCTCATTTGTAGTGTTGAAGTTAGTTACTCTTAGTCTTTTATTTTTTGGCTCCCAGTCAACAATTAACACTGAATGTGAAGCACCAAACACTATCTTTTCCATAGGAAATACTAAATTATTCATGAACTCCTCGTGGGAGTCAAATGTTTTTTTAATTTTAATTCCTAATCTCTCATACACTGGGGACATACAAAGACAAGGCATATTTCTACCATTGGTTAGATCAACTAATTCTTCATAACCCTCAGATCCAATTAGAATCTGTTCACCCGTTAAATAATAATATGCGTTTAAGGCACTGACTAATTGACACTCAATATAGTTTTGTGTGTTTTGAAATCCTTCCCAATCTCTAGTCATCAACACACCCACATGAG
>Ga0315281_10013561_pt1 | contig 11025 bp, 9 predicted proteins | sample YL17G07_0_MG_FD_204540 | JGI IMG/M metagenome (GOLD analysis project Ga0315281, IMG submission 204540) | Sediment microbial communities from Yellowstone Lake, YNP, Wyoming, USA - YL17G07_0 | ecosystem: Environmental > Aquatic > Freshwater > Lake > Sediment | place: USA: Wyoming | collected... | reverse complement strand
CCACAGGGGCGAGCGGGTGGGCCCATCGGGCTCGCGAGGGTGTCTCCCGGACGGAGACTCCCTTCGTGCCCGAAAACGTACTCTTCTTCCACAGGAGCGCGCCGGCTGAAACATCCGGACTCCGCTGCCGGTCACAGGCTTCAGCCCGTCGCCGGGGTTTCACCGGCCCCTTGCCCGCAGCTCGGCCGAGATTGCGGGCAGCACCTCGTGCAGGTCGCCGACGACCGCGTAGTCGGCGACCGACATGATCGGCGCCTCGGGGTCGGTGTTGACAGCGAGGATCCGCTTCGCACCCTTGCAGCCGGCGATGTGCTGCGTCGCGCCCGACACGCCGCAGGCGATGTAGATCTCCGGCGCGATCTTGTTCCCGGTCTGCCCGACCTGGTCCGTGTGCGGGCGCCAGCCGGACATCGTCACCGCACGGGAGCATCCCACCGCGCCGCCGAGCAGGGACGCCAGCTCCTCGATCGCGGCGAAGCCCTCGGCCGAGCCGACGCCCCGGCCGCCGCTGACGACCACCTTCGCGTCGGCGAGCGAGACGCCACCTTCGGGCGGCGCGACGCGGTCGCGGACGCGGACGACGAGGTCGGCCTCGGCGAGCTCGGGCGTGAACGTCTCGATCGAGCCCGGGCTGCCGGGCCCAACGGGGGCGACGGCGTGAGGAGCGACGGTGAGCAGTGCCCGCCCCGCGTGCAGGCGCGCCTCCTCGAGCAGGCTGCCTCCCCACCGGACGCGGGTCAGCGCTATCGGGTCCCCGGGTGTCACCGCGGTGCAGTTCGCCGCCAGCGGCTCGCCGAGGCGTACGGCCGCGCGCGCCATCGCGTCAGTGGCGCGCTCGGAGCCCGGCGCGACGATCGCCGTCGCACCGATCCGCTCGGCCAGGCCGCAGACGATCGCAGCCCACGCATCAGGCGCGAACACGTCGAGCGCGTCGTGCTCGGCGACATGCGCGACCGCGGCGGGCACGCCCTGTGCCGCCTGCGCGCCGCCCTGGCCGATGAGGAGCGCGTGGAGATCCCCTCCGAGTCCTTCTGCGAGCGCGAGCGCCTGCAGAGACACGTCTGTTGCGACGCCGTCGGCGTGCTCGACCAGGACGAGATTCACGACGCCACCCCGATCTGTCGCAGAAGGTCGACGACGGCAGCTGCCGCGTCGGGGCCGCGGCCGAGCACCTCGGCCTGCTTCGAATCGCCTTCCGGCACCACGAGCCGCGCGCGTTCGAGGCGCGACGCGGGGCGCGTGGGCGTCGTGGCGTCGAGCGGCTTGCGCCCGGCGCGCATCCGCCCCGGCACCGACGGGTAGCGGGGCAGATTGAGTCCTTCGAGGACGGTGACGACTGCAGGCAGCGGCAGCTCGTAGACGTCGCGACCGCCGCCGACCTCCTGCTCGCACCGTGCCGCGCCGCCGTCGACGGTGACGCTCTTGAGCCCGGTGGCGCAGGGGCGGCCGAGCGCGTACGCCGTGCGCAGCCCGACCTGGAAGCCGCCGGAGTCGGCCGACTCGTTGCCGAAGAAGATCAGGTCGAAGGGACCCGACGCGGCCTCGTCAGCGGTGATCGCCTCGACGATCGCGCCGGCGGTCGCCTCCGGATCCCACTCCTCGCCGTTGGTGACGAGGTGGAGCCCACGGTCGACGCCGATCGCCATGGCGTCGCGCAGTTGCTCCTCGGCGTCGGCCGGCCCGAGTGTGAGCACGACCGACTCGCCGCCATGCTGCTCGACGAGCCGGACGGCCTCCTCGACGCCGCACTCCTCGTGCGGGCTGATCGCGAAGCCGAGGTGCTTCGTCTCGATCGCCTGCTCGTCCTCGGTGAGCACGATGCGGCCGCCCGTCATGGGCACGCGCTTGACGCAGACGAGGATCCTCACGACCGGATCCTCGCATTCTCGGGATCGAAGAGCGCAGTCGCCCCGGCGACGGCCACGGTGACCGGGTAGCGCTCGTTCATGTACTCGACCGCGAGCGCATCGGAGCCCTCGACGGCGTGCTCGGGCGGGAGGTACGCCATCAGGATGTACTTGCCGAGCGAGGGTCCGGCGCCGGCGCTCGTCACGTACGAGCGGCGGCCCTTCGCGTCGGTGAGCGGCGTGCCGTCATGCAGCGTGATCGGCTCGCGCCCGAGCGGGTAGCGCTTGACGCCGGCCGCGGACACATGATCGTCGACGGTGAGCGTGCACAGGATCGCCGCCGGCTGCTCCTCGCGGTGGCGCAGATGTGCCTCCTTGCCGACGAAGTCCTGCTCCTTCACCCTTGGCCGCTGCATGCCCGCCTCGACCACGTTGTACTCGGTCTCGAGCTCGGCGCCGTAGGCGCGGTAGCCCTTCTCGAGACGGCCGGTCGTGCCGTAGACGCCGATGCCGCAGGCCGTGAGCGAGTGCGACCCGCCCGCCTCCCACAGCACGTCCCAGAGGCGCGCGCCCTGCTCCATGGGCACGTACAGCTCCCAGCCCAAGTCGCCGACGTACGAGATGCGCGACGCGAGCACGAGCTGCGAGCCGATCTCGATCGTGCGGCAGGCACCGAACGGGAAGCCCTCGTGCGAGACGTCGTCGGAGGTGACGCTCGAGAGGATGTCGCGCGCCCGCGGGCCCCAGAGGCCGATCGTCGTCCAGGCGGTCGTGACGTCGACGAGGCTCGCCGAGCCGTCACCGGGCAGGCGGTCGGTGAACAGCTTGCGGTCGGCCATCCCGTGCGCCCCTCCCGTGACGATGCGGAACTCCTCGTCGCCCAGGCGCATGATCGTGAGGTCGGACTTGAAGCCTCCTCCGGGGCTGAGCACCGGGGTGTAAACGACCCGGCCGACGGGGACGTCCATCTGGGCGAGCACCGCGTGCTGCAGGCCGTCGAGCGCTCCCGGGCCCTGTACGTCGAAGATGGCGAACGCCGAGAGGTCGAAGATGCCGGCGTGCTCGCGCATCGCGAGATGCTCGGCGTTGATGATCGGCGACCACCAGCGGGCGTCCCACTCGGCGGGCCGCGCCTCGACGCCGTAGCGTTCCACGAGCGGCGCATTCGCCTCGTACCACTGCGGCCGCTCCCAGCCGACGGCCTCGTAGAAGGCCGCGCCCAGGGCCTCCTCCTGCCGGTGCATGGGCGAGAGCCGGATGCCGCGCTCGCTCGCCCACTGCTCGGCCGGGTGCACGATCCCGTACGTCTTCGGGAACGCCTCGAACGTGCGGGCTTTCACGTGGGCACGGGTCTTCTGGTGGTCGTGGAAGCGGCTGATGTCGGAGGAGTGCAGGTCGATGTGCGACTCGCCGTGCACCATCCACTCGGCCACGGACTTGCCGACGGCGGGGCCTTCCTTGACCCAGACGGCGGCGGCCGACCACAGGCCCTTCACCTCGGGCGTCTCGCCGAGGATCGGCATGCCGTCTGGCGTCAGCGAGATGAGCCCGTTGATGGCGTACTTCACCCCGACGGACTCGTCTCCGACGATCTCCGGCATCAATTCGAGCGCGTGCTCCATCTGGGGGGCGAAGTCGGCCTGCGTGAACGGGAACTCCGTCGGCGACAGGGCGGCTTCCTCGATCGACGGGATCTCCTCGGGGTCGTGGAGGATCGAGCGGTGGGCGTACGAGCCGATCTCGAGGCCGACGCCGTCCTGCCGCTCGTACATGAACACGTCCATGTCCCGCACGATCGGGAACTCGATCGCCCGCGTCGACTTCTCGAAGCGCGGCACCGGGCCGGCGTCGATCATCTGGTGGACGGCCGGGGTGAGCGGGATGTAGGCGCCGGCCATCCGCGCGAGCAGGGGGCTCCAGACTCCGCAGGCGATGACGACGACCTCCGCCTCGATCGTCCCACGAGAGGTGTGCACCCGCCGGATGCGGCCGCCCTCGACGTCCATGCCGCTGACGTCGGTGCTCGCGAACACCTCGAGCCCACCCGAAGTCATGCCCTGCTCGCGCATGATCGTGCCGGCCTGCAGAGAGTCGACGACGGAGACGGTCGGGCAGTAGAAGCCGCCGAGCAGGATCGCCTCGTCGATGAACGGCACGAGCTCCTTGATCTCGGCGGGAGTGACGAGCCGCGCCGAGTCGACGCCCCACGACTTCGCCGAAGCCATGCGCCGGCGCAGCTCCTCCATCCGCTCCTCGGTGCGCGCGACCTCGATGCCGCCGCACTCCGTGTTCACGCCCATCTCGATGTACTGGCGCTGCGACTCCAGCGTCAGCTGGGCCATCTCCTTGGAGTGGTCGACCGGGAAGATGAAGTTCGACGCATGGCCGGTGGAGCCGCCGGGGTTCGGCAGCGGGCCCTTGTCGATCAGCACCACGTCCGACCAGCCGAGCCGGGTGAGGTGGTGGGCGAGGCTGTTGCCGACGATGCCGCAGCCGATCACGACGGCTCTGGCTCTGCTCGGGAAGGTGCTCATGAACTGGGTCTCCTGTGCTGGGTGGCAGTGGTCAGAGAACCGCGCGGATCGCCCGCTCGAAGCTCTCGATGTGGCGGCGCATCACATCCTCGGCGCGGCGCGGGTCGCCGTCGCAGATCGCCTCGAGCAGCTCGCGGTGCTCGGTCACGGCGTGCTCGAGCCGTGCGACGCGGTCGAGCGCGAGGAACCAGATGCGCAGGGTGAGGACGTAGTACTCGTTGAGCGTCGACTCGATGAACGGGTTGTGCGCACAGCGGTAGACGTGGCGGTGGAGGCGCCGGTCGAGATCGATCAGCGCGCGCTCGTCGTGCCCGTCCGCCTCGGCCGGCAGCTCGTGGAGCAGGTTCCGCGCCTCTTCGCGGTCGCCGGCGGTGGCGCGCTCGGCCGCCAGGCGAGCCGCGAAGCTCTCGAGCACGATGCGCGCCTCGGAGAGCGAGGCGAGGTCGCCGACGTCGACGGGCGAGACGACGATGCCGCGGCGGGGGTAGACCTCGACGAGCTTCTCCTGCGCGAGGGCGCGTAGCGCCTCCCGGACAGGCGTACGTCCGAGCCCGAGCCGCTCCATCAGCTCCCGCTCGCTGACCGGAGCACCGGGGGGAAGCTCGAGCGTGACGATCAGCTCGCGGATCCGGAGGGTCGCGCGCTCACTCAGAGAGACGGCCTCGTCGGCCTCCGGGTGCAGCGGCGTAGAAGAGGGAATTCGCATTGATATACGTGATGTATATCAAACCTGAAGCTGGGGCGCAGCGACCTCGGCCGGCCGCTGCGCCCCCATCTGCGGGCCTCGCTCAGCGCGTTATTTGCCGAGCCAGGCGTTGACCTTCGCCTGGTTCGCCTTCACCCACTGCTCGGCGGCCTTGTCCGGCTTCATCTTCTTGCCACCGATCAGGAATGCGACGCTGTTCTGATCCTTGGCCGTCCACGAGAACCGCTTGATCACCCCGACCGCCGGCGAGCCGCTCTTCGCAAACTTGGCGCCGATGATCTTGTCGAGAGGGTACGGAGGGTAGGCACACGCGTACTGCTTCGGGTCGCCGCCCTTCTTCTCGTCGTCCTGGCACGATTTCGTGCGTGGTGGCAGCTTCACGTTGACGAGGTCGTACGAGCCGTTCAGGTACTGCGGGTCGTACCAGTAGAAGATCACAGGCTTCTTCTGCTTGTAGAGCTGGGTCCAACGTGCGACCTGGGCCGGCTCGGCGCCGGCGACGACGTGCTTGAAGTTGAGCCCGAGCCCCTTGATGATCGCCCTGTCCTTCTGGACGTACGACGGGTCACCGCCGAGGAACATGCCCTGCGAGCCCGACTCGGGCGACTTGAAGATGCTCTCCTTGCCCTTCAGGCCCTTCCACGTCGCGAACTGCGGGTACTGCTCGAGCAGGTAGCGGGGGATGTACCACCCGATGATCCCGGTGATCCCGTTCGTGCCGACCTTCACGAGTGCGCCGTTCTTCGTGTACTGCGGGAACGAGCCGAGGTTCTGCCAGTCCTCGAGGATGACGTCGATCTTCCCGTCGGCCATCGCCTGGAAGTTCGGCTGGCCCTCGGTGATGTTCGTCACCTTCACCTTGCAGCCGAGGTTGTTCTCGAGCACGTACTTGACGACGTAGACGTTCGCCGTCGACCCCGCCCATGCGTTCTCGTTCACCGTCACCGTGCCGCACGACGTGGAGCGAGCTCCCCCTGCCAGCGCGCTCGTTGCCACGACGAGCCCGGCGAGCGCGATGATCGCCAACCCCGCGAGGCGGGCGCGCCTCGATCCGAGACGATCCCTCATTTGACCCTCCTTGGTGTGGTACTGCCTGGTGTGGTACTGCCTGGTGTGGTACTGCCTGGTGTGGTGCTGCCTGGTGTGTTCCGTGTGCATCTTCACCCGATGCTGTCCTTCCGTGCGCGGCGGGTGCCTTGCGTGACGCGGTCGAGCGCGATCCCGAGCGCCAGGATCGCGAGCGAGGCGATCACGCCCTGCCCGAACTGGCCGCGCACGAGACCCTGTGCGACCTCGTAGCCGAGACCGCCCGAGCCGACGAGGCCGCCGATCACGACCACGGCGAGCACCATCACGATGCCCTGGTTGACGCCGAGCATGATCGCGTCGCCGGCGAGCGGGATCTTTACCTTCGTCAGGATCTGCCTCCGGGTAGCCCCGAACGCCCCCGCGGCCTCGACGGCCTCGGGAGCGACGTCGCGGACGCCGCGCTCGACGAGGCGGACGACCACGGGGAAGGCGTAGAGAACACCGGCGATAATTCCTGGGACGATCGAAACCGGCATCAGATAGATGAACGGGATGATGTAAACGAGCTGCGGCAGCGTCTGCAGCACGTCGTTGACGGGGCGCAGCCCCTTCGACACCGCGTTGCTCTCCGCCGCCCACACGCCGAGCGCGACCCCGATCACGACTGCGAGCACGGTGGCGACGAGCACCTGTGAGAGCGTGTCCATGGCGAGCGCCCACACGCCCATGACGCCGACCCACGCCAGCATCGCGAACGTCGTGATCGCCGGCCTCAGGCCGCTGATCAGATAGGCGATCAGCGTCAGGCCGCCGAGGGTGACGAACCACGGCGTGCCGATGAGGAAGTTCTGCAGGGGCAGCAGCGCCTGCGAGAGCAGGAAGTTGCCGATCGGCTCGGTGATCTGGAAGACCCACGACGACGGGTCCTGCACGTAGTCGAGAACGCTCTGGATCTGCGTCAGCAGCCACGCCTGCACGTTCGCGGTCCTGCCGCCGGGCGTCTCGTCGGGGTAGATCGCCGAGACGCCGAGCAGCTTCGAGGCGGCCACGATCGCGACACCGACTGCGGCGATGCTCAGCGACCAGTACCGCAGCCGCTTGCGGGCGGTGTCGTCCAGGTGGCGCTTTGTAGGGTCGGTACGAGCAGCTATCGCCTCGGTCGCGCGGTCGAGCGCCATCGCCATGATCACGATCGTGAAGCCGCCGAGGATTGCGAGCGCCGGGTTGGTGTAGAGGCCGCTCGTGACGACGGCGCCGAGGCCGCCGCCGCCGATGAGACCCGCGATCACGACCATCGAGAGGGCGAACAGGATCGTCTGGTTGACGCCCAGCAGCAGCATGCGCCGGGCGAGCGGCAGCTGCACCTTGCCGAGCATCTGCCGGCGGGTGGAGCCCATCGAAGCGGCCGCCTCGACCGTGTTCGTGGCCACGCCGCGGATGCCGAGTGCGGTGATGCGCACGGCAGGTGGCACCGCGTAGACCATCGTCGAGACCACGGCGGCGGCCGGGCCGACCGAGAACAGGATCACGACAGGCATCAGATAGGCGAAGGCCGGCACGATCTGCATCGCGTCGAGCACCGGTGAGATCGCCGCCTGGAAGCGGTCGGAGCGGCCTGCCACGATGCCGAGCGGGATGCCGACGAGCAGGGACAGCCCGACGGCGGCGAGCATCAGCGCCAGCGTCTCCATGCTCGCCTCCCACAGACCGACGGCCGCGAAGGAGGCGAACGCCGAGCCGACGATGACGGCGGCGCGGACGCCCCCGAACCGCAGGACGACGAGGATGCCGACCGCGGCCGCTCCGAGCCAGCTGAGCCAGAGGATCGCGTTGTCGAACCAGGTGACGAGGTCGTCCACGAAGGTGGCGAAGCCGTCGAAGACCTCGAAGACGGGGCTCTTCGGGTCGGCAGAGCGCTGGTCGAGCAGCCACGACTGGAACGAGTCGAGCTTGCCCGAGAGACCGTTCCAGGCGAGCGAGCTCGGCCACGGGTAGTCGCCTCCGAAAGCGCGGTAGACGACCACCATCATCGCGGCGACGACCGCGACCTGGACGATGCGCCCTCGCCACCAGGGGCGATGCGACACCCGCGGAACGACGGTGACGAGGTCGGTGGCGATCGACATCTATCCCTCTTCGCCGGCGATCGCCTTCAACACGGAGACCCGGTCGACGATGCCTACCGCCTGGCCGTCGCGGACGGCGACGACGGGCTTCTCACTCGCGGCGAGCACCGGCACGGCGTCGCGCACGGTGGTGCCGACGTCGACGCGCGGCCCGTCGACCGGCTCGCCCGGCTGCGCGTCCCGCATGATCCAGCGGAGTGTGAGCACGTGGCTGCGCGGGACGTCCCGCACGAAGTTCTCGACGTAGTCGTCGGCGGGAGAGCCGACGAGCTCCTCGCCGGTGCCGAGCTGCACGATCTTTCCGTCGCGCATGATCGCGATCCTGTCCCCGAGGCGCAACGCTTCCGACAGGTCGTGCGTGATGAACACCATCGTCTTGCCGGTCTCGCTCTGGAGGCGCATCACCTCGTCCTGCATGTCGCGGCGAATGAGCGGATCGAGGGCGCTGAACGGCTCGTCGTAGAGCATCAACTGCGGGTCGGCCGCAAACGCACGGGCGACACCGACACGCTGCTGCATGCCGCCGGAGAGCTGGTCGGGGAAGGAGTTCTCGACCTCCTCGAGGCCGACGAGGCGAAGCATCTCGCGCGCTCGCTCGAGCCGCTCGGCCTTCCCCACGCCCTGGATCTCGAGCCCGAAGGCGACGTTCTCGACGACGCGCCGGTGCGCGAGCAGCCCGAAGTGCTGGAAGATCATCGAGACCGAGTGCCGACGCATGTTCCGGAGCTCGGCGCTGCTCGCGCCCGTGACGTCCTGCCCCGCGATCCGGATCTTCCCCGCGGTCGGCTCGATCAGCCTGATCAGCGTGCGCACGAGCGTCGACTTGCCCGAGCCGGACAGCCCCATCACGACGAACACCTCGCCGGGCCAGACGTCCAGCGAGACGTCGTGCACGGCCGCGATGCAGCCCGTCTTCGCCCGCAACTCCGAGCGTGGCAGCTCCGCGTCGGGGGTGCCGATCACCCGGTCGGCATTGGGGCCGAAGATCTTCCACACCCCTTCCACGCGGATCAGGGGCTCGCCGCTCCGGGCCGCGCTCTTTGCCGGGGCGGGCGCGACGCCGTCGGGGGTATCACTCACTGCGGTCATGCCCTTGTCTCCCTGTGGCCGGGGGCCGGAGTGCCGACGATCATAGACCGGTTTCTTGCCGATTTCCCGGAACCCGTCCGGAGGCACCTCAGGCAAGCCAGACGAGACACGCGGCGCGCTCTCGGATGCGCTTCGCCGCCTTCGCGTATCTGCGCCGCGCGAGCCGTGTCCGGTCGGGGCCGACGACGAGGAGGCCGGGCGCGCGCTCGGCCACGAGCTCGAGCAGCGCCTCGACCGGCCGCGGGCTGCAGAGCCTCAGCCGCTCGACCTCGACCGCGAGGGAGTGCGCGAGCTCGGCCGGCGCGCGCAGCGCGTCCTCGACCTCCTGCGTGCCGACGTACTCGTACTTCATCGCGAGGGAGATAGGACCGAGTGCGACCTCGGCGACGTTGACGACGATCAACCGCTGCCCCGACTCGACGGCTGCATCGACGGCGAGCTCTGTCGCCTCGGGCTCGAACGGCACGTCGAACGTGACGAGCATGACCGGACGACTGCCGGAGACGACCGGGATGTCGGCGGTCGTCCGGGTGCGCCGAGTCCCGAGCACGTGGCTACTCCGGCCGTAGCTTCCAACTCTTCGTGCTGTCCCGCATCTGTCGGGACGCCCGGCGCCGGAGCTGGGGTACGGCGAGGAGCGCATAGCCCATCACGAGCACGAAGAGGAGGAAGGCGTACTGGATGCCGGTGGTCGCTGCGAGCGGGATCAGGATTGCGGCGAGCAGGAGCGGCGGCCCGAGCACGAGCAGCCGGTAGCGGCGCACACCCTGCAGGAGTGCGTCGTAGTCGGCGGGCGGGATCTGGCCGGTGTCCCACGTTTGGCCGCAGGCGGTGCACGTCCAGCGCTCGCCGTAGGGAACCTCGACCGAGGCGCCACAGTCGCACGTGATCGTGATCAACGGCGAACGCACTCCGCGATCCTAGACGAGGTGGCGCCGGAGGGCCGTGCCGCCCACGGCAATTCGGTTTCACGCCGCTAGGAATTGTCCGCAGACCGTGGTAGGTTCGCGCGCAGGCGGCACCACACGCCGCGATCCCGGCACCCCGACGGAGGTTGATTGTGGCGACAGCAGTAGTCCAGGAACAACAGCTTCTCAAGACGCTCCGCTGGTACGACGGCTTCGTGATCGCCCTCGCGAACCCCGGCTTCCTGCTTCTCTCGTTGCCGTACTCGGTCACCGACCTGGGCGGCTGGGGCGCAGCGATCCTCTGGGGCATCTCGGCCGCCTGCGCCGTCCTCATCAACACGATCTACTCCGAGCTTGCCACCATGTTCCCCGAGAAGTCGGGTGGCCTTGCGCTCTACGCCCACGAGGCGTGGCGCAAGTACACGACCCTCGTCGGTCCGGTCGCGACGTTCGGCTACTGGATCGGGTGGTCCGTCGTCCTCGCCTCGAGCGGGCTCTTCATCGGCTCGGTCATCGGCGGGACCTGGTTCCCGACCGCGAAGGGCGGCAGCTATCTCGGCGTCGACGGGTACTTCTCGACCGGCGGCGCCGAGGTCGGGCTCCCCGCCCTGGTCGCGATCGGGCTCATCGTCTGCGTCTGGCTGTTCAACGTGTTCGGGGCGCGCGTCGGCGTCACGTTCGGCTACGCCGCGGGTGTCCTCCTGATGGTGCCGCTGTTCGTGATGATGATCCTGCCGTTCCTGAACGGCAGCTTCGACAGCGCGAACCTGACGAACAAGCTCGGTG
>Ga0315281_10013560_pt1 | contig 11025 bp, 7 predicted proteins | sample YL17G07_0_MG_FD_204540 | JGI IMG/M metagenome (GOLD analysis project Ga0315281, IMG submission 204540) | Sediment microbial communities from Yellowstone Lake, YNP, Wyoming, USA - YL17G07_0 | ecosystem: Environmental > Aquatic > Freshwater > Lake > Sediment | place: USA: Wyoming | collected... | reverse complement strand
GTAAACGGCGGACATCGCCTTGGGCACCGGAGCCGCCATCAAACCGCCCTTTCTCGAATGCGTCGCCCTACTCCCGGCTTACGCCCTCGCCACCACCAACCCGTCACGATCACGGCACCGTCTCAAGTTCCAGCGACGCCCCCAGATCCGTCGGTGATTCAACTTTTCCATTCATCTTGCGCGCGAGAAACGGGGAGGGTCGACGGTTCCGGCACCTGTCGTGGTAGAGATTTCACCTGCCCCTCCCTGCTGTGCGTTTGGGGCGAACCTAACACGGGGCGAACAGGCCGGCGTCCTGCGACTTTAGTCGCTAGACATGTCGCCGCGGCGGGCGCAGTGTGGGCTATAGCTTTCTCAAGAGGTCTCCTCCAAGGAGGCGAAAGCCGGCGGGTCGAACCTTCGCGACAAAGCGCGCCCTCAGCCGGTCAAGTCCCATTTCGAAGAACTGAGGGGTGATAGATATGGCACGAACACCGTTGCTGCAGAGTCTCAAGGAAGCATTGTCGCTCGTCGCGGCAGGCGGCGAGCCGAAGACTGACACCGGCAAGGCGCTCGCATCGCGAACGACCAGGCGGGAGTTCGTCAAGCGCGCAGGCATTGCCGGGGCCGGAGCACTAGCGATCGGCAGCGGCCTCGCCCCAGTGGCAGCGGCCGCGCGCAGCGTCAAGAAGGACGACTCTCGTGTCGTAATCGTCGGCGCCGGCCTGGCAGGTCTCACAGCTGCGTACAGGCTGAAGCAGGCCGGCTTGCGCGCCACCGTGATCGAGGGCAGCCCGCGCATCGGCGGCCGCTGCTTCACGATCCGCGACGTCTTCGCACCCCAGATTACCGAGCGCGGAGGCGAACTGATCGATACCGGCCACAAGGCGATTCGCAAGCTCGCTCACAAGCTCGAGCTCGAACTCGACGACGTGCGGCGAGCCGAGCCGCTGGGTACCCACGTCCTGTACTACTTTGACGGCCAGCCCTACAGCATCGACGACGCGGCCACCGATTTCCAGGAGGTATACCCGTCGCTCCGGGCGGACAGCAAGGCCGCCGGCTACCCGACGCTCTATACCGGCTACACGGCAGCGGGCAAGGAACTGGACGAAATGTCCGTAAGGGACTGGATCAACAGCCGCGTTCCGGGCGGGCTCGGTTCAAAGTTGGGGCAACTGCTCGATGTCGCCTACGCGATTGAGTACGGCGCCGACACAACCGACCAGAGTTCGCTCAACCTGATCTACTTGCTGAGCGGGTCGCTGCGCACCGAACTCGAGATCTTTGGCGCCTCCGACGAGCGCTTCAAGGTACGCGGCGGCACCGACACCCTCACCGACCGGCTCGGCGAGGAGCTCGGCTATGGTGGAGCTGGAAGCCAGATCATCACCGGCGCCAGGCTGACTGCGGTCAGCCGCAACATCGACGACACCTACACGCTTGTCGGCCCGGGCGTCCCGACCGGGCTCACCGCCGATCACGTGGTCATGGCGATTCCGTTCTCAATCTTACGAGGCGTCGACTTCAGCGGTGCCGGATTTAGCCCGGTCAAGAAGAAGGCCATCAATGAGCTCGGCATGGGCTCCAACGCGAAGCTCCAGCTCCAGTTCGAGCATCGCTCGTGGTACGACCTCGACTGCACCGGCGACACGTACGCGGACCTCGGCTACCAGACGACCTGGGAAGCGACCCGGGCGCAGGACGGCGACAAGGGCATCATCGTCAACTACAGGGGCGGAACCGCCGCCACCGCGCTCAACGGGGCGAACGCAACGGCCAAGGCGGAGGAGTTCCTCGACCAGTTCGAGCACGTGCTCCCAGGGATTACGGAGCAGTGGAACGACAAGGCGATGCTCACCGTCTCGGTCCGCAACCCGTGGGCTCTTGGCTCGTACTCCTACTTCAAGGTGGGGCAGTACACGGCCTTCGCCGGCGCCGAGGGCGAGCGCTCCGGCAACTGCCACTTCGCGGGCGAGCACACTTCGATCGACTACCAGGGCTACCTCAACGGGGCGGTCGATACCGGGATCATCGCGGCGAAGGAGATCCTCACCGACCTACGCCTGCCGACGGCGGACTGAACCTTCTGTGCCGTGCTCGGTTGGTTGGCCGCGAGAGGTGTTGGGGCTGTCTGGGTACGAGCGTCCTCGTCTTCCTGCTGTTCCCGCACTCATCAAGGTGTCACGGTGAACGATGCGTTCGTCGAGCCGCGCGGGTCGCTGAATACGATGACGCCTGGCCCAGGGCTGGTGGCTACGAGGCTCGTCGGGTTCTGATCACCCGCGGACGCTCTGACCAGGACTTTTGACGGGATCTGATACTGCAATGAGAGGCGGTTGCGGTCCGGCAGAGTCCGCGTGTCCACATTGTATTTCGTCGTATGAACGTCCTCACCGAGCCCGCCCGCGCTGTCGCGAAAGGAGACGTTGACAAACGGCGCAAGGTCGTTGGTTGGTAACAGCCCCTCAACGATCACGGTCACGAGCGTCCCGACCGGTCCGGAGGCGGGCGAGACAGTTATCCGCGCGGCCTCCTGGACGGCGGCCGGAGGAGCCGTCTTCTGCGGTGCATGTGTGGGCGAAACGTCCGTGACCTGCGCCGTGGATGACGGAGAAGGCGGAACTACCGGCGATGGGGTGCGGGACTCGCTGCAGGCAGTCGTCAACCCGAGCGCCAAGAAGCATGACATCACGGCGACGCGGGTGGCCTTTGCTGTCGTCACGGCGCACCCCCCTCGTCTCCGACATTCTGCGACTAATGCTCGCAGCTGGCTACGGCCAGCGCGGGCGAGACCGGACACTATCGTCGGCCAACACGACGGCGTTGGCACAGGATGCACAGCGTTCGCAGGTTGGCGGGCTCGTTCGAACCGCCGGCCGCGAGCGGCACAATGTGGTCGACCTCGAACCTGACGCCGGTGGCGCCGCACGCCACACAGCGGTAGCCATCCCGTCCAAGCACCGCCTGCCGCATTCGTTGCCAGGTCCAACCGTTGCCGCCGCGAGCGGCGTTGTTTTGTGCGTTGCGTGGCATGCGGCGAAGCGCGATGCAGTGAGCGCACCGAGATCTCCGGGTGAATGCACCGCAGTCGAGGCAGCGGCGCATTCACCCGGCCAGCCGCTGCCGACGCTCCCGGAGTGGGCGGATGCGGCGCCTGATCGCAGCCGGGTCGGATGCGTCGCCAAAGAACACGGTGCTGAACCGGCGGCTGGCGCCGCAGCGCAGGCACTTGCCATCGGCGATCGGGCCATCTGGCTCGGTGAGCCGCCAGTGATGCACGCACTGGCTCACGGCCTCACCTCGGTAATCGTGATGACCGTCTGCGGGGATCGGCGGCTCGCCTTCCGAGCGACCAGTTCGACCACCTGGCGGTCGTCCTCGAAGGCGATACCGTTGAGCGCGTCGAGGCAGCTCTTCGCGAGGTTGTCGATGTCATGGTTCGCCTGCACGCCGCCGAAGAACAGCTCGACCCGAACCGGGCAGCTCAGGCGCGGTCGGCCGTGTCGCTCAAAGAAGCGCCAGACGGCTTCCAGCCCGGCGATGGTCTCCTCCAGCGTCTGGCGATACATCGGCCAGACGAACTGGTAGCGGCTGGCGGGGAGCGTCACGATCAACGCCCAGAGCGCCTGCTTCTTGCCCGTGCTGGCGTCAGTCAGCATCCCGAGCTTGCCAAAGTCCATCTCGGCCGCTTCGCCCGGTGGCCACTCCGCCATCCGCACCGTCGTCTGTGGCTGCTTCCAGAGCCCTGCCCGGCGGACGTACCGCCGCAGGGGGTGAGGAGACGGCGGCCCCCTCGCGGGCAAGCAGCTCGTGGATGCGCGTGAGCAGCAGCCGGTCGTCTTTGAGCCAGGCAGCGATCCGCTCCCGCTGCCGCTCGAGGCTCGCTGCCCGCGGTGCGGCCGGCGGCGGTGCTGTCTCATTCAGCCGGACGAGCCCCAGCACGACCTGGTCCCCAGGCGGCTCGCCTCCCTGGCCGACACCCGCTGCCCCTGCCGCCCGCACGTACTTCTCCACCGTGTTGCCCGACAGACCTGTGGCCCTCGCGATAGCGCGCTGGCTCTCCCCTGCCTGCCAGCGCCGAACCACCTCGATGACTTCCATGCGATGAACCTCCCGAACCGCCACACCGGCCTCCTACTGGCCGACATGGTGCAGAACCTGCCTTCGGGTGGCTCAATGCTCACGGCGATCCGAGCCCCAGGTGGATCAACCCCCGGCGATGCACACGTACGAGCAAGGTTTGTTGTGCTTGCTCAGCTACAACCTACCTGAGAGCTGGGCACTCTTCCTCTTCCGTGAATTCCCGAGACGCGGTCAATGCATTTAACTGATTGACAGCGCTTGAACGCCGTGGGCAGCATCCGGGCTCGACACCGCGGCGGGCCCCAGTACGCCGGCGACCGAGAGTCCCACACCATCCGGCCCAACGGCCACGCCCAGACAACCCCCGGGCCTGGGACGGCTACGCCGACTCCGGAGGGCCTGCCGTCGGATGTCCCATCCCTCGTCGCGCTCGCCCAGGAGTCATACGACCGCGCCCAGTCGTTTCTGAAAGCCGGCGACTTCGCGGGGTACGGCAACGAGATCTCACGCCTCAAGTCGATCCTCGCCCGCCTCCAGCAGGTCGCCGGGACTCCCGTCGCGGGAAGATAGGCTCGGCGAACTCTGCAGACCCGCTCGAGCCCGCGGCAGAATCGTCCACCACTCTTCGCTCGCCCAGCATCCGCACCTCCGTGCCGGGGGCTGGCACGGGGCGGCCTCAATCCAACACGCTCGGTTGGGAGGCCGTCTCAAACCTTGCGGGCTCGTCGCGCCAGGGACTCTCGCTTCTCGGTGACCGAGGCAGAGACCTCCGCATCGGCATCCGCCCCGACCAGCGAGGCGCGGGCGGCTCCCGTGTAGACTGAGGCTCGATGGCAGAGAATGACGTGTCTGTCTACTTCGATGCGGGTGGCGCGGTCGAAGCCTCCAAGCATCACGCGCTGGACTCCTGGCGCTCGAACCCTCGCCTCCCGGGTGTTGGAGCCGCCGGCTTGCTCGCCGACGCGGAGGCCAGATGGGCGCGCTGACCGGAACAACGGTCCTCGAATACGCGAGCTTCATCGCCGGGCCCTACTGCGGCCGGCTGCTGGCCGATCTCGGCGCCGAAGTCATCAAGGTCGAACCGCCTGCGGGAGACCCGGCGAGAGCCTACGGCCCCTTCCCCCGGAACGTCCCGCACCCCGAACGCGGCGCGGTGTTCGTCCACCTGAACACCAACAAGTTCGGAGTCACGCTCGACCTCGAGTCCGCCGACGGACAGGCCGAGTTTCGGGAGATGGCTACGGCTGCCGACGTGGTCATTGAGGATTGCCCGCCCGGGCACCTCGATTCGCTGGGGCTCGGCTATGCCGACCTCACCAGGCTCAACCCGGCGCTGGTGATGACGTCGATCACGCCATTCGGCCAAACCGGCCCCTACCGCGACTACCGCGCTCACCCGATCAATCTCTTCAACGCCACCGAGGGCACGAGCGTCGCAAGAAGGAAGGGCGGGCGGCCGATCATGGCGGGTGGCTTCATTGGCGAGTACGACAGCGGCCTCAGCGCGGGCGTGGCGACGCTCGCCGCGCTCTATTCCAGCCGGGCCAGTGGCGCGGGCCAGCACGTCGATATTTCGAAGTTCGAGGCGCTGGCGGCGCTCCAGCGCGTGGATATCTCGATGAGCCGGAACGGGGACGAAGCCCCCGATCGTCGTGCTCCGTCCCGCCTCGGCGGACTCCTGCCGTGCCAGGACGGCCACGTGGTCATCACCGTCGTCGAGGACCACCAGTGGCGGTCCGTGGTCCAGATGATGGGCAATCCAGCGTGGGCAGGAGACCCGCGCTACGCGGACCGCGGACAGCGATCGAAGCTTGTTGGGGGGATCCAGCGACGCCTTATCCAGTGGACGCGGGAGCACACGAAGGACGAGATCTACCACGCAGGCCAGGCGGTGGGCTGCCCCGTGGGGCCCGTGCAAGACATTGCTGAGCTGCTCGACTCGCAACAGTTGGCGGCCCGCGACTTCTTCGCCACGATCGAACACCCCGCCGCTGGCAAGCATCGGCAGCCCAAGATGGCATTCCAGCTTTCCGAATCTCCATGGCGAGTCGCCCGCCCAGCTCCCTCCCTGGGCCAGCACAACGAAGAGGTCCGTCGCAACCGGCCGGGGCGGCGTCCCGAGGAGATGGCCGGTCAGCGGGAAGCGAGGATCAGAACCGAAAGTAACTTGCCGACGACTCCTCCTAGTCCGAAGGCACTCGACGGCATCCGGATCGTCGACTTCACCTGGGCATGGGCCGGGCCTTATGGCACCTTCCAACTGGGACTGTTCGGCGCCGAGGTGCTCAAGGTTGAAAGCGCCCAGCGGCTCGACCACACGCGCTCGACGTCGCTCACGACGGGACAACGCTTCACCGGCCACGACTCCTCGACCATCTTCAACGACCTGAACCTGAACAAGCGCAGCGTGCGTCTCAACCTCACGCAGCCGGAAGCGGTGGAGATCGCGCGCCGCCTGGTGGCAGTCAGCGACGTGGCGGTGCAGAACATGCGCCCGGGGGTCATGGACCGGCTTGGCCTTGGCTACGAGGATCTGCGCAAGGCCAAGCCCGACATCATCATGTTGAGTTCGTCGGCGCTGGGCTCAACTGGCCCGGAACGGACATATGTGGGCTACGCCCCGGTGTTTGCTGCCATCGGCGGCCTGGCATCGGTGACCGGTGTTGCGGGCGGTGCACCCGTCCCACTCTACGGGTCGGTCGACCTGCGGTCGGCGACGATGAGCGCGTTCGCACTGCTGGCAGCGCTCAACCAGCGGGCCCGGACGGGTGAAGGGCAGCACATCGACCTCTCGTCGGCGGAGAGTGTGACCTGCCTGATCGGCCACCTCTTCGCCGAGTACCAGATCACGGGCCGGCTGCCGCGCAGGCGCGGGAACGACGACGGCCACATGGCGCCGCACAACAGCTACCGCTGTCGCGGCGACGAGTGGGTGACCATCGCCGTGGGCTCCGACGCCGGGTGGATGGCGTTCTGCCGCACCCTGGGGGAGCCGGGATGGACCCGCGATGGTCGCTTCGCCAACGGCCCCGGGCGATGGAAGAACCGCCGTGCGCTTGACAGCCTGGTGGAGGCGTGGACGCAGGAACGCAGCGCGGAGGAAGCCACGCAGCTCCTGCAGGCGGCCGGCGTGGCCGCGCTCCCGTGCCTCGGGCCCGCCGGCCTCGCTCATGACCGGCAGCTCGAAGCGCGTGAATTCATTGAGCCCGTCCGCCACCCGGTGCTCGGGAGGCGCGACGTGGTGGGGGCGCCGTGGAAGCTTTCCGGCACGCCTGCGCGCATCGACCGCGCGGCGCCGCTGCTGGGCGAGCACAACGACTACGTGTTGCACCAGGTCCTCGGCATCCCGCGTGAAGAGATCGCGTTGCTCGAAGAGCGCAGAGTCGTCTATTGACGGAGCGTGTCGCTCTCGCGCCCGCCCGGCCCGCCGCACGAGCTGCTTGAGGAGTTCCAGCGCCGCGGCGTCCGACTCCGGCTGTGGCACGTAGCCATCCCGGAGACTTGCGAATGAAGGGACGAGAGGTAGGTGCAACCTCCGGGGGCGTGGCGACAATGTGCTGAGAATCAAGTGCCCCCGCAGCCGAGGGCGAGGGCATCATGCCCTTTAGAGGAATGCCCTTCTGGGCTGCATCGAAGAGTCCCTTGCCAAGCCTCTTGCCCCCGGGGGTGGTGCTAGCCATGGCGAACATGCCAATGCCACCGCCCAGCTTGCCCAGCTTGCTCTGGTCTTCATCGTCGCTTCCGGCCATAGCCCCGCCGCCAGCGGCGAGGGCCATGCCCCCCATCTTCTCGCCACCCGGCCCCCTGATGCCGGTGCCCCCACCCTTTAGGTCAGGGGCGGCTGCGGCTCCTCCAAGGGCATCGATTGGCTGTCCGGGGGCGGCTGGTTCTCCGGCGAGTCGTTGTTCAACTCGTCCTCTCCACTTTCCGGCATAGTCCCACGAATCGCGTTGGATGTTACGAACGGCCTCAGGTACAGAGGATGTGAGGTTGGCAGGTAGGTCGGTTGACCCCGATTCGATTCCATTGAGTATCTCTTCTCCCATTTCGTTAGTGGGATAGCTGCCATCGACTGCCCCCATAGCATGTTCGAGGGGCGCGGCGTTCGGGTCTGTCTCGAGGACGGACTCGAACGCTGCTGCGATGCGGGCACGGCGGGCGAAGACCCGTGGTCTCTGCCTGGGTCGAGGAGCACCGGTAGGCCTGCGCCCCACGGCACCTCCACTTATGTCGCTGTCTGCGGCGCTCCCGCGCTACCTTGCGAGTCGCAGGCGGCAGCGTTTGTCGAGTGTCCGCACGCAGAGTGAGCCGGTGGACGATTCTGCCGCAGGGTCGGCCGGTCTGCAGAGGTCGCTGAGCCTATCTTCCCGCGACGGGCGTCCCGGTGACCTGCTGGAGGCGGTCGAGGATCGACTTGAGACGTGAGATCTCGTTGCCGTAGCCCGCGAAGTCGCCGGCTTTCAGAAACGACTGGGCGCGGTCGTATGACTCCTGGGCGAGCGCGACGAGCGACGGGACATCCGACGGCAGGCCGTCCGGAGTCGGCGTAGCCGTCCCGGGCCCGGGGGTTGTCTGTGGCGTGGCCGTTGCGCTGGACGGTGTGGGACTCTCGGTCGCCGGTGTGCTGGGGCCGGCCGCGGTGTCGAGCCCGGATGGTGCCGCGCGGCCGAAGAGCACCTCGAGGGCGCGCGCCAGCGTCGGTTCCATGACGACGGTGTCGCCGTTCACAACGATCACTCGTTTGAGCTGCGGGATCTCGTTCCCGCCGCTCGTGGCGGCAAGATAGAGCGGCTCGAAGAACATGCTCGCACCGTCGATCGGGATCATCAGGAGGTTGCCGCGGATGACCTTCGAACCGGACTGATTCCAGAGCGTGAGCTGCTGCGAGACCCGGCCATCCGAGTCGATGCGGCGTTCGACCTGGGTCGGGCCCGGCACACTCTCGCTCGTCGGGAAGCGAAACGAGACGAGCTTGCCGTAGTTCGCGCCGTCGGAGCGCGCCGCGATCCACCCGATCGCGTTCGTGCGGTTTCGCGGAACGAAGGTGAGGATGAGCATGAATTCGTCCTTCGTCTCACCGGGCAGGCGCGCGAGGACGTAGTAGGGCCGCAACGGCTGTTCAGTCCCCCCGAAGATTTCCGTCGGGACGTCCCACTGGTCCTCGAGGCGATAGAACTGGCGAGCGTCGGTCATGTGATACCGCAGGTACTCCCGCGTCTGAACGGTGAACAGGTCTTCCGGATAGCGGAGGTGCGTCTGCAGGCTCTGCGGCATCGCGGAGAGCGGCTTGAACAGGTCCGGGAAGATGGCGGCATAGGCCTTGAGGATCGGCTCCTCGGGCTGGGTCACATAGAACCCCACGTCGCCCGAGTAGGCGTTCACGACCACTTTGACGCTGTTGCGGACGTAGTTGAGGCCCTGGTCATGGTGCGAGTAGGGGATCAGGTCGGAGACCGTGTAGGCGTCCTGGATCCAGTACATGTTCTCCTGGTCGACGACGATGTAGGGGTCGGCGTCGAGTCGGAGGAACGGCGCGATCTCGTGGATGCGCTGCTGGACGTTGCGGCGATAAATGATCCGACTCTGACCCGTGATCGCCCCTGAGATCGCCAGATTCAGATCGCCAAACTGCCAGGCGAAGAGGACTCGCCGCCAAAGGCTGCCGATGGCGATGCCTCCCGGCCCCTCATAGCGCGTCTGGACATTGATGCCGCCCGCCAGGGGCGTAAACTCCGACTCGGTTCCGCCGACAACGATGAACTGGTCGGGCTCCTCGCCAAAGTAGACCTCCGGCCGGGCCGTCTGGATCGGTCCCTGGAGCGGGATGTCCTGGACGATGAGCGAAGGCGAGCCGTCGGGCTGCGTAGTATTGACCGATGCCACGGTGTAGCCATAGCCGTGCGTGAACTGAAGCTTCCGGTTGACCCACGTCTTCGCGTCGGCCGGCAGCGCGGACTGGTTGAGGTCGCGAACGCTCAGCATCACCTGCCGGTACATGTCGCCGATGGTGTAGCGGTCGACATCGACGGCGCGGAACTCGAACAGCGGACGAATGGTCTGGATCTGGGTGAGCGCGGCGCGCAGCGGCTCCGGGTCCCAGAGGCGGACGTTGTCGATGGTCGACTGGTTCGCGCGCACCTGTTGCTCGGTGGCCGCCTGGATCGCCGGGAACGGACGCTCATCGATCTGATCGATACCGAACGCCCAGCGGGTTGCGTCGATGTTGCGTGCCAGGTAGGGGACCTCCCGCTCGAGTTCGTTCGGCTGGACCACGAAGCGCTGGATCATCACCGGGTAGACGGCGGTGAGGATCCAGCCAACAACCCAGAGGCTGAGTGCTGCCACCGGAAGTCGGAGCGTGTTGCGGAACAGGCTGGCTACAAGCAGGGCGCCGCTCAGGCAGGCGATGCCGATCCGGACGTAGAGCATCGGGAGCGTGGCATGAACGTCGGTGTAGAAGGCGCCGACATCAACACCCTGCGTCGAGTAGACCAGCCCGTAGCGGGCGAGGAAGTAGCGCACTCCAACCAGCGCGAACACGAGCACCAGCAGGAGCGAGAGATGCAGCTTGATCCGCCCGGGGGCTTCGATGCTGAACAGATGGCCTATCACCGGGCGCGGAGCTTCGATGCGGAATCCGTGGAGCAGGGCGCGCAGGACATAGACCATGGCGGAGGCCAGCAGCGCCATGATGCTCAGGGTCAGCAGCCAGTCAACGATGTAGCGGTAGACCGGGAGCTGGAACACGTAGAAGCCCAGGTCACGATGGAACTGGGGATCTTCTCTGCCGAACGATTGGGAGTGCAGCAGCAGGAGGACCTCCTGCCAGTGGCCCGAGGCCGACGCCGCAAACGAAAGGGTGATTATGCCAGGCAGCGCGATGAGTGCGACGCCCCGCAGCCGGCGGCCGCCCACCCCCTGGATCCCTTCGAAGAACCCTTCGAGTTCGGGGCTGACTTC
>Ga0315281_10013558_pt1 | contig 11026 bp, 5 predicted proteins | sample YL17G07_0_MG_FD_204540 | JGI IMG/M metagenome (GOLD analysis project Ga0315281, IMG submission 204540) | Sediment microbial communities from Yellowstone Lake, YNP, Wyoming, USA - YL17G07_0 | ecosystem: Environmental > Aquatic > Freshwater > Lake > Sediment | place: USA: Wyoming | collected... | reverse complement strand
CACGAGTTTCTCTTCGAACTGGGCAAACCGTTGCCGGTGCTCCGCGAACCAGAGGGGCTTGGGCTGGCCCGAGAAAGTGTGGGTGGCCTCCACCAGGACGAAGTGGTCCACCACCTCAGCCAGCTCGTGGAGGCGCAGCTCGAGGAGTTCGAGTTCTCTCCAGAAGATGAAGCAGTCGTAGACCACCCGGGCGCCCTCTACCACCACGCGTGCGCGCTTGGTTGGGACGCCATTGGCCGATCCGTGCTGCCCAGCGCATCATAGTGATGGAACGACGTCGCGCCACTCCTCCGCTGACTGACCAAGGCCCCGTATCCCTGGGGCGCGAGCGTATAGGCGGCGACGGTGCTGTTGCCGCTGTCGGTCTCCAGGGCGATGTTCTCCTGGTCCCAGATCACATTCCGCAGCCCGTCCGAGTCCTCGGTGCGGCGGCGCTTCCCGTCCCCGTCATAGTTCATGGTGTTGACCGCGCCGGCAGGCCAGTCGCTAGGCCGACTTCCAGCGGGCCGCCCTGCCTGTCATCGCGGTAGGGGGTCAGCCACTTCGCCTTGGCCATGCGGTTCCCGGTATCCGAGCCCGAGGCAGACGACCCTACAACGTTATGAGAAACGCGTGCTGGACGGCCCGCTATCGCGCAGGCAAACACTGCCAAGGGGCCGCCGGCAGGGACCTCCCTAATCGAGCGTGTCAATGTCCAGTCTTCCCGAACCGGCCGCCACCACACCTGACGACGTGCGAAGAACAACGTCCACCCGAGCCTCAAAGGGCCACAGCCCGCGGTGCGAGTACCTGTCACAGTCGTCCCCTAACCCCACAGTCGTCACTCGGACTCGGCGCTGCTCGCCGGGTGTAAGCCGCACGACCCGCGTCTGTCTGACCCACTCGGACCGGGCCCAGCTCGCCTGTGCCTTGCGCCGAGCGTACCTCAACTCATCGGGATATGGCCCGACCCTGAACGTCAATGTGGCCTCTGCCTTTAGGTCTGTTATCAGGTATGCGCCGCGGTTTGTGACTGTTACCAGGACGTCGAAGCTTGGGTATGGGTCATAGTCATCTGCTACTGGGAAGCCATGCACCTCCTGGTACACCACGTCGTCTGAATCGGATGATAGGTACCAAGCATAGAACTTCACGTCCGCGGCTACAAGATCCACAGTCCCATGTCGCTCCCGCTCACCGGCACCGCGGAGCCGAGACGCGGGAAGCGACGGCGGGGCCGGCCCAGCCGGGCCGAGCCTTTCCGCCTCATACCTATGGTCATATACCAGATGAGATGAAACCAACAGCCCCGCGCACATAGAGAGAACGCTCAGGGCACCCACTATCAGCTTCACTGCGACCCTCCCCGGCCGGCTACCTCCACTCCCTGATCAATCCGCATTAGCCCGTACATGCAGGTGGTTGTCGTGGCCCTTGCAGTACCGCACTCCGCTGATCTGGGGATCGTTGAAGAATATCATCTTGATGTCGCAGATCCCTGTCAGGATGCTCACGAGTGTTTGTGTCAACCGGCGGCTGTAGTTCCTGCTCCGCCAAGTGGTAGGCCCCTCAACGTTGTCGCACCTGACCGGGCGCAGGTCGGCGTCCACGCCGACCTTGTGGCTGACATGGGGGAACATCGCGCCCCCGTGCTGAAAGCTCATGTCACCAACTTGTATCCGGGCAGCGGTGAAACGCGGAACCATGACTCTGTAGTACCAGGTGAGGCCACTGCTCGTGATGCAGTCCACCAAGTCTTGCGTTCCCCACTGGCGTGACCCAGCGACATAGGAGGTGTACCCAGTCCCGGGGCTGGGCAAGTTGACGAACTCCCCCGCGACTTCCGGCGCGGCGGGGTCGGCGCAGCTGCCAGCCGACTCAACGGTCGCTGCATCCGCATCGTTGCCACCGCAGTCGCCGTCTGGCCCGTCGTCATCCCCTCCTCCGCCTCCCCCGCACAGCTTGCACAGCCCGTCAACGATCTCCTCGCGAAACGGCCGCCCCCGGCGGCCACGGCGGGGAGGAAGGATAGGCACGCGCCACAACTGGAAATGGCACTTGCATTCGTCGCCTGCTTTGCCGCACGACTTGCAGGTCTCGACATGCACCAGCTGCACCATGCCCGCCTGTGGCGGCCGCGGCCACCCCTCCGGGTGCGGGCACCGGCAACGCCAGTTCCGCTTGTCGGGCTCCTTGCACCGGCACATGATGTACCAGTCATCGTTCGTCAGCCGGCGTTGGCATCCAGACTGCGGCTCGCAGCGACGCGGGTGGTGCCCGCCCTGCCCATTTCCTGCGCCTGCGGGTGCCCAGGCCTGTGTGCTCGGCCCGTGGTGCGGGCACGTGCCTCCCGGCCCATGCGCACAGCCCTGCAGTCCGCTCGGGTCCGCGAGCATGACGGGGTTGTTGCCGGGGAAGCGGTAGCGGTTGGCCTGTAGGCGGGCGGGGTCCTGGCTCAGGAAGCGGCCGGTCAGGTCGCGGTAGATGCGCGCCCGCAGCCCGTAGTTCGCCGGGTCGGGCTGGCGATAGTAGCCGATCCGGCCGCCCCATCGGAATGGGTTCACGGTGGAGCCGCTGCTGGCATTGGGTTGGCCGAAAGCGCGGTAATCCGCAGTGTCAGTCGGGGTCTGGGCCGAGTTGGTCAGTACCCGGGTCGAGCCCAGCGCGTCGAAATGGTAGTGCGAGGTCGCGCCACTCCGCCGCTGGCTGATCAGGTTGCCGTATCCCTCCGGCGCATGCGTGTAGGCGGCTACCGTGGAGTTGCCGCTGTCGGTCTCCAGGGCGATGTTCTCCTGGTCCCAGATCACATTCCGCAGCCCGTCCGAGTCCTCCGTGCGGCGGCGCTCCGGCGAGCACCGCGGCTCTGACCCAACTACCAGTTCATCTCCTCATCCGTGGTCCGCCAGTGGAGGTACACAAGCGCCTTGTCGCTCCCGCTCAGATCGATCACCGCCGATAGGAAATCCGTCCCCCATGGGAAAGCCGCCTCTACGCAAACCAGGTTTGGCTTGCCCTCAAGATGACGGAGCGTCTCGGTCGGTGGCTCCGGAACAAGGTCGGCGACGTGCTTCTCGGAACGCCACTCGAAGCGCTGCCCACCGAGGAACTCATGGACCCGGCTCGCTGGCATCTCCAACAACGCAGTCAGGTGTTCGTCTGAGCCCGCGATGAACTCGCCGCTCACCACCCGTGTGCCCGCCGGAACGCGCACCCTGAGCTTCTCAGTGATCGGGCTCAAGTCCCGTAGCGGCACTGGCGGTCCAAACCCAAAGCGCCCCCATTCCACTTTGCGTGCGACTACCGGGAATGCAGCCCGGGCGACGAGATAGGCGGCGATCAACGCGATAACCACCGTTGCCGCCGGCCCTGTGCCGGAGTGGCGTCCTGCGCCGCCGGCCGGCGGGCCCTCAAGACGGACGCCTCTCCACGTGAGAACACGCCACGTGACGAGTCCCACGGTGAGGAGAGCAGTAAGTCGGATCAGTGGGAGCGCCTCCTCCGACGGACGGCACCAGAACAGGAACGCTGCCACCAGCGCTGCGAGCCCCAATGCCAATAGGCCCGGCGCGTGACCCACCCATGCGGTACGGGCCTCACTCACGGACGGGGCCTCGCGAGCCCGGACCAGTGCCCATGCTGCCAGGCCCGCGAGCACAAGGCTGGCAGAGCCCGCCAGGATGAAGAGTGCCGCGCTTGCGCGGGCTCGGATAAGCCAATACCATACGGGCAACGTCGCCATCTGAAGGGCCAATAGGGCGGCCACCCCGATGGTCATGGTGGTGACGTCAGTTGCCGCGCGACTAGAGTCTGCCCTTGCACGGTACGCCCGAACTCCTTCCACTCCCAGCCATAGGACCACCCCGAGGAGGACGGGTAGCCCCAGTAGGCTCCCCAAGAAGAGGTCTGCGTCAGACACTGGCGCAAAGAGCGAAAAAAGTATCGCAACGACTGCGGCGACTACCATGGCCAGCCCGGCGACACGGCGCTCGCCATCTCCCCTAAGGCCGCGCGCGTATCTATCCCCGAGGAGCCGCCATACCGCGCCGCCTATCACCAGCAGGATACCGAGGGGGATCAGGAATAGCTCTGTCGCCGCGAAACACACCACGCCCAATGCGCTGTTGGGCAGCCAACCTCGACTCGCCGCGGAGCGGATTGCGCTCAGCATGACGCCGAGGAGCACCACTATCGTGCCGGCCCGCACACAGGTGCTGGAGGCCACTTGCCTATGCCCCGCAGTCCGTATTCTCGCCCAGCCGATCAGCGCAGACGAGCGGCGGCGGGCCTGGTGTGAACGCACATCGCCCGCTAAAGCGACCCTTACGCCAGGCAAAAGTCCATCTCCGCCGCGCGGTCAGCCAGTGAAGGGGGGGCTTGGCATTGTCCTCCAAGCTCCAAACGTATTGCAGCGTGAACTCGTCGCCTCGGCGTCGTGCGCAGCCTCTGCCGAACATAACCGACCCGCCGATGTAGTTGTGGAACCACCAACCCCAGCAGGTTCCATAGCTGTGCCAGTTTAGGTTGTTCGTCTGGGGCTCGTTGTTGGAGAGCACGTTTCTGGCTTCCCCACTCCTGAGGGTGTTCTCGATGAACTGCACGCCTCGCTTCAGGTAGGTAGTGCACCAACTTTCTATGTCCGGGTTCATGGCCGACAGCAGATCGAGGTTAACGCATTCCTCCCATCCACCCACCCAGACCCGGTAGTAGGGACGCAAGGCATCATTGAACTGCCAGGTATCGGTCACATAGTCCTCACCGTGGGGCGGGGGACATTCTCCAGGTCCATCCGGCCCATCGTCATCCACTCCCCCTCCGCCTCCCCCGCACGGCTTGCATAGCCCGTCAACGATCTCCTCGCGAAACGGCTGCCCCCGGCGGCCACGGCGGGGAGGGAGGATAGGCACGCGCCACAGCTGGAAGTGGCACTTACACGGGTCGTTCTTCTCGCTGCACGACTTGCAGGTCTCGACATGCACCAGCTGCACCAGGCCTTGCTGTGGCGGCCGCGGCCACTTCTCCGGGTGCGGGCACCGGCAACGCCAGTTCCGCTTGTCGGCCTCCTTGCACCGGCACATGATGTACCAGTCACCGTTCGTCGTCAGCCGGCGTTCGCACCCGGACTTCGGCGTGCAAGGGTGCCGGTGGGGATGGCCGCCCTCGCCGCCTCCCGCGGTGGCCGGTTGCCAGCCCTGCGCGCTCGGGGCGTGATGCGGGCAGGATCCTCCCGGCCCGTGCGTGCAGCCCTGGAGTCCACTCGGGTCCGCGAGCATCACCGGGCTATTGCCCGGCCAGGAGTAAGGGTTCGCGCGCCTCAGGGGATCGGTGCTCAGGAACCGAGCGAGCAAGTCGCGGTAGATGCGGGCTCGCAGCCAGTAGTCGGCGCTATCCCCCTGGCGATAGTAGCCCGTCCTCCCGCCCCAACGGAAGGGGTTCACAGTGGAGCCGCTGCTGGCATTGGGTTGGCCGAAGGCGCGGTAGTCCGCGGTGTCAGTCGGGGTCTGGGCCGAGTTCGTCAGCACGCGGGTCGAGCCTAGCGCATCGAAATGGTAGTGCGAGGTCGCGCCGCTCCTGCGCTGGCTGATCAGGTTGCCATACCCCTGTGGCGCCAGCGTGTACTGGGCCACAGTTGAGTTACCGCTGTCGGTCTCCAGGGCGATGTTCTCCTGGTCCCAGATCACATTCCGCAGCCCGTCCGAGTCCTCCGTGCGGCGCCGTTTGCCATCCCCGTCATAGCTCATGGTGTTGACCGCGCCCCCGGCCACCTCCACCTTCGTCATCCGATCCTCCAGGTCCCAGGTGTGCGTGGTCAGGCTGCCGGCGGCGTTGATCAGGCTGGTGTTGCCGTTGGCGTCATAGGTATACGTGGTGCGGGCGGAGGGCGTCCACTCCACCGTGAGTTGGCTCGCCTCATCATAGCTGTAGCTGGTGGTGACCCCACCCTCCAGCTTGGTCAGCCGGTTGCCCACCGGGTCGTAGCTGTAGGTGACATCGTAGGCGTTCGCCCCACTCCTCCGCTCCCGGGTGAGCTGGTAGGCGCTGTCATAGGAGTAGGTCACCCGATCCCCGCTCGCCTCCAGCGCGGCGGTGCGGTTGCCGGCGTTGTCCAGGGTGTAGAGGAAGGTCGACAGCGTGCTATTGTCGCTCTTCAGGTTCACTACCCGGGTCTGCCGGCCGGCGTCATCATAGCTGTAGGACACCCAGGTGCCATTGGCGTTGCGCTGGGTGATCGGCCGGCCCGCCCCGTCGTAGACAAACGTGGTCCGCTCCGCGAAGGAGTTCAGCAGGGAGGTGAGCCGGTTGGCCGCGTCATAGGAGTAGGTGGTCCTCCCGCCGTCCGCGTCCACCAGCACCGAGCGCGCCCCCACCTCGTCATAGGAGTAGGTGAGGGCCTTGCTCGGCGGGTAGACCACCGCGGCCAAGGCATTGGTCTGGTCATAGGAGAAAGTGGTCCGCCCCCCGCTGTCCTGCAGGCTGGTGCGGTTGCCGGCCGCGTCGTAAGCAAAGGTGACCCGGCCGCCATCCGAGTACTGCTGGCCCGTGAGCCGGCCCGCGGTATCATAGGCATAAGTCACCCGTTGCCCCTTGGCATCCAGCCGCCAGGCGCGCCGGCCGGCGGCGTCGTAGCCATAGCTGGTGCGCCGGCCCAGGGGATCGAGCAGCTCGACCTGGAGGCCCCGGGAGTCATAGCTGTAGCTCACCCGGTTGCCCCGCGGGTCCAGCACCGCGATCCGCCGGCTCACCGCGTCGTAGCTCTGCGTGGTGAGATAGCCGTTGGCATCCGTGCTGGCGGCCAGCCGGCCCAGCGCGTCATAGCTGACCGTGCTGATCTGGCCATTGGCATCTACGGTGGCCACCACCCGCCCCGCGGCGTCGAAGACCTGAGTGGTGCGGTAGCCCAGCGCGTCAATGGCGGCTTGGCTGCCCCCATCGGCCGCGTAGGCGAAGCTGGTCACCTTGCCCAGCGGATTCGTGATGGTGGTGGGCCGGCCGGCGGCGTCATAGCTGAAGCTGGTGCGCTCGCCCAGCTGGTTCACTTGGGCAGTGCGCTGGCCGGCGGCATCGTACACCGTGGTCTGACGGTTGCCCCGCGCGTCCAGCAGCGCGGTGCGCCGGTCCGCCGCGTCGTAGACATAAGTGGTCCAGTAGCCGCGGGCATTCTCCGTGCCGATCAGCTGGCGGGAGCTGTCGTAGCTGAAGCTGGTGACCCGGCCCAGGGGGTCGGTGACCGTCTGGCTGTTGCCGGCGGCGTCGTAGACGAAGCTGGTGCGGTCGTTCAGCGGATCCACGCTCGCCTGCAGCCGGCCCGCCGCATCGTAGACGCTGGTGGTGAGATTGCCCAGCGCATCCTGGGTGGCGATCTGCCGGCCCGCCCCGTCGTAGACATAGGTCGTGCGGTTGTTCTGGGAGTCCACGCTCGCCTGCAGCCGGCCCGCCGCATCGTACACGCTGGTGGTGAGGTTGCCCAGCGCATCCTGGGCGCCGATCTGCCGGCCCGCCTCATCGTAGTACTGTGTGCTGCGCTGGTTGAGGGGATCCACGCTCGCCCTCAGCCACCCCCCGGCATCGTAGACGAAGGTGCTCCGGTTGCTCAGCTGATCCACGCTCGCCACCCGGTTGCCCGCGGCATCGTACACCTGGGTGGTGCGGTAGCCCCGCCAGTCCTGGGTCTCGATCTCCCTCCCCACCACATCATAGCTGGAGCTGGTCACCCGGTTCAGGGGATCGGTGAGGGTGAGCCGGTTCCCCACCCCGTCATAGCCGAAGCTGGTGTGATGGTCCAGGGCATCCACCGTCGCCTTCAGCCACCCCGTCTCATAGTACACCTGGGTGGTGCGCTGGTTCAGAGGGTCCACCACCGCGATCTGCTGTCCCGCGTCGTCATAGAGATAGGTGGTGCGGTTGTTCTGGGGGTCCACGCTCGCCTGCAGCCGGCCCGCCGCATCGTAGACGCTGGTGGTGAGATTGCCCAACGGGTCCCGGGTGGCGATCTGCCGCCCGGCCGCATCGTAGTAGTAGCTGGTGCGGTGGTTCAGCGGGTCAATGGTGGCGGTGGGGCGGCCCGCCTCATCGTAGGCGTAGCTGGTCCGGTTATTCAGGGGATCTATGGTGGCGCTCCGGCGCCCGGCCGCATCGTACACCTGGCTGGTGCGGTTGCCCAGCGGATCGCAGGTCTCGATCAGCCGCCCGGCGGCATCGTAGGCGCTGGTGGTGAGCCGACCCAGGCCGTCCCGCACCGCGGTCTGCTGGCCCGCCGGGTCGTAGTAGTAGTTGGTGGCCGCCATCACCGCCGCGTCCCCGGGCTGGTAGGCGGTGTCCTGCCCGAACTCGATGTCGAAGAAGGGATAGACCTGGAAGTACCCGTCCTTGCCGGTGTCCGCGGTCCAGCTCGATCCGGAGTCCGTGCTGTAAGCCCAGTTGCCATCCGCATAGGTGGGACTGGAGGCGTCCACGTACCAGTAGATGGTCCCCGCCGAGGGATAGCAGACCATGCAGTAGGAGCTGTTGGCGGTGAGGTTGATGCTCTGGCCCCAGAGGTTGAAGCCGACCCAGCCGTAGGAGCTGCTGCCCACGGTGGCGGTGACGCTGCCCAGGGAGGAGCCGGTGGGCTTGCCGTTGGCGTCGGCGGCGTAGATCGCCACCGTGGCGGTGCGAGAGGTGCCGTCGTTCTTGAGATAGAGCTGTACCTGGGAGAGCTGCCGCGACTCGGTCGCCTTGAAGCTCTGGCTCTTGCGGTTGGTGGAAGTGACGCTCTGGTCGGAGTCGCCGCCCGAGCTGAAGACCAGGATACTCCCCTCCAGCCAGATCCAGTCCAGGCTCGCGCCCCGGTTGTGGAAGCTCGCCCACCGCACGGTGGGCCGGCGGTGCTGGCCGCTGCCAGTCAGGGCGGTGGGCGTGCTCCAGGCGCTGCCATCCCACCGGCTGTGGAAGATGCTGCTCGCCGGGGAGGCGGTGCTCGCCCCCTCCCAGATCACGTGCAGGTCCGCGGGCCCGCCCACCTCCAGGCTGGTGAAGCCCTGGCCCTTGCTGTCCATGCCGGCGGCGGTGGAGAGGCGCACCGGCGTCTGCCAGCTGGTGGTGCGCTTGGCATACCACACCTGGTGGGAGCCCGTGTAGCCGGTGGCCCTCCCATACCAGGCGACGTGGAGGTTCGCCTCCGCGTCCACTCCCAGGCTGGGCACCTCCTGCAAGTAGCTGTCCATCCCGGAGTAGGTGGAGATGCGCACCGGGGTCTGCCAGACCCCATCCAGATACTCCGCATACCAGACCTGGCTGGCGGTGGTGTAGCCGGTGGCCTTGCCGAACCAGGCGACATGCACTCCACCTTCCCCGTCCGCTCCCAGGGAGCCGTACTGCTGGGCATAGCTGTCCATCCCGGAGTAGTCCGAGAGCCGCTGGGGCGCCTGCCAGGCGCGGCCGATGCGCGTCGCCCACCAGATCTGCTGGTTGCTGTAGGTGCTGGTGGGGCCGTGCCAGACCACGTGCAGGTCATCCGCCGCGTCCACGCTGATGGCGGGAGCGCCCTGGCTGGTGCCTGACATGCCATCCGCGGTGGAGATCCGCACCGGGGTCTGCCACCCCCCATCCTTCCGCCAAGCGTGCCAGACCTGCCGGGCGCTGTAGCCAGTGGCGGTGCCCACGTAGACCACGTGCAGGTCATCCCGGCTGTCCACCGCGATCGCCGGGGTGAGGGACTCCGCGCTGTCCTGCCCCGGGGCGGTGGAGACCCAGGTTTCGCTGCCCCAGTTCTGGCCGTTATCCGCGGACTCCTTGACATATACCTGGGTGCGGCCGTTGGCATCCATATTCGTGTAGCAGGCGTAGAGCTTGCCCTCCGCGGTGCGGGCCAGGCTTCGCTGGTTGGGGTAGGCGATGCAGGTGGTGTAGTAGACCGCCACGATGGTGGGGTCCAGCACCACCTCCTCCCCCGCCGCCAGGGAGAAGGGGCCGAAGACCACCTCGGCACCGCCCTCGCCCCGCTCCACCGAGACCACCTCACCCTGGGCGGCCACCACATCCGCCCAGGCGATCTCCAGGAAGCCGCGGTGATCCGCAAAGCGCAGGCCCTGGGCCAGCGCCCCGGCCACCTCGCTCCCCCGCACTCCCTCCAGCCGCCACCGCACCCGATAGCTGCCGGCCTGCGCCGCGCGCAAATGGAAGCGTACCTTCAGGGGTTCGTCAGGGCCGCTGCGGTACTCCGCCCGGCAGGTGGCCGCCGCGCCTCCCACCTCTCGCACCAGCCGGCCTTGCTCCGCCCCCGCCCGCCGGTGCCCGCCCACCACCTGCCAGCGGGGCCGCCGGCCCCCGGAAGAGCGCTCCAGCCCCACGCTCTCCCGCTCTACCCAGGGAGCCCCATCCTCGGCCGACAGCAGCGCCGCCTCGCCGGTCTCCTTGCGGAGTTGGTGCAGCAGGCCCGCACCCCAGAGATGGACGGCCTCCGCCGTCTCTTGTGCCGGCTCCGCCCGTACCGCCGCTGGTGCGAAGACTCGCCCTATCCCCATGCCATGCCCCCTTCAGGCGTGTGTCACTACCACCGAAAGCTGCTTGCCCGCCTCGTCGTAGCGATAGTGCGTCGCCTGGCCGAGAGGGCCAATCACCCGCACTAACCGACCCGCCAGATCGTAGACCGAGGTCGCTCCATGGCCCGACCGATGGGCTGAGGAGAGGGTAGAGGATGATCCTGCGCGTCCGCGACCAGGTACGCCTGCAGCTTCGAGATCGAGGCCGGCATTCTCACCCTCCAGAGCTACTGGATCTCCAGATCAGAGTCTGGGCCCAGCAAAACCACCAGGCGTTCTCTCTACTAGCTTTCAGTCAGGTGGACGAAGCCCCCAGTAGTGCGCGGCGGACGCATGGCGCAGGAGCTAGTCGGGTCGCTGATGAACAGGGATTCACAGGCCCTGGCGGCGCCCACGCGGGCGGCACAGTCCATGACCGACCACGGCCTGCACGAAGCCGTAGATAACACTCGCAGCAACACTCGGGCCATCACTCCCCTCAGGCGAACCTCGAGAGTTCCTGCTCGCGACTGAGGAGGACCGCCCTCCGC
>Ga0315281_10013557_pt1 | contig 11026 bp, 17 predicted proteins | sample YL17G07_0_MG_FD_204540 | JGI IMG/M metagenome (GOLD analysis project Ga0315281, IMG submission 204540) | Sediment microbial communities from Yellowstone Lake, YNP, Wyoming, USA - YL17G07_0 | ecosystem: Environmental > Aquatic > Freshwater > Lake > Sediment | place: USA: Wyoming | collected... | reverse complement strand
AGGAGCAGGATCGGCTCGGCCTGGAGATTCCTGACCAGGAAGGCGAGGACGTCGAGACTGGACCGATCCGCCCACTGGATGTCCTCGACCACCAGCACGACCGGCGCACGAGCGGCAAGACGACCCAGCACGCCGAGCAGGAGCTCGAGCGTTCGGGAGTGCGCGGAATCCTGGGAGATGCCGGTCGAATCCGATGCGGTCGGTGCCCTGCCGTGCGCACCGGCACCCAGGATGGCGCCCAGCTCAGGCTCGCTGCCCTCTCGGAGCAGCGGTCGCAGCGCTTCGATGATGGGCGCGAAGGGAGCTACGTCCGCGCTCAGGCTGACGCAGCCGCCGACGAGCACCTGGTATCCGCTGTTCCGAGCCCACCCCGCCAGCTCGTCCACCAGCCGCGTCTTGCCGACCCCTGCCTCGCCGGCGACCAGGGCCAGCCCCGGTGCGCCCCCCGCCGCGCGCTGAGCGGCTGCCTGCAGCGCTCCGAGCTCGGCTCGCCTACCGACCAGGGTTGGGCTGGAGAGCCGCGTCGTCACGTTCCGATGCTACCCCAGGCCGGCACCACGGGCGGCGTGCCATTTCGGCGTGCCATTTCGGGTTCGCCATGCGTCCTGATGCATGACGATGGCAACTGCGGAGGGACGGCACCTGGAACCGACGCGGGTGAGCGAGATGTCTGCTGAAAGCGTGATCGACTTCGACGCCCGCTTTGGCGCCGTCCGTCGACGGCTGGTCCGCATCTGCTCGGCCCTGGTCGGCGACGAGGCCGACGACGTGGTGCAGGACACCTACCTCGCGGCGCGGGATCGTTTCGGCAAGCTTCGCGACCCGGCATCGTTCGAGGCGTGGGTCATCCGCATCGCCATCAACCGGTGCATGGATCGCCATCGGCGTTCATCCCGGATCGAGCCGATGGGCAGCCGGGAGCGCATCCCGTCCCCGGCATCCCGGGATGCCGGGCTTCGCGAGCTGATCGAGCAGCTTCCACCGCGCGAACGGACCACCGTCGTCCTTCACTACGGATACGGCTACCGGCTCGAGGAGATCGGGCGGCTGCTCGGCCTGTCGCACACCAACGTGCGGACCATCATCGCGCGCGCCCGGCAACGCCTGTTGCGTGGCTGGCGGGAGGCGGACGCATGAGCGACTGCGGCCGCCTGGAGCGGATCGAGGGGCAGTTGGTCGAGGGCAAGCGGCTCGGGCGCGCCGAGATCGAGCATGCCCGGCACTGCGCTGCCTGTGCGACCATCATCGCAACCGCCGAGCGCATGGAGGCGAGCCTCGCGTCCGCCGCGCGGGCCCTGATCGTCGAGCCCATGCCGCCGATCGCCGACCTGCTGGCGGCCGACGGACGGTCAAGCGAGCCGCGTCGGTTCGCCGCAACCGGGATCCTCGCCAGTGTCGTGGGGCCTGCAATCGTGGTCGTGCTGGCGGTGATTGTGAGCCTGGCGGCCCTCAGCGCCTGGCAGGGCAGAGGGGGCGGTTTCGTGCCGTCGCCCTCCCCTTCGCCGACGCCGAGCGCCACGGCGATCCCAACGCCGCAGCCGCTGCCGGCCGACATGGCCGGCTGGGTGCAGGCGGCCGGGGCCAGCATCTGGACGCACATGGATCGCATCGGTCCGGCGCCCGCCATGACGCTGGTCCGGCTGGAGCGCTGCGGCGACTCCGCCCTGGTCTTCTTCGAGGATCCGTCGCCTTCGGCGGGCTCTCCGCTGCTGTTCGGGTCGGGCAACTACCGTGACCAACCATACGAGGCCGGCTTCGGGGGCGCCGCCACCTCCGTCGACGACCCGGAAGCGGCCTACGCCCGCAGCCAGCACCCGCCCTGCACGATCGTGGTGGATACGACACTGCCTGCCGCCGCGGCGCTGACGGCATATCTGGCCACGGATCCGCACGCAACCGCGGCCCGGGTGCTCGCCACCAGGTTGGTGACGGCCGATATCGGCATCGCCTATGTCGATGAGTTGCAGGACGGGAAGCCCCACCAGCAGATCCTCGTCCTGCACCGCGATGGGGACCGCTGGACGGTGACTGGGGCACAGGGGGGCGACTTCCCGAGCCTGCCGGCCGCGCTCGGTGTCACGCCGCTCGGCGTCGCCAAGGGGATGCCCGACAATCGGTGGGTGGCGGTGGGGGTGGTGGCCACTCGGATCCGGGCGAACGTGGTCGCGGTCGAGATCACCTTCGAGGGCTTCGTCCATCGCTACCCGGTCTACGGCACCGCCTTCGTCATCCTCCTGCCGGCGAATGTGGGCTTCTCGCTCCCTTATGCGTTCGTCGATGCCCAGGGCACCCGGCTCGAGATCGCGACATCGCTCCCATGAGCGCACAGATCCCAGCGCCGCCCGTCAGCCGCGCGAAGGTCGCACTTGCCGCCGCCCTTCCGTTCCTGGCACTGGGCCTCGCGTATCTCGCGTCGGTGGCCATCTCCGCGAGCGTGGTCCGGGTCGGCTGGTTTGACCGTGCCTGGTTCGGCTGGACGGTGGTCGTGCCGCTGCTGCTGGCGGCACCCGGCCTGGCCGGGATGGCGTCCTTTGTCATCGGCAACGCGCCGCTCGCCAAGGGCGTCATCTGGGTGGTCAGCCTGTTCGTGGCGATCTTCACGACCTACCGGCTTGGCGTCACGCTGCACCAGATCGGCTGCCAGGTGCTCACCGATCAGCTGCAGGCCGTGCCGGTCGCCGTGACGGTCGGCCTGGCTGCGGGAATCGCCTTCGCCGTGGCCGCGTCGGGCGCCGCGTAGGCCGCCGAGCGGTTCCAGCGACCGGCGGCGCGCATCGGAGCCGCGCTGGGAACCGGCGATCTCCTGGGATTGGTGGGCAGCCTCGCCACGCTGCTGGTGCACGGGGCGCTGTTGCCGGGCGTGTCGTGCGGGATGCGACTGTGATGCCGAGGCCACCGGGGCGGCGCTCCGGCCGCATCGTCCTCACGCTCCTGCTGATCGTCGCGCTCTGGATCGTGCTGGGCTTCACGCGAGCGTCCTCGGTGGCACGCGACTACTACGCCGGCGCGCAAAGCATCGGTGCACGGGTCGTGAATGTCGAGGCCAACCTGCAGCCGGCGGTGCCACCGTTCTGGGGCGTCGAGATCCACGGCGAGGTGATCGAAGCGGGCAAGACCGCGCCCGGCTACATCTCCGCCATGATCCTGTGGGTCGAGCCGCTGACCGGCTGGGTGATCGTGATGGGGAGGGGCTGACGTATGTCAATCGTCAGAATCGCATACTCCAGCTCGCCACTACCCAACCCAAGGCGCCCTCGCAGTTCGCCGGGTGGCTCGGGATCTCGATTGCCGGCTTCGCCATCGCGCGCGTCCTTGGATCCACGGGATCTCTGGGCGGCGTCTCTCGAGCCGTCGGGGTTGCGCTGCTGCCGACCGCTTTGTACGCCGTGGGCGCCGCCGTCCCGCTCTTCCTGCCGGTGATGGGTGGCCTGGTTGCTGGCGTCGGTCTACGTTGCGCTCCGAGCGGCCCTGCGACTGGACCCGCTTCGGTCGGTTGTGGCGGTCGCTGGCGGGGCCGTGAGCGGCTACCGTGGTCAGCACGACCACCGTGCTTGGCTGGCTCGGGTAGAGCGCTGCGGGCGAGCTAGGGCTCCGAAGCACCAGCCCCATCGGGTGGCTACGACCTTAAGGCGCCGCAACGCCTCGCAGCTCGACGCTGATCACGACCAGGTCCTGGTCCCCGACGTTCTCCAGCGTGTGGGCCGGGGTGCCTTCGGACCACAGCACCGGTGGCCAGACGAAGGGCGGATTCGTCTTGCGCGTATCCAGCAGCACCTTGCCACCCGGGTCTCGGCGCACGAAGTGCGACCCGGAGACGACCAACTGCGCCGCTGGCGCCAGGTGCGTGTGGACCGCGGTGACGGCCCCCACCGGAACCCGCGTTTCGACGACGCGAACTCGGTCGTTTTCGAACAGGAGCCGATGGTGCTCGGGAGCCGCCACGACGCCGTCGAGGTCGTGCGCCGCCTCTACCATCTAGACCTCGACGACCTCGACCGCCGCGCTCGTTTCGGGAATGTCCTGGCCACTGCCGCGCAGCGCCTCCAGATGGAGAGCGATCGCCTCGCGAATGCGACGCTGGACCTCAGCGCGCGTTCGCCCGGTGGCGACGCAACCGGGCAAGTCCGGAACGTAGGCCGCCCAGTTATGCGGTGCCTGTTCATACACGACGGCGTATTTCATCTGCGATCCTCGTCGAGTCCTGCCTGACGCAGGATACTTCGCCACGTTCCCGGCGGCAGGTCATCGCTCGGCGGCCCAGCCACGGTGACAGTGCCGGTCCTGGTCGGATGCTGAAGTTGCCGATGGCTCCCCGTCCGGCGAACCTCGTGCCAGCCTGCTTCGTGCAATCTCCGCAGCGCATCCCTGACCTTGGGCATCGAGGCAGGCTGTCCGAGGCAGCCTTACCGGCTGATTACCATGGCGTTACCCGTTGCCCCCGCTGCTACCCTGTGGGGCATATCCGGGGGTCAGAAATGACCGATACGCATCGCGGACGGAATGTGGCGGTCCTGCTGCTCCTCCTGGTGGCAGGGATCGGGGGCGGCCTGGCGCTCACCTACCAGCCCTTGGTCGCCGGCTCGGTCCGCGGTGCAGATCAACACCTGCTCATCGGCACCCGGTCGGCGGAAGCCGATGACGGCAGCACCGTTTCGATTTACGAATACCGATTCCACGCCTACACCTCCTACTACACGCTCGTCTCGCTCCGCAACCAGGGGCCACTGGCGGTGATGGTCCTTGGCATCGACATAGGCGCGGTGCTGCCGCCGAACGCTTCGATCCGACCGGCGGAGCTGCTCAACGCATCCAGCGCGGACGATCCCTCCAGCGAGGTCCCCGTTGCCTCCGCGAGGCGGCTGGAAGCCGCCGTCGTCGAGCCGAACGCCGAGCTGCTGGTGTGGATTCGCTGGGAGATCGGTGCCTGCGACCCCGCCGGAACCCCGCCGGGCCCCAACATCGGCTGGGCACATTCCTCGATCCCGGTGCGCTGGTCAGTGATGGGCGTACCGCGCACCAGTGAGATCGAGCTCGGGTACACCGTCTCGTTCGAGACGACCCCGGCGATTCCAGCGGATATCTGCGTGCGCGAGGCCGCGGAAGGCGGAGGCTGAAGATCGGTTGCCGCCGCTGGTACCCTCTCCAGACCCCAGCCCACTCGATCACCTGAGGAGATGGCATGAACCTGAACCTGGCGAGCATCCTGATCGGATCCGAGGATCCGCAGCGCCTGGCGGACTTCTACACGAAGCTCTTCGGTGCACCCGGCTGGAGCCAGGGCGGGTACAGCGGCTGGCAGTTGGGCGGCGGCTTCGTCAGCGTGGGGCCACACGATCAGGTGAAGGGCCCCAACACGCAGCCGGGGCGCCTGCTCTGGAACCTCGACAGCACGGACGTGCAGGGGGACTTCGAGCGGTTCAAGGCTGCCGGCGCGACGGTCGTCCGCGAGCCCTACCAGCCGGGTGAGGCGCCCGAAGCGTGGATCGCCACCCTGGCTGATCCCGACGGCAATTACTTCCAGCTCATGAGCCCGATGACGATGTAGAGGCGCGGGAGGCCCGCCTACGGCGCGATGTTCTGGTTGAGATGGAAGACGTTGTCCGGATCCCAGGCCCGCTTCAGCGCCTTCAGCCGCGCCATCTTCGCGTCGCCGTAGATGGCTCGCGTCTCTTCGGGACCTGAATCGGAGATCTCATTGGCGTAGCGGCCGGTCACGGCGTCCGGCTCCACGATCGCCATCGCTCCGCGCACCCAGCCGCGCTGGGTCTCGTCCTGGCCCGGATCCTCCCAGTTGCTGATGGCGCTCATTTCGAACTTGGCCGCGCGCCCGGTGAAGGCCATGGCGTCGTCCGGCACGCGGCCGATGGCGCCGCCCTGCACGGTCATCGCGAACGAGCCCTCGGCCGGCCCCGCTGCAGCGTGCTCGACGAGCGCGTCCAGGGCCTCGGGCCGGAAGTCGTCCGCGAAGCCGCCCTTGATGTAGGACCGGCTGCCCCAGCCCATGGCCAGGTCGCCCGAGGTCTGCACCTCCAGGTACGGCTGACTCACATCCGAGCTGGAGACCGGCTCGGGTCCGGAAGCAAGCGGAGCCACGTCGCGCTCGACCGCGGCAGCGTCGCCGCTGTGGTTGTACGAGACGATCACGATCGGTTGGCCGGCGAGCGAGGCGGGGTACTCCTCCGCCGGTTCGGCGCGACCGATGCCCAGGATGAGCGCGAGCGCGTCGGGCACGACCGGCGCGAAGTCCCGCACCATGGCCCACACCTCGTGGATCAGCGACGCGCGGTAGATCCGCGTCCCGCGGTGGAGCAGCGGGCCGAACTCGTGCAGGTCGAATTCGAAGGCCGTCACGACCCCGAAGTTCGGGCCGGCACCCCGGATCCCCCAGAACAGGTCGGGCTCTTCCGATGCGCTGGCGCGCACCACCCTGCCGTCCGCGGTCACCAGTTCGACCGCGCGCAGGTTGTCGATGGTCAGGCCGAAGTTCCGCTGCAGCCGTCCCATCCCGCCGCCGAGGGTCAGCCCGCCGACCCCGGTATGACCAACGACCCCGACCGGGCAGACCAGTCCGTGCGCCTGGGCGGCGACGTCGAGCTCGCCCAGCAGCGCGCCGCCCCTCGCCCGCGCGGTACGTCGCTGCGGGTCGACGGTCACGCCGCGGAAATGCGACAGGTCGATCACCAGCCCGCCGTCGGTGGTCGAGTGGCCCGCGTTGCTGTGGGCGCCGCAGCGAACGGCGATCTCGAGGTTGCGTTCCCGGCCGAAGCGGACCGCGGTCGCGACATCCTCCACGCTGGTCGGCCGGACGAGGATCGCCGGCCGTCGGTCGAAGATGGCGTTCCACACCCGCCGCGCGTCGTCATATCCGTCGTCGCCGGGAGTGATGACCTCGCCGCCGAACGTCCCGCGGAGGCGATTGATGTGATCGCGCGTAAGTCCGGTCACCCTTCCCTCACTCGGACGAGACCCTCTGAAGATACTCGCAGGCCGACTGGCGCGAACCGCTTGGTTACCCTAGCCCTCCGGATCGACCTCGAGCAATTTCGTGAAATGCACCAGGTCAGTGCCGAGGTGCGGTACGCGATGCGTCTCCAGGTACCCCAGGCGCGTGTACAACGCGATGTCCTCGACCCAGCGCTCGTTCGTGAGCAGGCGAATCTCTGGCAGATGCGCCCGTCGAGCCTCGTCCTCGGCGTGCGCCAGCAATCGCCGGCCGAATCCGCGTCCCTGCCAGCCGGGGGTCACAGCGACATTCTCGAGCCACAGGTGATTGTCGCGCGGAGCCAGTTCGAGGACACCCACGATCGTCCCGTCGGCTTCCAGGACCCAGACTTCGTGCTCCCGGACCGCCATCGCGTAATCGGTGAGCATCGTCATTGGCTCGCGGCCGATCAACGGGATGTAGTGCCGATACGCGGCGGCGACGAGATCGCGGATTGGCTCGGCGTCGTGGTCATCCGCTCGCCGCAGCCCTGGCTGCGCATCCGACGACGAGATCGGGTCCATCGACCGATCATACGATGATCGCTCGGATCCGCTGGTCAGCCGGGCTTGAGCACCATGAGCGCCACGATGGCCAACAGCGCCGTGGTCCCCGTCACCATCAGCGACATCGCGCGGCGGCGGTCCACCAGCTTTCGCGCCGCGGCGTCCCATCCCGGCGCGCCTTCATCGAAAAGGGAGTGCCGAGCCGGGTGGTAGGCCGTCGGGGCGGTGGCGTACATGTAGGCAGCGATGAGCAGCAGCAGATCAAGGGACAGCCAGATCCATGGCTCGTTCCACCACTGCCCCACGAAGCCGGCTGCGACCCCCGCAACGATCAGCAGCGCCAGGCCTGCGTGCAGCCACCCCAGCGATGACGCGGACAGCAGGAGCAGGGTCTCGGCGCGGGGGCGCTCGGTCTCCTTTGGCACTTGAAAGGCAACAAAGACCGATACGGCATGCGCTCCCACGAACACGAACGCGCCGAGGATGTGGATCAACACCAGCGCGGGATAGCTCTGGAGCGCCCACGCAAGGAGAGGGATGGCCAGGACGACGACGGTCGCGCGCGGCCAGGCGGTGAGGTAGTACGGAATCGCGCCATCCTGCGTGATGGCGACAGCGACGATCAGCACGGCCGTCAGCACATACAGCGCGGGGAGCGTGAGCGATCCCACCTCAGGCATCGTCCGTTCTCAGCAGCACGTTCCTCTCCGCGGCCGAATCGCTCCTGGACGGCAATGATATGGCTGGGTCCAGGCCTCCTCTAGCTTGATCGGTCGCCAACCCCTGCTGGCTCGCCACGAACATCCTCTACGACGGCGCCAGCCTCGAGGTGTGCTCGTATGTCACAGGCCGCACGCGAAGGCGTCGCTTCGGGCGCCCGGCCGGCTCGTCCGGCTCGGGGCCATCCCAGATGAGCGTCTCGGGCGCGATGTCCACCTCGCCCGGCCAAGCGACCGTGGTGCCGTCGACGAAGGCCGCTTCGAATAGGTCTCGCCTCTGGCGCAACGGTTCGAAGACGCCGCCTCGGATGAGATCCTGGACATCGCGATCCACCACGTCTCCGTTCGAGAGCGTCAGGCGCAACCAGTAGCCTTCCAGGACCTCAACAGCCTTCACATGAAGCATGGGCCGATACTACCCCAGCGGTTTGACCGGCAAGAGCGGCTCTGTCTGTCGGGCTCGAGTCCAATTCGCCTCCAGCTCCGCCCGGTGCAGTCGGCCCCACTCCACCACGAGGCCAAGTGCCCGTCCCGGTAGATCGCCCTTGAGCACGGCCAGGGAGGCAATGTCCACGACCGCCGCCTGCCCTGCGTAGTTGGCGTGAAAGTGCGGCGGGGAGTGCTCCTCGCGATACAGGCAGATCCTGATCCCGAGGAAGCGGCTGATCTCCGGCATCATGGGACGGTACGGACCGACCCAGTTACGCCCGATTACTCGCCGGCCCTTGCCCCCGCTGCTACCCTCTGACCCTCAACCTCGCTGGGGGACCGATGACCGAGTTCGCCACGAACGTCGATACATGACCGCTGACGAGAGCCGCGCAGTCGAGCGGGCGGCGCGCGACTACTTCGACTCGTGGTTCGACGGGGACGCCGTCGACCTGGTTTACCTCGACCCGCCCCTCAACTCCAACAGTGACTACAACGTCATCTTCAAGGACGAATCTGGCAAGCGTTCCGACGCCTCGATGAAGGCCTTCGATAGCACCTGGCACGCATAGTCCATCGGCCGCGGCGACCGGGAGCTTCGCACTTGTGTGAACCGCTCCCTCAGAATGGAGAACCCGAGCCATGACAACCCTCAGCCAGAAAGCCGCCCTTACCGACCGCGAGCTGGCGCTGTTAAACAGCGAGATGCCTAACAGGCGGAAATCACTCGCCGTGGCATTCCTGCTTTGGTTCTTCCTGAGCACTCTCGGCATTTACCATTTCTACCTCGGCAACACGCGGCGTGGCTGGTTCATGGTGATCCTGACAATCGTGGCGTTCGCCACGTTCATCGTGTTGGTCGGAATATTCCTGTTTCTTGGCCTCTTTGTCGTTTGGATCGTCGACGCTGTACGGATGGGGACCCGAGTGCAGGAAGCCAACACCGTGATCGAGGGGAAGGTCATTGCGGAGATCATCGCCGGCCGCGCGACGACCGTCGCAACGCCAGCCTGAGACCCATGACCGACCTCGCCACCAGCTCCTCTACTACGGCGACAATCAATCCCCCAGTTGAACCACCGGCACGAGTTGACTGGCGAAGGTGCGGTCGGCGGTGAGAAGCTGCCGGGCACCGGCCTGCCGGGCGGCGGCGCTGATCAGCGCGTCGGCGATGTGGCGCGGTGAAAGTTGCCGGACGGCGGTGATGGCGGCAGCGGCCAGGTCCGCGTCCAGGTCGGTGAGGACCACGTTCTGGTGCCCAAGCAGCCCGATGACGGCGTCGGCCACGGCGGGGTTCTCGCGCCGGTAGGGGTCGCCACGGAGGACATGCACCACCTCGACCAGCACTGGCGTGGAGACACCGACCGCTTCTGTGCCGGCAAGCGCGCGCTCCACGCGTCGCGCCATGGCCCGGTCGTCCGCCAGCAGATAGCGCAGCAGCGCGCTGCTGTCCAGGGCAATCACCGCCCGCGCTCCGCGTCCTCCCGCGCCAGGCTGTCCGCCATCATGTCCCGCTCGATGGATGCATTCACCGCGGGCCCGGCTCCGGCGAGGCTCCCCAACAGGGAGCGCCGGTGGCGGGCCGGCAGGAAGGTGACGACCAGCCGACCGTTCTCCACGGTCTCCACCGCCCGATCCCCCGGGCTGATGCCCAACTCGCGCCGGGCATCCCGTTCGATCACCACCTGGTACCTGTCTCCCACGGTCGCCATGCGACGAGTATGCCGAACAGCCTCTTCATATGTCAATCAACCGTCTCGCATACTCCTGGTCGCCCGCGGCGGAGAACAGCTCGACGCGAGCGATTCGAGCCGGGACCATAGCCGGGTCGGCCTTACCGGCCGATTACGGATGCCGATATCGCCGCGCGACTTCGGCCATGGACAGGGCGAGCACTGCTGCCTACCATCTCGCGGACCAACCCACAGCCCCCCCAGCAGAGGACCGATTGATCCGGCCGACTCGCCTCCTGCGCCTCCTGCCCGCGCTTGCGCTGGTCGTTGGCGCGTGCGCGGCAAACCCGCAGCAATCGGGCCAGCCGACCCTTTCGACCACGCCGAGCGCAGCGCCAGCCGCGACGCCGACCGCGCAGACCCCTTACGACGGCGTGTGGGCGTCCAAGCCCCTCACCCGAGCCGATCTCGTAGTCGCCCTCACCAGCCGCGGGCTGAGTGATGAACACCTCGACGAGTGGTTCGGGGACTGGGGCATGATCGACTACCGGGTCTTCGAGATCGAGATCGGCAACGGCCGCTGGGTCTTCGATGAATATGCGGAGGGTGTACCGGTCGGGACCGGGTGGGAAGGGAACCTGGTGCTCACCGATGCGCACACGATCGTGGCGCAGGACGATGTGGCTCGCTGCCCGATCACCTATGACCTGAACCGTA
>Ga0315281_10013556_pt1 | contig 11028 bp, 16 predicted proteins | sample YL17G07_0_MG_FD_204540 | JGI IMG/M metagenome (GOLD analysis project Ga0315281, IMG submission 204540) | Sediment microbial communities from Yellowstone Lake, YNP, Wyoming, USA - YL17G07_0 | ecosystem: Environmental > Aquatic > Freshwater > Lake > Sediment | place: USA: Wyoming | collected... | reverse complement strand
CTGCCCGAATTGCTCGGGCGGGATCCGGCTCACAGCTACGGCGTCCGCGTCGCTGTCGGATGTCGGGGCGCTACCGTGGCTGTTGCCCATCAGGAACCGCTCCCCCCTGCTCTCACGCCTCCGCAGCCTGGGTACAACTGGTCGTGTCCCCGCAGAGCGAAGATGGACTCGGGGCTGCCCAGCACGGATGCGTAGGCTTTCCCGACGCAATCTGCGCAGGTGAGTGACCACTGTTTGCAGCTACCGCAGAGGTGCTCGACGCTCCCGCACTGTCCCTTGGCCGGGAGAGTCATCAGGCTTCGATTCCGGGCTTGAACGGCAGCGCCTCACATGTGAATCCAGCCGCGTGGTGGTGGCCACCGCCGCCCCAGCGGCGCGCGATGGCGGACACGTCGACGCCCACGGACCGGAGGCTCACGCGAAACAGGCCCACCTCACCGTCGTACCACCAGACGATGCCGATGCCGTTTGGAGGCGCGAGGTTCGCCATCATGTTGCCGAGGGCGCTCTGCTGGGCGGCAAAGTTGACGGCCACGGCTGGTACGCTGCCTGCGATCACCGTCCGGTACGCAAACTTGGCCACGAGATCCCGCTCGACCTCTTTGGCCTTCACGACTGCGCTTCCCTCCTCCAGGAGGCGGCGGCGCCAGCCATCGGCGTAGGTTCCCGGGGTTGGGTCGTCTGCCCAGTCGCGAAGCATCTTCTCCCACTTCAAGGGGTCGTAGCCGAGCAGGTATAGCCCGCCGTGGATGACCCTCGTCTCCGGCATCTGGAATCGCCACAGGTCTCGGTCCTCAATGAAGCGGAGGAGCTCGGGGACCGGAACGCCAGGGTGGAAGAACTTCCAGGCCAGCACCGCGCCCGAGTGCTCCATGTCGAGTACGATGGCGCCCACCTTCGGGTGCGTCCAGCCAGCGAGGTTCTCTGCGGCGGTTTTGTGGTGGTCGATGAGGCAGAACGAGTCTGAGATATCGGCCAGAGCATCCATCTGGTCACGCGGCAGCGAGAAGTCCAGCATGTACACCGCCTTCCCCTGGGCTGCGTCCAGGACCGCTGGCAGATCGACTGCGCCGTGGGTGAGAGGCACGTAGTCCGCGCCGTCGGCGCCGAAGCGCATGAGCGCGGCCAGCGCGGCGCCGGTGCCATCGTAGCAGGCACCGTGGTAGAGGGCGAGGCTCTGGTTCTTCACTGTTCCCCCAGTCCTGGCGGCGCGTGCGACGCGAGCCACGCGGCGATCACTTCGGCCTCGTTCGGGATCTCCCCATCGACCACGGCCTGCGTGGCGAGGCGCTTGAGGCGGCCGATCTCGATCCCCTTGGCGCCGAAGCGCGAGGCGATCTCGGTCCCCGTGAGCGCGAGGGTGGCCTCGCTGAAGGTAGGCGGCACGGCTTTGTCGATTGTGGCGATCCGCGCGCGGATGCCGTCCGTCCACTGGATGGCATCTGCGGCGACGTGGCCGGCGTGTGCGGCAAGGTCGGCCTCGCGGCAGGCCAGCGCGTCATCCCACGCCTCACCGAGCCGCACGAACCAGCGCCGGAGCGGCTTGTCTTCGATGTCGCGCTCGGGCCGGAGGTGCTCTGCCACGATGAGTGCCACGGAGTCCGTGAGCGCCGTCGGGAAGGACATGGACCGCATCCACTGGCGCACGATGTCCGATCCGACATCCTCGTGGCCCTTGAAGTGCCCGACCCCATCCTTCTCCGTATACGACCAGGGCTTGCCGACATCGTGCAGCAGCACCGCCAGCCTCGCTCGCAGCGGAAAGCCGCGCGACACAGCGTGTTCGACCGCAAGGAAGACGTGCTCGTCCACGGTGAGGTGGTGGTACGGGTTCTTCTGGACGAAAGCGAAGCTGGCGACGAACGGCTGGCAAACCATGGCCAAGAGGCCCGTGTCGCGGAGGAGCCGCAGCGCGATGCCGACGTAGCGTGCGTCTGCACAGGCCAGCAGGCGCAGCAGTTCTTCAGCGATCCGTTCCTTCGACACGCTCCAGAGAAGGCCGGCGCATCGACGCAGGCCTTCAACGGTGTCGGGGTGGATTTCAAAGCCGAGCTGCGCGACGAACCGCGCTGCGCGGAGCATGCGCAGCGGATCCTCGCGGAACCGCATCGCAGGATCACCGACGGCCCGGATCCAGCGGCACTCGATGTCTTCCCTGCCGCCGAACGGATCGAACATCTCGCCATCGTCGAGGCAGAGCGCGATGGCGTTCATCGTGAAGTCGCGTCGCGCGAGATCCTCTGGGATCGGCAGATTCGGATCTCCGACGACCTCGAAGTCTCGGTGCCGGGCGCCGGTTGACCGCTCCGTGCGCGGCAGGGCGATATCGATCGTGTCCTCGCCGACCCGGGCCTTGATGACCGGGAACGAGGCGCCCACGAGGGGGGCGGCGCCGGGCATGGCCGCTTGTAGCCTGTCCATGGGTAGCCCGGTGACCATCAGGTCGTAGTCCTTCGGCATCGGCTTCCCGCCGCTCCGTCGAGGGAGGCGGTCGCGCAGGCTGCCGCCCACGAGGTGGGTGCGGCCGCCCGCCTGGGCCACGGCGTCGCGGATGGTGTCGACGGACGGAGAGATGCTGACGGGCGGCATGGGGTCTCTAGCGAGCGCGCGCCCGCGCTTTCGCGCGCCCCATCGGTTCGTAGGCCGGGCACGCATCAACCCAGCAGAGAACCGGGTTGCCCTTGTCGTCCGTGTGGGAGGCTTCCTGGTGCCCGCAGTGCCGGCATGCCGTTGCAGCTTCGGCCGCCTCCTGTGCCGCGCACGCACTGTCGCGCGCAAGATCGTCGTCTTTGACGTTGTAGGCGTTCATACACGCTCCAAGCGGTCGGCGATGGCGCCGATGCGGGGCACGGTCTCGGCCATGGCGTTGGTGAGCACGTCGGAATCGTTGATGTTGCCTGCGTTCCAGAGCCCCTTCGCCTGGCTGGCGAGGTTCTCGTGGGCGACGCGAGCCGCCTCGCGCACGCAAGCCGCCCCGAATGAGCGGAGGGCACGCTCGATGGCCACCGACCCGACGTAATCGCCAGCGTGGTCAATGAGCAGCCTCTCGGCCGCCTCCCGTGCGCTGGGAATCATCGCCGTGCCCGGTTGTTTGTTGCTCACCGCCTCCCGGGGTGGGCGGGGAGCCGGTCTGTTGCAGTAGCAGCACCCGCTGTCATCGATGAAGCCGCCGCAGCCCTTGCAGTTCATCGCTTCGTCTCCCTCGGAAGTTCGCGGCGAGCGCGCGCCACCGCCCATCTGATCACCCCGTAGACGGTATCGTCCTTGTTGCAAGCGTAGTCGTAGTTGCGGGCGCATAGCTTGCACAGGAAGGAACGCGAGACGGCGGCATGACACACGATGCAGACATCGATGGCCTTCGCCGCGCGCTTCACCGCGCGCCGTCCGACTTCATGCGAGCGGCGTCGGCGACGCGCTTCATTTCCGCCAGCACTGCGGCCCGTAGCGTCCGGTGATAGTGGTAGACGACGAGGCCGGTTTTCATGTTCTCGATGTCGAGGCTCATGAACGTCTCCCCGGCGATCACCTTGGGGACGCGCTGCCCGGGCGTGCGTTCGCGCGCCTCCTCGTGCCACTGGATGCCCCACCCTGCCTTGCACAGGCGAATCGAGTAGAGCACGGCACCCTTCCGCTCGGCGGCGCGCATGAGTGCGGCCAGCAGGGACTCCAGCGTCGTTCGGGCTGCCTTCGTCGTGCGCTTCGCCGTACGTTTCACCGCGCGCCACCGAAATCGACTGTGGCGAGGCGGATGGCGGCGCCATCGGCAGCGCCCATCCCCGCAAAGGCCCGCGAGACGCAGCCACGCAGGCGCTCTGGTCCCGAGGCGACGGTGACCGAAGGACGCTGGCCCCGACGGGCGACCAGCACGACCTCGACGGAGGCGAGGCCAGCGGCCTCGCTTGAACAGTCCGCCTTCGCACGGTCGGCCGCCGCATGCAACGCCTCGTCGAACGCGCCGCCCATGGGGACGATTAGGGAGGACACATCGATCGCGCGTCCAGCTTCCAACTCAACGCCCCGGATGGCGGCCTCGGCGCACGCCGCGAACGCGGGCGCTGTTCCGGGGCGCGGCACCACCACGTTGTCTGCAGGCTTCTGGCCCCCTACGACGTAGCCGTAGAAGGACACGGCGTCACCGGCCATCGGGGCGCACTTCGCGCGCACGGCCTCCACCATGGCACGCTGGGCCGCGACCCAGCCAGGGGCGGCGCGCGATGGCGCCGGCCGCTCCGCTCGCTCTTCAAGGGCAGGCGCCTCGTAGCCCGATACGTCGCGGGAAGGGGTACCGTCGGCGGCCATGAAGCGGGCGAGGTTGTCGTCCAGCCCGAGGCGCTCCCGAGCGGCAGGCGATGCCAGGGCGATGGCCCGCCGCTCGGCGGCCACGGCCTCGTCTTTGTGGCCCTGGGCATGCGCTACCTCGGCCACGGTGTCGATGTACTGCGGGTTCGTCGGGGCGATTTCGCGGAGCCGCTGGGCGGCGGCCTCGGCTCCCTTCCACGCCTTGGCCTTGATGGCGGCGTACACGATGCCGTTCACGCTGTCAGCGTCGTCGAGGATGCGCGCTCTGGTCGCGAACACGGAGTCCAAGAGGACCACAGGCGCTTTGGGATCGGCGGCAAGCCAGAGCGCGGCATGCTCGGCTGCGTCCGACGCCGGCCACTTGCTGGCGACCTTCACTGCCTCGCGGCGGGCGATCGAGTCACGGGCGCTCACGGCGCCGATGCGCGCCAGGGCCCAGACGGCCTCGGGGGCGACATCGGCTGGCCCAGAGGCGGCGCGGCGGTATGCGGCGGCGGCCTCAATGCGACGACCCGCCTCGGCCAAGCGGCGCCCGGCGACCAGCTGGGCGCGAGGGTCGCGGTCGGCCAGGAGACGCTCGACCGGGAGCAGGCGAAGTGGGATCTCCCGGGCCCACGAGCCCAGCGTGCCGATACCACCCTGGTAGCCCGTTCGCCTGGCAGCCTCGACCCCGTCCGGCCCCATGGCGACGAGGGTCGGCAGTGCCTCAATCCCGTACTTGGCGGACAGGGCGGCGCCGGGCTCGCCATCGACATCGTAGCTCACGAACACCACGCCCGAGAGCGCCGCCTTGCCAGCGGGCGTCGCGGCGTCGCGCGCCAGCGCCTTGCAGGGACCACACCACGTTGCCCCGAACTCGACCAGGAGCGGCTTGCCTGCTGCCTTGGCCGAGGCTAGCGCGGCCTCCAGCGAGCGCGCCGTCTCGGCAGCCTGTGCTTGTCCCGTGGCAAAGACCGTCGCCAGCAGCAGGGCTGCCGACGCGGCCAGCCATCCCTGTCTGTTCGTGATCGTGTTGTTCATGGGACTCACTATATCTCACTTCCCTCACTATAGTCAAGCCAGCGGCCAGCGGCCCAGGGCGCCCAGCCCCCTGTGTGTCAGGTGGAACGAGTCGGCGCCGTGAACGTATAGAAGTCCCCGTCGTGCTGATCCGATGTGCGCTCGATGGCCCACCCGGCAGTGCGGAACGCGTCCACGGCCCGCTCGGCGATGAGTCATGATCTCCGAGTGAATACAACGTGGGTAAGAAGCCTCGAATGTCGTCAAGCGCTTGCCCGAGGGGGGCAATCGAGTCGGCCAGGATCTTCGCTGAGAATGCCATTGTCGTCTCCTCTGTTGTGTTCGGTCAGGCTGGTGTCTGTGCCAACTGGGCTCCGCACGCGCCGCACTTCGCACCTTCGATTTTGGCGCCGACCCTGTTCCTCCTGCGGCACTTGGGGCAGCGGGCTGTGGCCGGAGGGCGCTGCCTCTCGTCCTGATGCTTGCGCCGCAGCGATTTGATGTCCGCCAGGAACGAGAGGATCGAGACCACGGCCCGCAGGAACTTGAGGAACGCCAGCAGTAGCCTACGCATGGGGCGTCGCCGTCTTCATGGTCTGCGCCTTGCGCCTGCGCCATGCCTCCTTGCGTTGCCCCCGTCGCTTCACACGATGCTTCGCGGTGGAGAGCGACGCTCGCTCAAACGCGGCCTCCCAAGTCGGCGCCATGCCGAAGACCTTGAAGCGGCGTTTGCCGTCCTGGATGAACTTACCGACGAGGCACTTGACGGTGCCCGGAATCGGGGACGGACGGATCTCCGCGTAGCCGTGCGGGCCATAGATGCGCTGCGCCTCGGCGATGGCCTCGTACTCGGTCATGGCGAACTCGGTCATGGCGATCGACTACGGCGTGGTCGAAATGCTTTGCAGCGACACTCTTTGTAGACGCCATCCACTGCGAGAACGCGGCAGCGTCCGGTATTCCGGGTTGGGTAGACCCAGTGCGACGCCCGAATATGCCCACACTTGCAGACCTCTGGGGCAACGTGTGTTAACCGCCTGACCAAGGGTGCAGCCCGTTGAACTTTTCGCCGCAGTTCCATCTTCAGTTGAACGCGCGCACGAGGCGCTCCTTGCATGCGCCACAGACGGCGCCCACGACTCCCTTGGGGAGCCGGTTCGCTTGCCCGCACTTGGGGCAGGCGATCGTCGGGACATCGTCTGCGGGCGGCCGGCGCGGCGCGCCCTCGGGCGGCACGCGAAACTCGGTCTCCCAGATGTCGCCGCGTGAGCCGAACGTTTTCCGCATGGCGCGGTCGACCCGCCCGAAGGTGCGGTCAACGAGCCCGGCGATCTTCGAGACGCGATCCTGCAGGCGCTGGGCATCGTCGTCCGACATGCTCGGCGGCGTGGCACGCGGCTTCTCGTCGCGGCGGCGCCGTCGCTCGTCGACGACGATCCAGAGCGCCCAGGCGGCGACGCCGACCGCCAGCGCCGCCACGACGATGGCCACGATCAGGATCGGCAGCGCGCTCACAAGCGTCATGGCGCCACCGTCTCCTCCGCCCGCTTCCGGGCATGATCGTCGCGGTGGCCGCTCCAGGCGCCCAGCAGTGCGCCCAGCGCCATGCCGAAGCTGATGCCGGCGCTCTCCCACTCCTCCGCATCGGATGGCGCGTACTTCTCGGCGAGGGACTTGGACCAGTCGCCGAGCAGGGCGCCGCCCATGAGCGCGCCGATGGCGGTTTTCAGCCCCAGCTTCAGGGTGCGCTCCGCCGCCTTGTCGAATGGCGTCCGCTTGGGCGGAGGTGGAGGGGGCGGCGGTAGTATCACGGCGAGCGCCGTCGTCCTGGGCGTGCGGCGCCTGCGCTTCGGCGATGCTGCCCGCCGTCGTCGTGACTGGCGCAGCGCGGCGGCGTCCTTCTTCGTGGCTCGCTTCCTGGCCTTCATGGCGCCGCGCGCTCTCCCGGCGCGTCGCCGTCCGTGGCGATGCCGGCCTTCTCGGCCGCCGCTTGGATGTTCGCCAGCGCCTCCCTGATGGCCATGATCGCGCCCTGACGAACGGTGCTGGTCAGATCCCGGGGGCCGAGCAGGAAGCTCGCCTCGACGCCCTTGGCCTCGCGCACCGCCAGGGCGAGCCCCTCGGCGCGGGCGGCGGCCACCGCGATGGAGATCGCCTTCTCGACGTCGGCCGGCGTCAGCGGGATCCATGCCGCAGCGAACCCGTTGCCCTTGGTGACGCCCTCGGCGAAGCCCGCCTGCCATTCGTTGTCCCGGGCGAGCACTGCCCCCGCACGCGCTGCGTCGAGGGCGCGGGCATCCTGGCCGTCGCTCATGCGGCCGCCTTGGCGAGGTTCGCGCGGCGCCAGCAGCCATCGCAGACGCTCGACCCGTCGACGCCGCAGCACCACGGAGTGCGGCGCGGACCGCGATGGCGGGCGCCGGAGCAGTTGAACGTCAGGCAGGGGATGCCGTCGGTGCAGCCGCGCGCGCGCCGCCTCCGCCTCTTGAGCGGCGTGCCATACTCGTCGAGGGGCGGGGCCGGCGCCGTCACGGGTTTGGCTTCTTGGCGGCATCGGCATTGGCAGCGGCGCCTCGGAGGTCGAACATGCTGGCAGTCGCCTTGAGGGCGCCTTGCCTGACCGTTCCGCTGCATGCCGGCCACAGCCTCGCATGCACGCTGGGCATGAGGCGGCAGGCCCGAGCCCACAGCATGGCGATGTTCTGCGGCGTCAGCGGCTTGTCGCCGACGAGGCAGCCCAGGCACAGGAGCGCCTCGTGCCCGCAGGACATGACGATCAGCGACGCGCGGGCGCTTGAGTTCTTGTCGCATGCCGCGCAAGGCGCCCCGATGTCGCGCACCACCATGGAAGGCAGCGCGGAGATCCGTAGCTGCCAAAACTTCGCAGACAGTGCGGCCATCTCCGCCAGATCCTCGGGCGCTCCCGGCATGCCGTCCAAGGCAGCCGAGAGGATGCGCTCGGTCGGCCCGCCCTTGGCGGTCAATTCCGACAGGGCCGCGTTGATGCGTTCGGGATCCGGCCACCCTGCCTCGTCGCTGCCCATGGTTCTCCTCCAGGCCGCGTGCTCAGGATCCGGCCACCTCGCTTCGTCGCTGCTCATGGTCCCCCCTCGGGCCGCGACAGCGCGGCCATGATCTGCCCGATGGTCGTCCAGTCTACGAAGCCAGTCTCGATCGCGATGCGCAACGTCGAGATGTCCACGTAGGTGCGCTCAGTGTCCGCTGCCACGCCGTGCGGGACACCCGAGATGGCGTCCTCGCGGAGGCGCTCCATCTCCTTCGCCGTGAGCTCGACCGAGAACAGGCTGGCGGTGTGCGCAGACAGCGTTGCCGCAGGCTGGCGCACGCCCTGGCGACGGAAGCGCGAGGCGTTGATGGCGAGGCCGGTCTCCTGGTGAACCTCCTCTGCGGCGACTGCGAGATCTCGGTCGTCGTCGGCGCCAGGCTCGGCGGCCGAGCCGCCCGGCAGTTCGTAGACGAAGCCCGAGGCGTTCCGGGCCGGGCTGCGGAACTCCTTCACGAGCACGATCTCGATGTCCAGGAAGGGATCGTCCTCCAGCGCGTTCGGACGGCGCCACATCACCACGCTGGACACGTCGGTCCTGCCCAGGACGAACTCGTTGACCTTGTTGCGCCCCTCGATTGCGACGTAGACATCGACGTGGACGACCCAGGAAAAGACGCGGGCGCGCCCTGGTCCGACCCTGAACGTCCACAGCACGCGGGCGCCATCGAGCCGGTTGCCGGCCTCGCGTTGCGTCGCGTACCAGGCGCGGAAGGTCGGATGCTGCCAGATCGGAAGCGGCACTTGAGCCTCGCCGCCGGCCCTGGCCTCGCCGACCCCGACCATCTTGAGCGCGACGGCGACGGTCTCGGCCAGCGTCGAGCACAAGGGCACCGCCAGGCGCTCGGCGTAGAACCGCTGGTAGCCGACGTGCATCGCGCCCTCCGGCGTACCCAGGACGCACTTGCCCGAGTCCTTCCAGCGGCCCCACTCGTCGTTGGTGGTGAGGCCCGGCAGCGCCTTCATGTTGCGCGGGATCCAGAACAGGATGCAGTCGGCGCGGTTGAGCGCCTCCTCCTCCCACTCCACCTGCGCTGTCCAGTCCTTCGGGTCGAGACCGGGCTTCCAGCCCTCGTGCTCCGGCACGAACACGGTGCCCCCGTACCCGGCGGCCACGAGGAACTCCAGCGCCTCGGGGCGCCAGCCCTTGACCTTGGCGTCGCGCGCCGTGGGACCCGCGAGGAAGATCGACGAGATCACCTTGTCGGGAAACGGCTGAAGCGCGTGGACGACGTTCATGGCATGCTTCATCTTCTGGGCCTGTCCTTCTCGCAGTAGGCGCGTACCTTGTTGGTCACGACGAGGGTGAGACCGGCCTTGGTGCCGCAGATGACGCACCCGAGCTTCAAGGCCTTCGAGCCGAGGTTGTCTTTGCTGTTCGGGCCATCGAACTGGTCATGGGTGCCGTCGCGGTGGCCTCGCGGGCGCGTGCAAGTGCCGGCGTCGCAGACCGGGCCGAGGTTGTAGCGGTAACTTGCGCGCGGCGCGGGCGTCATTGCTCCACGGCTGCGCACTATCGTGTCGATGATCGTATCGGTTATCCGCGCAGGGAGCTTCAAGTCGAGCAGCAGGTTGGCTAGAAGCACCGCCTCGTTGCAGGACAAGCGCCGCCGGTCGTGCGGGTTAGTGCAGATGGTGCAGATCATCTCATCGGTCCTCGCGGCTCCAGCTCGGCGCGCGGAGCAGGAACAGTCCCCGCACGGGGCCCGGGGGCATCTCGCTGAAGTAGCGCCCCTTGGTTTCCGCATTGGTCGCGTAGTACTCGACGGCGCGCACCTCTCCCGCGCAGTCGCAGCCTTCGGTGATGACCGGCGTGTCGTCGGGCACGCCTGCGGTCAGCGCCTCGTCGAGTGCCTTCTTCAGCGCACCGAGCGTCATCGGCTTCGTCTCATCGTCGTTCATGGTTCTTTCTCCCTCCCGCACGTCGGGCACCTTGTGATCTTGCCTGCGAGGCGCAGGTGCACCTTGCAGAGCCCGTCCTTCGCCGCTTGATTGTGGCACCGTCCGTCGTGCCGCGCCGGGGATGGCGCCGTGCAGCGGCCCCTGCCGTCCGCGTGCCACCATGGCGCAGCCCGCTTTGGCGTCGGTTGTCGGGCGCCTCGGGCGTTCTTCCCCTTCATGATGGCTCATCCATCTTCATCATGCAGGTGACGCACCTCACGATGTACGGCGCGTTCGCCTTGGCGGAAGCTGCGGTGCCTTCGGAGATCCAGACGCCCTGGCGGCAGATCGAACAGCGCGTGCGGAGCGCAGGCTGGATGACTGGCGGTCCCATCGACACCGGCATGCACGCGACGATGACCAGTTCGTCCTCGTCCACGTCGATGCGCTCGCCCAAGCGCACGGATGCCGGGTGGAAGCGCCCATCGGCACCGAAGGCGATGTCCATCTTATGGATCGCCAGTGGCCCATCGGTCGGCCGCTTGCCGGATGCCGCCGCAAGGACCACCGAGCACACATCGTCCACCGTGTGCCCGGCGTAGTCCGCGCGGCAGCCTGGACCGCAGATCTCGCGGTGCAGTCGCATCCCCTCGGGACAGCGAAGGGGCGCCGCCTGGCGGATCTCGCAGTGCCCGGGTGTTGCCGTGACCGCCACGCGGCCATCGATGAAACGGCTGTACACCGCGTCACCCGCGTCGTACGTCTCGACCGCCTCGTGCGCGTCG
>Ga0315281_10013555_pt1 | contig 11028 bp, 14 predicted proteins | sample YL17G07_0_MG_FD_204540 | JGI IMG/M metagenome (GOLD analysis project Ga0315281, IMG submission 204540) | Sediment microbial communities from Yellowstone Lake, YNP, Wyoming, USA - YL17G07_0 | ecosystem: Environmental > Aquatic > Freshwater > Lake > Sediment | place: USA: Wyoming | collected... | reverse complement strand
ACCTCCTGATTCTCAGAAAATATACTAAAAGATAATTACTATGTCAAGCTTTTTTTCATTTGTTTTGCTAATGGGTTTATAAAACTCCACTATTTTAAAAAATAAGCAAAAATCAAGCCAGAATAAAACGCAGTTTCCTAAAGCCTTTACTTCAGGAAAAAAGGCAAAGAGTGTGTAATTTTAAGCATTTTGTGTGGTTTTTAGAACACATTGTATAACACATCCTCAAACTGTTTTGCAATATCACCCCATAAAAATTTACTCGAGAATTCCCGTCCCAGCCTTCCCATTGCTTCCCTTTGTTTATTATCGCTCAGTAATATTTTCATCTTTTCTGTCAATCCAACTACGGAGCCAGATTGAAAACTAAGACCGAACCCCTCTTTATGGACGAAGCTGAGTTCTGGTACATCACTCACGATAACTGGTTTTCCGCATGCAGCAGCCTCTAAGATGCTTATCGGAGAAGACTCGTGACGGGAAGGAAGGATAAAAATTTTTGTCCCTGATAATAATCTGATTTTTTCATCACCTGTTGCGAAACCTGCATATATGACTTTCTTTCTGAAAGTAGAAGGAAAATTTGATATAAGTTTATCGAATTTATCGAATTCGTAACCTGCAAGGATGAGTCTTAGATCCGGGAATTCAGGACTTATCTGTTCAAAGGCGTTGATCAGGAGATCAAGCCCTTTTGTATAAATATCTATTCTGCTGAGAAAAAGAATGTAGTCTCCGTCCTCTGGAGTAACACTGAGAAGTTCCTTGTTGATTCCATTTGGTATAACAGGACATAGGTCGCATTTTCTCTTAATCCTTGATATTACCTTTTCCTTTGTTATATCTGAAACAAAGATAAATCTATCATAGAGGCCTGGATAAAACTGTTCAACCACATACATCGGGATGGAATAAAAGGGGTTAAATTTTCTTAAAGAGTGCCATCCCATGATGCCCTGAACTTGTAATATCACAGGCTTTTTTGTGATAAACCTTGAAAAAAAAGGGGTTGATGGTAGAAAATTCTCAACAACAATATCAAAATTATTTCCATATCTCCTCACAAAATGAGCTGCCTGAATTGTATATGCCAGAACGCTCTTTGTGAGGTTTTTGCTTTCGGTACCGACAAATATATGTTTTAGCCCTTCAATAAATCCATCTCTTGCATTAGGGTATTTGAGACAGAGAAGGGTAATGTCATGCCTATCCTTTAGTCTCTTATAAATCTCATAGGCCCTTACTCCAGCACCCCCAAATCCGAAAGGGCTACCAAGACTTTCATAGATGAGCTGAAGGATCTTCACTTTTTATGCACTCCGTTACCTTTCTGATTGGAAACGTCAAGAAGAAATTTTTCATATTGCAATGCTATCCTGTCCCATGTAAAATCCTTCACATACGCTCTTCCCCTCTGCCCCATCTCCTTTCGTTCATTGCTTGTCATAAGATCTTTCATAGACTGAGCCAGCGAGAAAGCATCTTCTGTCTTAAAAGATATGCCTGCTCTATTTTTTATTATATAATTAAGTTCGGGAATATCACTAACGATGATCGGTATCCCACATGCCATAGCCTCAAGAGCAACAATCCCCTGTGTCTCATACCTCGAAGGTAAAACAATATATAACGCCCTGCTTATTACCTCTAATTTTTTATCGTCAGAAACCCAACCCGATAGCTCTATTTTTTTTCTTATAGCATCAGGTTGTTTCATAAGCATAGTTTTAAACTCTTCCATATCCCTTCCATCTCCTGCTATAACCAGATGTTTATCAGGAAAATATTTACAGAATTCCTTATATGCGTTTATAAGAATATCAAGTCCTTTTCCATAGATGTCTATCCTCCCAAGGTAGAGAATATAATCACCTTCATCAGGAGATATGGTCAATAATTCTGGCGATATGCCGTTTGGAATAATTGCAATATTCTTCTTCTTTCCAAATAAAACATTCATATCTGTAGAGTGCCCCCTCCCCCATTTCCCTCCCTCGATGGTTGAAGGGGAAGGGGAAAGTTCTTTTGGTAAAAGTTTTTTTATAGTATGCTCGTTCATAAAAATAAAATTATCATAGAACACTGGTCTAAGGCGTTCCAATATATATAGAACCGAGGCATAAGCAGGATTGTATTTTCTGAAATAGAGTCTCCCTGTATATCCCTGAATCTGAAGGATAACAGGCTTTTTTGTAAAGACATGCAGAAAAGTTGGTATAGCTGGTGAAAATTCTTCAACTATAATATCGAAATCATTACTATATCTTTTTACAAATTGTGATGCGTGATAGGCATATGATAAAAGGGTTTTTGTAAGGCTTTTGCTTTCTGTTCCAACATATATGTGTCTCAGTCCCTCTAGCTCTCCATCTTCAGCCCCAGGATATTTCTTACATAAGAGGGTTATGTCATGGTCATTTCTTAGATACCTGTATATCTCATATGCCCTTATCCCAACGCCGCCGATGCCAAAATAATCGCCCTTGCTTTCATAGAGGAGATGAAGAATCTTCATGGAAAATACACCTCTCTTTTTTACCTATACTATTCATTTTTACCATTTGTTATTAAAATTCCTAACAGAAATATAATAAATTAAATTAAAGTAAAGTATTATGTATTGTTCGGTATTTTTCCATGATCTAATTTCATTTATAGTATGGTACAAAGAATTCTCATAATTTTCCTTCTCACAACATCCCTTATCCCTTCCATGTTCCTTAAAGGAAGTAATTTTAGATACTTACCAGCTTTTATCATAGTATTTATTTCTGGTATGTATGCTTTGTTTAGTTTAAAAGAGAGCAAAAATCTTAATCATTTAAAAACGTACTATCGTGGCAACAAAAATATTCTATTAGTAGTATTTCTGTATGTTTTAATGATTTGGGTCTCATCTTTTAAAACAGGGATAAAGGAAAATTTAGTTCTCATATCCGGTATAACATCCGTGCTTATTATAATGCATCTCCTTTTTCCGCTACTGATTCAAACTCGGAAAGATTTTGTATTTATAATCAAAACACTTTTTTGCGTTTGTATTTTAAATGCTATAATTGCTGTTTCAATATTGCTAATCAATAAGTATGAAAATATTCATTATGGCATTTATAAAATAGGAGTACCCTTATCCTCAAAACTTGAAGCTCTACCAGGGATTAAAATAACAGTACTCCAGGGAATATTTTCAAACCCTAATTCACTTGGCATACTTATGGCTTTTATATTCCCTGCTATTTTATTTCTTATTCAGGAAACAAAATCATTACTATATAGGTTTTTATTGATTGTATGCGTTCTACTCATGAGCTTTACCTTATTGCATTCTTTCTCACGTGCATCTATTTTCTCTACAATTATTGTTTTGCTATTCTTTTTGTTGTTTTATTTTAGTAAGGGTTTTTTTACTGTAGCAAAAGTAATTATGATCTCAATAACTCTGTTATTTAATCTCCTCATAGCCTCTGGAATTGATTTAAATTTTCTGAAAAATCAGAAAATTATACACACTGGTAGGTTTGATTTATGGGATAGAGCGATAGAAATAATCCAGGGTAACATGCTTTTTGGAATAGGTTACTCAAACACTTTTCGAGTGCTTCCCCTGGGTTATTCATCGCATAACACCTTTATTGAGATAGCGCTCGGCTCTGGTATTTTAGCTATGATTCTTTACTCAATATATTTATTATTATTAATTCTAAAAATAAGGCTTGATAAAGATCCAGAGCTTTCTATTTATGTACTTCTGTCACTTTTGAGCTTTTCCGTCTTACAGATCTTTGAAACACTGCTATTTGGTGGGATGTCAATAGCCAATTTCTACTTTCTCATCGTTATGATTTCTTATCTGTCGATAACTTCTTCACATGCTACCTGACCTTAACTAATGGAGAAGGTATACCTCTGAAAAATTTTTTTGTATAAGGAATGTTTTATTAAAGAAAAGATTAAATCACTGTGCCAGTCAAATCTGGCTTTTTTGTATACAATATCCATAATTCCGTCACTCGTGGCAATTTTAAAAAACCTGTCAATCTGCTCATCGCTAAGATGTGAAAAAAACTTGCGAACCATGAATCCTGTTTTTATCTCTATATCAAGCGTCTTCTTCCATCTTTTTTCGTATCTTTCCATGGAACATATACCAAATCCCCTTCTTTAAAAGCCTCCTTTAATGTCTCTACTGCAAGTTGAGAACTTATAAGACCATAATAAATACCCCCGTGAGTGGTTGTCTTAACCAGTCCAGCAGCTTCACCAACTACGAGTGTCCTTTCAGAATATGTCTTTTGAAGAGTTCCAATGGGAATGCATTTACAGTCAATAGCGCCTTTTTCTTTTATCCTGTCACTTAGAAAAGAGCTCTCTAAAAACCTTCTTAGAAACAAAATAGAGTCCTGTTTAGTGGTGAGTCCAATGTGTGCCCGTCCATCTTTGAGTCCCACAACCCAGGCAAATGAACCAGGAGCAATATCATTACCCATATAAATCTCGGTTTCTTTAACTCCCTCTATCGCAACCTCTGTCTGCACACCCTGAACGTAATCCGATGGCCTTCCCAGACTAAGGTTTTCACTTAAAATACGATCGAATCCGGACGCAATAACTACAGCCTTCGCCTTTATGGTTTCTCTGGAATCATTGACTTTGATATCAACATGGTTATCTTTAATCTTAATTTCCTTACATGAAGTACCTGTACGAATATCAGCTCCATTTTTTAAGGCAATATCTCTCAGCCCCTCGTCAAACGTAATTCTTTCTACTACAAATGCTTGAGGAGAAGAAGGGCGAAAAGATAATGACAACCCAGATGGTGAAAAAAACACTATGTCCTTAATCGAGGATAAGATAGAGTCTTCTGGTAAATGAAATCTCTTGAATGCCTCTAAACTAATGATACCTGTACATACGGGAAGATGCGAAAAAGATGCATTCTTCTCTATTATCAGTACATCAAAACCATCTTTAGCCAACTGATAAGCGGTATAACTGCCAATAGGACCTGCACCGATTATAATAACATCGTGAATATGCATAGATAGTATACATATCAGAAAGTCATCAAAATAGGCAAGAAAATTCTCACCACTTTCTTTGCCTTGATTCCCATTTCCCCCTAAACGTGATCCAAAAAGAGAGAAGGATGAGTTTAAGGTCGAGAAAAAAGGATTGGTTCTTTATGTAGAGAAGATCATAGCGGAGCTTCTGATGAGGCGGAGTGTCGTATTTTCCATAGATTTGTGCTATCCCTGTAAGACCTGGCTTAACAAGAAATCTTTGGTGGTAATTTTGTATCTCTTTAGCAAACTTCTCCACGAGCTCCGGCCTTTCTGCCCTTGGCCCTACAAAGCTCATATCTCTTTTAAGGATGTTCCACAATTGAGGAAGCTCATCCATGGCTGTAGCTCGCAATATCTTACCTACCTTTGTAACCCTTGGGTCATTTTCTGAAGCCCATATGGCCCCTGTATGTTTTTCAGCATCAGGAATCATAGAGCGAAATTTAAGTGCCTTAAATATCCTGCCATTTTTACCTACACGTTCCTGTGAATAAAATATTGGGCCCCTGTCCTCTAATTTGATTGCTAAGGAAAAAAGGAGCCAAAGGGGAGAAAAACTAATGATACCAATAGAAGATAAAAAGATATCAAAGAGGCGTTTTAGCATTGAGTTTTTCAAAAGGAGTTAGTTGTAACCCTCATATATCCCCACAAATTAGTTAGCATAAGACCCATTTCCTTTTTTGATTAAAAAGAGATGTCAAGATGAATCAGAAGTGCTTGTTCTACCTTCCATAGTCTTTCTTCTGAAATCCTGCTTAAAAATTTAACTAACCTTTTTTTATCTACGGTTCTAATCTGATTACATTTTACCTTTGAATCCTTGGGGAGCTTTGTCTCTCCTTTAGAAAGAAAAGTTTCAAAGGGATATATTTTTTCGGTTTTTGAAGTAATTGGAAGAACTGTTATTGTGTCAGCAAATTGATTGTTTCTGTTATTGGAGACTACTAATGCTGGTCTTGTCCTTCCTATTTCATGGCCCACTACTGGCTCCAATGAAATCAGCCAGATTTCGCCTCTTTTAGGGAAGTCCATCTTATTACCAACCCTCTAAGGTAGGTTTTTCCCATTCGATATTGAGTTTCTTATCTTCCTCTTTTGTTGCTTTATACCCCTCAATGAGAAGGTTATCTAACTTTCTTTTTCTCTCTCTTTCAAATTTTTCTTTTAATGCCTCAGCGATAAAACTACTCTTATTACGTATTGTTTCTAAGTACTGACCTATGTCATCTGGTAAAGTAATGTTTAACCTCTTCATACTTATCACCTCTTGTATTTATTATACACAATTATTGTGTATGGTAAATACATTTTTACTCTGAAGCAAGGATCAGATGCCACTGTCCTTGTATGTTTTATGGCTTTTACCTACCCTTTCCTGTGTATAAAATATTGGCCCCTGTCCTCTAATTTGATTGCTAAGGAAAAAAGGATCCAAAGGGGCGAAGATAAAACCAAGCCGATTGAGGAAAGAAAGATGTCAAATAGACGCTTCATCTCATTTTGGAGCATTTATCTTTTTTAAATTTTATATCTTTTGAAACCTCGATACAAATAAACAATAAAATAAAACAAACTTTTAATGAGAGGTAAATTTTCAACTTGTCGATAAACCCATTAGTTGCATAAAAAAACTTAAAAAGGAGCAAATAAAGCATTGTAGAATGGCCTCTGTACTGGATAAAATAGAGTTGTAATAAATCCAAAATATCCAATACAGGAGGCCACTATAAGTGAAGTATAGCAGAAGAGAAATTTATAGTCGAGAGCACAAAATACCGGAGATAAAATTTGAAGACCAGAAGCTCACCTCATATTCAGGGCTTTGAAGTTCTATATCATAAAGGACACTAATCACTTTGTTTTTTGCCTTAATATCTTTAATGACGATTAGTATATCCAAATCGGATGAACCATTAAAATCTCCCCGTGCACGTGAACCAAAAAATATTACCTGCTCTATTTCCGGGATAGCAGACAAAGATTGTGCTATCCTTTCGAGTGCATTGATCTCTGCTTTTTGCGCTAATTTTAGAGCCGATTTCCTTATCATTCGTAACACTCCCTTTTTTTTAAAGTATAACGAGTATACAGTATCTGTCAACGCTTTAGTTATTCTTCTTTTCCTCTTATGCCTTCTGATATTCCTCTGTGACAGATTTAGGATCGCCGGACATCCGTGACCTTCCATGATCCAACCAGAGAACTCTATCACAAAGCCTTTCTACCTCTTCTATACTATGTGAGACAAAAAGTATTGTAGATCCCTTCTTCTTAAATCCTGTCATTCTCTCCATGCACTTTTTCTTGAATCGCTCATCGCCAACTGCCAGGATCTCATCAATAATCAATATTTCGGCATCAACCTCTGTTGCTATCGAAAATCCAAGCCTCGAGATCATGCCGGAAGAGTAGCTCTTTAAAGGGCTATGAATAAATTCGCCAAGTTCAGAAAACTCAACTATTTTATCAAATTTTTTGTCTATTTCTTTTCTTGAAAGGCCAAGGATAGAGGCATTGAGATAAATATTCTCTTTTCCTGTTAGCTCCATGTCAAAGCCTGCCCCAAGCTCAATCAAAGGTGCAATTTTACCGTTAACCGTGACATTACCTTCGGCTGGCTTCAAGACACCTGCTATGACTTTTAATAGTGTACTTTTCCCTGCACCGTTAAGGCCTATGATGCCAAGGGCCTCTCCCTCATGGACTTCGATGTTTATATCCCTTAATGCCCAGAAATCCTCATAATAAATTCTTCTGCCTTTTAGTCTGTGAATTATGTATTCCTGGAGTGTCTTTGGTTTTTCCTTTGCAAGACGATATTTAATCGAGAGACCATTAATCTTTATTACTAGTTTGTTCATCTCAGGAGAACCTCGAACCTATCTTTTGAGGGATGAAGTACAAGAAACAATCTCAAAACGAGATTCTTCGCTCTACTCAGAATGACAAGCAAAGGGCTTGAAATGATAAGAATAGTCACGATATTTGTAGAGCGTAGCATCAGAGATAATAAACTACCCTATCTTTATATCTGTTGTAAATTAACCACCCGGCAATCATTGCGATAATTGAGAATATGAAGCTGTAAAATAGTTTTTCGGATAGAGAAGAGATGTCCATGTATAAAGCCCCCCTGAAGATTTCAAGGAAATAATAAAAGGGGTTTAAATGAAATATAACACTGAACTTCTTGGGTACTATGGACTCAGGATAGAATATGGGTGAAAGATACATCCACGCTAAAAGAAGGACATCATATATATAAATTGTATCATGAAAAAATACGGTTAAAATCGAAATTATGAGAGCGATACCAAAAGAAAACAATATAATAAGGATAAAGATAGCGGGCAGGAGGTAGATATAAGAGCTCACCGGCGTGCCTGTAATAAAAAAGATTATAAAAAGAGGGATAAGAGAAAAACCAAAGTTTATTGCTGCAGATATAATCACTGATAAGGGGAAAATTGCCTTTGGAAGATACATCTTTTTAATAAGGTTACTATTTCCGATCAAACTCATTATAGCTGTAGAGGTGCTTTGAGAAAAAAAATTCCAGAGTATAATACCTGAAATTAGATAGGCAATATAGTTTTTTGTAGAAATTTTAAAAACCTCTGAAAAGACCATATTCAATATGAGCATCATGAGCAGGGGATTCAGCATAACCCATACAAATCCGAGAACTGATCTCTTATACCTTACCTTTATGTCTCTTATGACAAGATTTCTTAAAAGCTCACGGTATTTTATTATTTCTGCTGCTTCCTTTAAGATTTCTATCATATCCTTTACCTTGTGTTGTGTAAGATACTATAATTGAAAAATAAATTGAAAGGTTGGGAAATTGAACTCTTATCTGATAATTATACCTGCCTACAATGAAGAAGCGTTCATTACGAAGGTTCTTAATAGTATCAAAAACACTAATCTTAATGCAGATATCCTTGTTGTTAACGATGGCTCTACTGATAATACATCAGAAATAGCAAAACAGGCTGGTGTTATGGTATTAGATATCGCATTTAACATAGGCTATGGCTTGGCGATCCAGACAGGTTTCCGCTTTGCAACAGATTATGGATACGACTTTGTTATTACTATCGATGGAGATGGTCAACATGATCCATCTTTTGCAAAGAATCTCATCGAGGCTATGCACCGTGAAGGGCCAGATGTAGTTGTAGGGTCACGTTTTTTAGAAGGAACATATAAGATGGGTATTGCAAGGCGAATTGGGGTTTGGTTATTTTCCAAAATAGCCAGATTCTATACGGGTACGAAATTTACAGATCCTACATCTGGTTTTCAGCTGCTTAACCGTAACGTGTTCTCCTATTTATCAAAAAGCGATAACTACCCTCTTGACTATCCAGATGTAAACATTATTATGGCTCTCCATAAGATGAGGTTTAAGGTAGTAGAGGCTCCAGTAAGGATGGTAGAAAAACCCAAAGGTAAATCCATGCACGCTGGATTAAGACCACTTATTTATATTGTGAGAATGTTCCTGGCCATTATTATGGTTTTTCTGAGAAAGGAGGATTAAACTATGGCCTTAAGCGTTAGAATATTTATTTTTATGATGGGTACCATTTTGTTTATTATGATCTTTGAGCTTGTAAGGAGGAAGAAATTTAGAGAAGAACTTTCTATTGTCTGGTTACTTATAGGCTTTGGTCTGATTTTCAGTTCTTTTGCTGATCGTATTATAGATCCCTTAGCCCGTAGAATGGGGATCAGTTATCCTCCTGCGCTGGTTTTCGTGATTATATCTTTCCTTTTAGTTCTTGCATTACTTTATTTTTCGATTGTAGTTTCAGATTTGAAAGGCAAAAACAAGGAATTAAGTCAGAAGATAGCTTTGATGGAATATAAACTCAGCAAGCTTTATCAAGAAAAAGAGAAACAAACGGGGTCAAACCTTTAATTGTTAGTTGAGACATCTGTCCTTTAGCTCCTCAAACTCATGTTTAATCTCATTTGAATCCTCAATCGCATCTTCAGCCCGTTTCAGAGAGAGGCTCACAGCATTTATATCAAATATACTGCCGATCTCAGCATTTCTCTTGCTGTTCAATTAGAATCTCAACTATTCTCACAATATGTATCTTTAATTGTAACCATCTAAACTTATCAAGCTTTTTCTTTCGAAATCTGTTCCATATAGAAATCAGCTGCGTCAGCACTGTTGCCTTCAAAAATAATCTGCCCCTGATCAAGGCAAATAGCCCTGTCGCAGAGTCTTTTGACATCACTCATGGCATGTGAAACAAAAACGATCGTCTTTCCCATGTCCCTCATCTCTTGAATTTTCTCTATGCACTTTTTCCTGAAACTCTCATCCCCTACCGCAAGCACTTCGTCAATCAGAAATATATCAGGCTAACATTAAATCAGGGACACAGAGTCTGTCCAAAAACCCTCCGTTAATCAAGCGTACACATTAATGACCATTCCCATATGAGGAATCTACTCACCGAGCCTTCATCCAAAGGCTGGGAGCAACCGCTCCTTTCTCATTATTGCTCCTACGATCTTCAAGAGGTTGTGTGCTGTTGCTGCTATCTTCCATTCAATCCGTACTTTCTGTATCCCTCGAAGCAGAAATTGCCAGAATCCGCTCCTCGTTTTTATCTGGCCAATAACCGGCTCGACCATACATTTTCGTTTCCCGTAGATTGCTTTCCCCTCCTCTGATGCTATCTTTTCCCTCATTCTCTCACGATAAGAGCGGGAAGGGGGTCACCCATTAAAAGGCCCTTTGTCAAGAGACAAACGTGTCCTATCGGAATCTTTTTCCTTTTTTCTATCCATATGGTTATGCATGATACTTCTTTCGCGCCCGTTATTTCTTAGTTTCAGGTTGCGGGCATAGCTTAAAACTATTCCGCACCAGTCACCCATCAGGATCAAGGTTGATAACAGTTGCAATTCCGATTAATCGGCTTATCGTTAT
>Ga0315281_10013554_pt1 | contig 11029 bp, 4 predicted proteins | sample YL17G07_0_MG_FD_204540 | JGI IMG/M metagenome (GOLD analysis project Ga0315281, IMG submission 204540) | Sediment microbial communities from Yellowstone Lake, YNP, Wyoming, USA - YL17G07_0 | ecosystem: Environmental > Aquatic > Freshwater > Lake > Sediment | place: USA: Wyoming | collected... | reverse complement strand
TGGAACGGGGGCGTTGTCAGCCGGTGATGGCCGCTGACCGGTTTGAGGGATGATTTTCTTTAACAGGCACACAAGGACGATCATGGAAAAAGAAACGGAACTTCTGAGGGTGCTCATCGTTGAAGACAACGAAGAATTCTGCAGCTTCCTCAAGGCCACGGTCTACCAGCGCTATCCGCGCGCGGCCGTGGTCGAGGCCCACGACGGAGCCGGGGGGCTGCGTCTGCATGCTACCTTCAAGCCACATTTGGCGTTCATCGACATCAACTTGCCTGGCGATATCAACGGCCTGCAGTTGACCAAGCAGTTGCGTGCGGCTGGTAGTCCGGTACGTATTGTGATCATTACCAGTCATGATCTGCCCGAGTACCGGAGTGCCGCATCGCTCCTCGGGGCAGACACCTTCTTGTCAAAGTCGTCGCTGTCCCCGCCGGTCATTCAGAGCCTGATGGACCAAGTCCTGGCCACCGGGTTGCCGCGCTCAAAGTAAAGTAAGTAGTCGCCGCCAGCCCGGTCGGCGATCGCCGTTCAGACACCGACTCGCATCAATTCTCCAGTCAGTTCCCTCCTGCGCCTGATCGAATCCGCCCGGACTCACATCGATCCAGGACCGTGTACCCCTACCCCCGGAGTAGATTTTACTTCCACGAAATACTGTCTTCCCCCAACTGAACTAATTGCGCCGATCCGATAGGGTCACGCACAAGGGGAAGGTGGGAGTCAGACAGTCCTTGACTGTCGGACAGAGTATCCGGATATGTGGGGTTGTGTTTGTGCTCCACCCTGGTGTCTCTCCCACCCTGACGCATTGTTCACTCAAGTACGGGAAAAGGGGATCGCTATGGCATCCAGGCACATCGGCGCAATGAGCGTCATGACACGTCGTGTAATCCGTTTTGCGGCGCTCTCGCTCGGTATGTTGCTGAGTACGCAACTTTGGGCCATCACCGTCAATTTGACGGACAGCAGCGGCGCTCCGGTCAGCGGATTCCGCTGGGTGCTGGAAGAAGATACCACCTACCATCAGGCTCCCGGTCCCTACATCAAACCGGGCGACGCGAATGCCGACCAGGTGCATTCCTTCAATTTCTACAAGAGCTACATGCCGGTTGCCGGCAGCGGCCGTACCGCCGGTTCCAGCGCCGATGTGCCGATCCCAGATGCCAGCAAGCGCTACTTCGTAACCGTGATGCCGGATTCGGCGGCCAGCGATGCCGGTCATGCCGTCAGCGGTCGCCCGATCGCGGCGAATGCTTCGGATCCGGTCACGGTGGTGGTCCAGAAGACCCCGCTCCCGGCCGCGCAGATTTTTGTATTTGCCTATCAGGACAACAACCCGATCAATGCCGCGCATGATGGCGCGAATGATCCGGCTCAGGAAGGTGGATTGGGCGGATTCACGGTGCGTCTCGACGATACCCTCGATCTCGTCAAGCAGGACGTGTTCGGCAATATGCTCGGCACGGTGTATGACGTGAATCCGGCCACCGGCCAGGCGGCGCTGGATGTCAATGGTGATCCGGTGGTGCTCTGCAATGGCGACGGCGTTATCAAGACGGTTGCTGCGGCCGATGTTCCGCGTCCGAACAACAGCTCAATACCGCGCTCGGCCGATTGGTGCCGCAATCCGTACGACCTCGCCGTGGGCGAGGCCAAGATCAAGAACATTCACCCCAACAAATATGGTGTGCAAATTGTTCCGCCAACCGGCTCCAGCTGGCAGCAGACCTCCACCATCGAGGGTACGCGTGGTGATGACGTCTGGGTCAAGGCCAATGAACCCGGCTATTTCGCCGAAAACGGCGCCGGTGTGTGGCACGCCTCCCTCGGCTTTGTGCAGCCGTTCAACCGGATTCCGGCAGGCGCCGGCAGCGGCAACGTCACCGGCCGTATTGTCAACATGCGCATGTCGCGTCCGCCGGAAATGGTATTTGCCGGTGGTGAGCCCATAGCCAATTGCTGGATCGGACTCAACAGTTCGCTGGCCGGTGGTGCCGCTGGCACCGGGCTGTATGCCGCGCCGTGTAATGCCGACAGCACGTTCACCATTCCCAATGTGGCCCCCGGCCGCTATGAAGTAGTGGTCTGGGACAGATACCTGCAAAATATTTTTGCCACCCATGTCGTCGAGGTTCCGGCGACCGGGGCGGGCGCCGCGCTGGGCGACTATCCGGTGTTCAGCTGGTTCAGCAAAAACATTCATACCGTGTTCAGCGATGACAACGGCAACGGTGTCCGCGACGCAGGTGAAGCCGGCATTCCGGAGCAGAACATCAACATCCGTTACCGCGATGGTTCGATCTATTCAAGCATGCCGACCGACGGAACCGGTGTGGCGCCGATGGAGAAAATCTTCCCGTTCTTTTTCTGGCAAATAGCCGAAGTTGATTTCGCCCGCTACAAGTCAACCGGCGGAACCTTCACAGTCGATGCCGGTGGTCCGCCGGCCACATCCGGCGTTGGCGCCGGCGTGTTCAATCCGCAAATCCAGGACGACGGCACGCTCAGCCGCACCGAACACAGCGCGCAGGATTTCCCCGTGTTGCTGGAAGGTTTTCAGTCCTTCCTCGGCACCTACATGACCTTTGACTGGGGCAAGCAGCCGTACAAGGCCGGCGAGAATGGCGGTATCACCGGTATCGTGCATTACGCCACCACCCGTGCCGAAAACGATCCGCGCTATGCCGCCGCCGACAACTGGGAGCCGGGCATTCCGCGCGTCCAGGTCTGTCTGTACCAGGACGACAATACCGGCAAGATCAAGGACGTGAATGGTGACGGAACGGTTGACCGTTGCGACATCGACAACTATCCATTCGGGTGGTCAACGGGCGGGGCCCAGGGTGCGGAAGACGTCAAGCGCAGCAGTCTCGGCGGCAGCGCTTTCCATGCCGGTGACGCGCTCAACATCGTGCACACCGACTCGTGGGACGACAATATCCCGACCGGCTGCCCGGCCGGCAACAGCCCGAATGCCAGCAGCGATGTCTTCTATCAGAACGGCAAGTGCTACGACGGCCTGCGCAATTTCAACCAGATCCGTCCGGCGGTGTTCGACGGCGGCTATGGTTTCTTTACCTACGTGCCGGGTGGCATGTCCACCGGCGCCGCCCAGGTGCCGATTGCCCCGGGCAAGTACATTGTTGACTCCGTGCCGCCCAATGGTTATCTGACCGTGAAGGAGCAGGACAAGAACGTCGATTTCGGCGAGAGCTACAAGCCGACGCCGTTGCTGCTGGCGCCGGCCTGCGTCGGTGATCTCCAGCTCGTCCCGGGCGAGCTGGCACTGTTCCCGGGCGTGGCTTCCGTGTATGCCGGCCAGAGCCGTCCGCTGTGCGACACCAAGTCAATCCTGCTGTCCGACCGCCAGAATGCCGCCGTGGACTTCTTCGTGTTCACCGAGGCGCCGATCACCGGTCACATCCAGGGCTTCGTGCTGAACGACCTGGCCAACGAATACGACATCAACTCGCCGAATTTCGCCGAGAAACAGTCCCTGCCATTCCTCCCGGTCTCCATCCGCGACTGGACCGGACGCGAGATCAATCGCGTCTACACCGACGAGTACGGCAGCTACAACGGTCTGGTGCCGGGCAACTTCAACGCCAACCGTCCGAGCCCGACCGGCTACTCCATGGGCATGGTGCAGCTGTGCGTCAACGACCCGGGTCCGATCCTGGTCGCCGGCAAGCTCGTGACCGATCCGCGTTTCAGCCGTCAGTACACCCAGTTCTGCTATACGCTGAACTTCGAGCAGGGTCGTACGACCTTTGCGGACACACCGGTATTGCCGATCTCCGCCTTCGCGCAGCTCAACCAGACGCCGGTGGACGCCGACCTCCCGAACGGGACGCCGGTTCTGTTTTCGGTCAACTCGGGCGCCGACGACGGTCCGTATCTGCCCACGGCGTCCAGCACACTGACTCTGGTGTCGGTGGGCAATGTCGATGTGCCGAACCCGGCCTATACCCTCACGGGCACAGAGCCGAGCACCGTCGTGCGCGACAACGGTTTTGGTGTCAGTACGGCAAACGGCCGCGTTACGCTCAACGGCGTGGCCCTGGTCATCGACAGCTGGGACAACACCACGATTACGGTCCATCGGGCGCCGAACACGACCTACACCACCGGCCAGTTGCAGGTGACACGCGGCGACAACCAGCTGGCGTCGGTCATCGGTGTAACGGTAACCATCCCGGGCAGCGCCGATACCAGCGTAGTCGTGAAGAAGCTGCCGACCGAGTCCATCCAGCAGGCCATCGGCCGTGCCCCGGTGGGCGATGCGACCCGGAACGCCCTGGTGCTTATCCCGCCGGGTAACTACGAAGAAATGGTGATCATGAACAAGAACATCCGCCTGCAGGGTTGGGGCGCGGGTTCGACCGTGATCAATGCCACCCTCACGCCGACTGAGCGCGTGCATCAGTGGCGCGCCACGTTGTCGCAGATGATTGCGTCCAACTCGGTGACCTTGCTGACCGGTCAGGTCGATCCGCTGGTGACTCCGGAAGCCTTCCTGGGTTCCGAAGGAGCGCCGCTCTTTGTCATACCGCTTAACGCCAAAGTGAATAATGGTGGATTCGTCACCAACAACAATCCGAACCAGCGCCCGCGTATCGACGGCCTGACCCTGATCGGCGGCGCCCAAGCCGAAGGTCTGGCTGTCAATGCCTATGCGCGTGGTCTGGAGATTTCCAACAACCGCGTCATCAGCAATCAGGGCATCTACGGCGGCGGTATCCGTCTCGGCCTGCCGACGACCATCCATCCTGAGTATGCCAACACGCAAAATACCGGCGTGACGATCCACGACAACCAGGTGTGTGAGAACGGCTCGGTGAGCAGTGACGGCGGCGGTGTCATGATTCACGGCGGCGCCAGCGGTTATCGCATCACCAATAACTGGGTGTGTGCCAACTTCTCGGCCGGTAATGGCGCTGGTATTGCGCATGTCGGCTTGAGTAACAATGGCCTGATCCAGGGCAACAAGATTCTGTTCAACCAGTCCTTCGACCAGACCATCGGCGGCGGCGGTTCGGGCGGCGGTGTGTTGATCGCCGGCCAGGCTCCGACGGCGATCGCGCTGAGTTCGGGCGCGGGCACTGTCACGATCAACGGCAACCTGATCCAGGGCAACAATGCCGGCAGCGGCGACGGTGCCGGTATCGCGGCACGCTTCGTCAATGGTGCCGACATGTTTGACGGCAACAAGCTCCGCAACAAGTCGGAATGGTTTGCGCTCAACGTGTTCAACAACATTATTGTGAACAACGTGGCCGCTCTGGCCGGTGGTGGTATCGCGCTGCAGGACAGCACGAATGCCCGAATCACCCAGAATACCGTGGCGCACAATGACAGCACGGCGACGGCGGGCAATGCCTTCCTGAACTCGCCGGGCTGCACGGCCACGGCCAACCAGTCGTGCCCGCAGGTCGCCGGTATTGCCGCGTTTGCACACAGCCCGGCGTTGCAGACCAGACTCGGTGCCAGTACCGCCGCCAGCCGGTTCTCCAACCCGGATCTGCTCAACAACATCATCTGGCGCAATCGTTCGTTCTACTACCAGCAGACCCCGTCCGCACCGGGTGTGCCGGGCAGCCAGACCATTGGTCAACTGGTGCCGGATATCGGCGCTGGCGAAGCAGCGGTGTTCTCCGACCTGGGTGTGATCGGCGTGGCCGGTCAGCTCAATCCGCGCAACGGCGTGCTGACCTCGCTGGCCCCGGGCTACGACGTGTCCAATACCACGAGCGATCCGGTATTTACACTCCCGTACTTCAACGGCGCACCGGGTCTGATCATGATCCAGACGGAGTTCCATACCTCGCTGATGCCGCGTGCGGCGCTGGACGAGGGCGGCAACTATATCGACGTGCGCTATGGACCGCTCAGCCTGGTGGGTAACTACCACCTGATCGGACCGCAGTCGTCGGCCACCAATCGTGGCACCGCGTCAGCCCTGAGCGTGAGCTCGCTGCTGAATCGCGACTATGACGGTCAGCCCCGTCCGGAGAGTAACTGCAGTATCAGCAACGTTACCAACAACCCGGATGCCGGCGCCGACGAGACGCTGGGCAGCTGCTTGCCGCTGCATGTGAACAACGACACCGCCAGCACCACGGCGAATACGCCGGTCGTGATCGACGTGACGGCCAATGACACGACCGGTTCCGGCAACATCACCGTGGTAACGGTTCAGAACCCGTCTACCTTGGGTGGCACGGTCGGCATCAACGGGCCGGCCAACAAGACAGTGACCTATACACCGGCACTAAACTTTGTGGGTACCGACACGTTCAACTACAGCGCCACCAATGGCACCAGCATTCTGAGTGCCAAGGTAACGGTGACGGTCAGCGCGGTGACGTTGTTGAGTGCCACCACGCCGGTGCCGGGAGTTCCCGCGCCGGTGAGTGGCGGGTTGACGACGGGCAGCACGCCGGGTTCGTTCGACCAGGGAGGCACGGCTTCGACGAATGGAATTGTCTCCGCCGCGAAGTCGGCGACGGCGGGCGGCTCAACCGTTGCGACAGCTGGCAACAAGCCGGAGTCCACCGACACGCCGGCCTCCGACACGACTGGCAGCACGAGCGAGGAGAAGCTGGTGGTCGCGCAGGCCAAGCCGTCCGAGCAGAACGTGGTCGAGCAGCAGTATGCCGCGCCAATTGCCAAGGCGGATCGCTTCGTGCTCAGCCAGCGCAATGCCCGCGGTGAGTATCTGCTGACCGCGCCGGGTGTGCTCGCCAACGACAGCGGCATGCAGCTCAAGCCGGTGATCGTGCAGAACGTGAAGCACGGCAAGGTAACGCTCTACGCTGACGGCAGCATGACCTACACGCCGCCCAAGGATGGCGTGCCGAAGGGCGAGCTGAGTTTCAGCTACCGTGTGAGCGACGGTCAGACCAACAGCGAGGCGGTGACGGTACAGTTCCGCATCGAGGCCCCGGCCGACAAGGCCGGCAAACCGGCCAAGCCGCAGGCCTCAAGCGGCAAGCCGGCGCCGCCGAAGACATCTTCGGCGGCGCCGGTCACCACCACGAACTCTAACGTCAACTAAGGGAGTGCAGCCATGAAACTCAACAGGCTCACCATTGCCGTGCTCAGCACCTGCTTCAGTCTGGGTGCGGTGCCGCTCACGGCCTCGGCCGTGGTGTTCACCCAGTGCCCGGGCGACAACAACCAGGACACCAAATACACCGGGTCCGAGGTGCGGCCCGCGAACGTGAAATGCGTGCACCTGACCGCCGGCGACGGGTTCGTCAAAATGGGCGACAATTACCCGCAGTACATGTTCGGATTCAATGATGTCACGGGCACAGCCGCTTCGCAGGTGATGAGCAAGGGGTTGTTGGCCGCCAACTTCCCGGCGCCGACGCTGGTGTTCGAGCAGAACGATGAGGCCTATGTGAACCTCACCAACGTGTCCATGGTCAAGCGTCCGGACCTGGCCGATGGCCACTCGCTGCACTACCACGGCTTCCCGCAGGCGGCCCCGGTGTTTGACGGCACCCCTGAGGCCTCGGTCGAAATCAAGGAAGGCGCGACGCTCACCTATTACTACAAGAACCTGGAGCCCGGGACCTATGTTTACCATTGTCACGTGGAGGCCGCCGAGCACATGCAAATGGGCATGCTCGGCAATCTGTACGTGCTCCCGGCGCAAAACAAACTGGCGGACGGCACTGTATTCCCGAACGGTTTTGTGCATCGCAATAGCGGCGGGGCAAACAGTCCAAACCATTACAAGTACGCCTATAACGACAATGACGGCTCCACCCGCTATCAGGTCGAGGCGGCGCTGCAGCTGTCCGGTTTCGATCGCGATTTCCACGATCTCCACGTAGCGGTTCAGCCCCTGCCTTTCGCAGAAATGCGCGACAAGTACGCGATGATCAACGGGCGCGGTTATCCGGACACCAAGATCGCCGGGCCGTTGCCGGGAACGCTGGCGGATAACAACAACCAGGTATCGCAGAAGATCAGCGCCCTGGTGACGGCCAGTGTTGGCCAGAAGGTGTTGTTGCGGATCTCCAACCTGAGCGTGACGCGCTACTACACGGTCGGCCTGCTCGGTCTGCCGATGAAAGTCATCGCCAACGGCGGCAAGCTGCTGCGTGGACCGGGTGGCAAAGACACGTCCTTTGATTCGAGCTCGATCACCATTGGTGGCGGCGAGAGCATGGACGTGCTGATCGACACCACCGGCGTCGCGCCAGGAAAGTATTTTCTGTACACGACCAACCTCAACTATCTCAGCAACAACGCCGAGGATTTCGGCGGCATGATGACTGAGATTCAGATCAACTAGCCGCGCAGCCGCCGAGGAGCATGACATGAACAAGGTAATCTCGAAAGCAAAGGCGGGCCTGCGGGCGCTGCTGTTGCTGCCGCTTATCACCGTCGGCGCCGTCGCGCACGCGGCGATTCAGGGGATCCCGGGTCCGAGCTTTGATCTCACGGCCAAGGCCGACTACATCACCACCGGCGATGGTAACAGCGTGTTGATGTGGGGCTATGCCCATGGCGCCGGCCCGATGTCCTACCCGGGGCCGACCCTCATCGTCAATGTCGGTGACGACGTGACCGTCACCCTCAGCAACCAGTTGCCGGTGACAGTCTCCATGTTGTTTCCCGGGCAGACCGGCGTAAAGGCCTTGGGCAGCGATGGCGTGCTGACCCAGGAGGCGACACCGAATGGTGGTGTCGCGACCTACACCTTCAAGGCCAGCAATCCGGGCACCTACCAGTATTACAGCGGCAGCAATCCGGCCGTGCAGATCGAAATGGGTCTGGTCGGCACGCTGATTGTGCGACCGGTCGCTCCCAGCCAGGCCTATGAACACGCCGGCAGCCGCTACGATCGCGAATACCTGGTCATGCTGACCGAATCCGACAGGCGTGTGCACGAGCAGATTGCCGCCTTGACTGCTTTGGGCCAGCTAAGCGATGCCACGATTCAGACGATCGACCTCACCGACTATCACGCCACGTTGTGGTTCATCAACGGCCGAAACGCGCCGGACAGCATGATGCAGGACTTTGCCCCGTGGATGCCGACCCAGCCCTACGGTTCGCTCATTCGCATGTTCCCGGCCGAGGATATTCTGATTCGGGTCGTCGGCGGTGGCCGCGACATGCATCCGTTCCATACCCACGGCAATCACTTCCGTCAGATCGCCCAGGACGGGCGCCTGCTGGAAAGTACGCCCGGGGCCGGCCCCGATCTGCAACGCAGCGACTACACCCTGCGCACCGTTCCGGGTGAGACCTACGATATTTTGTTCACCTGGACCGGCAGGGACATTGGCTGGGACATCTACGGCACCGCGCCCCTGAATCCGCACACCTGCACGCCGGACGTCAGTGGTTTCGACGCGACCACCAAGGAGTGGTGCGCCGATCACTACAAGACGATTCCAGTCAGTCTACCGCAGCAACAGGACATGCTCGTTGGCGGGTTCTGGGGCGGCAGCCCGTACATGGGTGTATTCGGCGCCCTGGCTCCGGGTGATGGCGGTCTTAACCCGAACTTCGGCTACACCTACATGTGGCATTCGCACAATGAGGTCGAGCTGACCAATGACGACATTTTCCCGGGCGGCATAATGACCATGTTGGTCATCGAGCCACGCAATCCCGGTGTCGTTATCCCGTGAGTCTACAGAGCATAGGAATGAACGCCATGCGCAAGCGCAATCTCAATACCCTGCGGCAGCTGATTTCTGCCACTGCCCTGATGATGGTCACGGCACCACTCATGGCTGTCACGTTCGATCTGAGCGTGCAGCAATTCGACAAGATCATGCCGGACGGAAGCAGCGTGACGATGTGGGGTTACGCCCTGCCCGGTCAGGCGCCGACGGTGCCCGGTCCGGTGCTGCGCGTGCCGCCCGGCGACACCACGCTGATTCTGAACATCACCAACAGTCTGGCCCTCACGGCCACCGACGGCGGTGTGACATCGGTGGTGGTGCCCGGTACGGTTAAGGGCATGACGCCGGTGATGTTCACCGACGCCACGGGACGCGAGCGTGTACGCTCCTTTACCAACGAAACGGCGCCCGGCGCGATCGTCAGCTATCAATGGAACAACCTGCGCCCCGGCACCTTCCTGTACCACAGCGGTACCCATCCGCAGGTGCAGGTGCAGATGGGCCTGTACGGCGCGCTGATTGTCGATGCCGCCGCCAATCAGGCCTATCCGGCCGATGTGGCCAAGGGGCTTGCCGCCATCAACTATGTGACCGAGAAGGTGCTGGTGTACAGCGAAGTGGATCCGGCCTTGCACGCCGCGGTCGCCGCCGGCACCTACGGCACAGCCGCCGCCATGACCAGCACGCTCCACTACCAGCCGGCCTTCTTTCTGGTGAACGGTGCGTCCTATATTCCGGGCGTGACCCAGCCGGAAATACTGGGCGCCAGCGGTGCTGGGGTCACGTTGTTGCGTATGCTGAATGCCGGTATCGACACCCACACGATGGTGCTGCAGGGTCTGGATATGAGTGTGGTGGCCGAAGACGGCAATCGTTACCCCTACGCCAGGAACCGGTACTCGTCATTGCTGCCGGCGCTCAAGACCAGCGATGCCCTGCTGATCGGTGTGCCCGATGGCGATTACCCGCTGTATGACCGGCGCCTGCGTCTCACGAACGGCGCGGCGTCGCCGGGCGGCATGATGAGCGTGCTGCGCATCGGCCAGCCACCGACGGCTGTGCCGGATAGCTACACGATTGAAGAAGACAACACACTGTTGGTGAGCGCGCCCGGTGTGCTGGCCAACGATCCGCCTCCGGCCAGCGGCACGCTGACGGCGGTGCTGGCCTCGCCGCCCAAGCATGGCGGCGTGACCCTCGCGGCGGACGGAAGCTTCAGCTACACGCCGAATCTGAATTTCAATGGCGTTGACTCCTTTATCTACCGTGCCGATAACGCCAGCAACTTTAATGCAACGGCCACGGTCACGATTACCGTGACGCCGGTGAATGATGCGCCCGTGACCGTCCCGGATTTCGCATCCACCAGCATTGGT
>Ga0315281_10013552_pt1 | contig 11030 bp, 12 predicted proteins | sample YL17G07_0_MG_FD_204540 | JGI IMG/M metagenome (GOLD analysis project Ga0315281, IMG submission 204540) | Sediment microbial communities from Yellowstone Lake, YNP, Wyoming, USA - YL17G07_0 | ecosystem: Environmental > Aquatic > Freshwater > Lake > Sediment | place: USA: Wyoming | collected... | reverse complement strand
CGGTAGATTTTCTAGCGTAGAGAAAGAATTTGTTCATAGAAAAAGGTTTATGTTAAATATTGATAATTACTCGCTTCCTGATTGGCTCGCAAAACGAAGTTTTGAATGATGTACTCATCATAAACCCCCGCCTCGCGTCCCGCTCGCTTCTTTTGGATTTCAAAAACCCTTGGCGTTATCTCTCGGAAACCCCCGTCGCGTCGCTTTGCGACGCTCCGCATTTTGGCGAAAAAACAAATTTTGAAACTTGGCTGCGGGACCTGGATTCGAACCAAGATAACATCCTCCAGAGGGATGTGTCCTACCATTAGACGATCCCGCAAAATATGTACTAAATCAGTACTTAGGGATAGTAGCAAAAACGGCCTACTATTTCAATACGCGGGCCAAAATAGAGCCTAGTCTGTACCCGACAGGTCCATCGTGTCTTGGACGTTCCAGCCTTCTTTCTTGAGCCCTTGGATGATGCTGGTGACGCCTTCTTGATTGTTGCCGTATACCTTAAAGGTCTGTTTACTACTCCCTACCACGACGACCATCTCAAAAGTCTCATTGTTGAGCTTTTTGAGCTTCACGCTTTTGCCTTTCGCTTTGACGTTCCCCTCGATGACCCCCGGCGAGACTTGCACGCCGGCTTTGTTGAGCAGCTTCAAAATCCCCCTCGACCCCTCGATGACCGTCGTATGCGACCCACGTTCGTTAATGTGTATCATAATGAGCACCATCGCACCAGACTTCCAAGCGCAATCCACCCAGTAGGTCATTCTGCTGAATGAAAGTCGGGTGCGAAGGTTTAAAACCCTACTTCCCTTTGCTGCGCGCGATGGCTGCCTTAATGAACGCGGTAAAGACAGGGTGCGGAGCGAGAGGGCGGGCTTGGAACTCGGGGTGAAACTGCGTGCCGAGGAAGAACGGGTGTTCTTTTTGCGGGAGCTCGGCAATCTCCATCAAGTGCCCGTCGGGTGAGGTGCCGGAGAATACCAAGCCTGCTTTTTCGAGATCTGTAACGTAAGCGTTGTTCACCTCAAAGCGGTGGCGGTGGCGCTCATCGACAACGTCCTGCCCGTATGCTGCACGAGCGATGGTCCCCTTTTTCAAAACGGCGGGGTACGTGCCGAGGCGCATACTACCGCCCATTTTTGCTTTGGCGACATTTTCTTTTTGTGACTCCATGATGTCGATGATGAGGTTCTTGGACTTGGGATCGATCTCACGCGAGGTCGCATCCTTGATGCCGAGGACATTGCGTGCATATTCGATGACGGCGAGCTGCATGCCGTAACAAATACCAAAATACGGAATCTTGTGCTCGCGTGCAAAACGAATGACGTTCAATATCCCCTCGATTCCCCGCGAACCAAAACCTCCTGGTACGAGAATCCCGTCAAACCCGATGAGCTCGGCAAGCGGCGGATTTTTGCCCTCAAAGTCCACAGCGGAGAGCCACACGAGTTTTGCTTTCTTCCCTTGATGGATTGCCGAGTACTTGAGCGCTTCGATAACCGAGAGGTACGAGTCCGAGAGGACAAAGTCGCCCGTGTCGAAGTACTTGCCGACGACCGCGATACGCACTTCATCCTGCGCCCGGTGCGCCTTGCGGACGAAACTCTCCCACTCTCCCCATTCTTTGCTTCTGCCGCGACTCTTGAGTTTGAGACGCTTGAGCACTTTTTCACCGAGTTTGCCCTTCTCGAAGTTGCCGGGAACATCGTACACGCTGTCGACGTCGGGCGCCGAGATCACGCTTTCGGGGAGGACATTGCAGAAAAGCGCGAGTTTTTCTTTGCGCTTTTCATCAAGGGCGACATCGCTTCGCGCGATGATGAAATCGGGCTGAATGCCCGTGCTGTTGAGTGCGCGTACGGCGTGCTGGGTTGGCTTGGTCTTCATCTCGCCCACCTTTGCCGGCGTCGGGAGGTACGACACCATCACAAAGAGCACGTCATCGGGCTTTTTGATCTTGAGCATGCGCGCGGTCTCGAGAAAGAGAATGTTCTCGTACTCGCCGACCGTGCCGCCAACCTCGATGACGACAATGTCTGCCTTTGCCTTGTCCCCCGCGCGATCGATACGCTCGATGACCTCGTACGGAATGTGTGGCACCACCTGCACGCATTTGCCCTTGTACGCCAGGGCACGCTCCTTTTCGATGACCGAGAGATACACGCGTCCCGTCGTCATATAGTTGTCGCGCGTCAGGGACTCGCCGATAAAGCGCTCGTAGTTGCCCATGTCCTGATCGGTCTCGTCACCATCTTTTAAAACAAAGACTTCGCCGTGCTCGGTGGGGTTCATCGTCCCCGCATCGACGTTCACATACGGATCGATCTTCATGGCGGTCACGCGATAACCGTGCGACTGGAGAATCTTGCCGAGAGATGAGGTCGTGATTCCCTTGCCCACGCCCGAGATCACCCCGCCTACTACAAAAATATACTTGCGTGCTGTTTTCTTCATGCTCTTGGTAAGACTATCGTGATGTTAAATATTTGCGAACGGCCAAATAACTCGAAACGGCTCCGAGGGCGATGCCGGAGAGCATGATGATAAAGAATATCTGCACAAAGTTGGCAACATAGTAATGCAGAAGATCGATACCGCCATAAAATCCCTGGGTGGCGCCCTTGAACCAATAGGTTATGGGATAGAAAAGGATGACCGCGAGTATACCCGACACCAAGCCGTAAATGATGCCCTCTACCACAAATGGTCCGCGGATGTATTCATCGCTCCCGCCCACAAGGCGCATCACATTGATCTCATCGCGAGCAATAAAGATGGCGAGACGAATGGTGTTGAACGTGATGAGGATGGAAATACCTATCAACACGACCGTAATGACCGCACCGAGTTTCTTTACACCATCAATGATCCGCGAGAGGCGCTCGATGGCGACCTTATTATCATTGTAATTGACCTTAGAGACGATGGAGAGCGTATCTGTCGAAAGCGTGGACTTGTTGCCGAGGAAACTTGCGATTCCTTCGTATTGTGAAGGCTCTTTTGCTTTTACGCTCAAGACAGCGGTCAGCGGGTTGTCGCCAATTTCGTCGAGCGCTTGAATGATACGGTTGTCATTTTCGTGGCGAGCGCGGAAGGCTGCGAGAGCCTGCTCCCGTGTCACGTACGTGATCGTCTTTACCTCGGGAAGTGTTTCAAGCTTGTCTTTAAGGTCCGCAATGGCAGACTCGGTGGCGGTCGTAGTGAGATAGACGTTGATATCAACATTATCCTGAAGATCCCTAAGTGTCGTCCCGAGGAATGCCGTCAGGAGGAGCGTGGAGCCGATCATAAAGAGCGCGATCACCATGACAAAAACCGCGGAGAGCGAAACGCTGCCGTTTCGCCAGAAATTAATGAAACCGGCCTTGATGATTCGTTTGATGGTTATCCAGAGCATAATGTTATTTGTATTCTATCACGTATGTCGTGACGCCTACAGCGCGTATTTTCCATGCGGATCATCGCGCACAATTCTCCCGTGATCCATGGTGATTACGCGTTTGCCGAGCGCCTCGACGACGCCCTTGTTGTGGGTTGTCAAAATGACCGTCGTCCCCATATCGTTGATCTTTTTCAAGATCTGGACGATTTCGTAGGTATTGATGGGGTCGAGGTTCCCTGTCGGCTCATCAGCAATGATGAGGTCGGGATGGTTCACGATTGCGCGCGCGATAGCGACACGCTGGAGCTCTCCGCCTGAAAGCTGTCGGGGGAAATTCCACATTTTCTTTGAGAGATCGACAAGTTCAAGTACATGCGGCACGTCCGACGCGATCTCCTCATCGGTCTTGCCGGCGACTTCCATCGCAAACGCCACATTCTCGTACGCTGTTTTATTGGGGAGAAGGCGAAAATCCTGGAAAATAACGCCGATGCGACGGCGCAAGTTGGGCATGTCTTTCATTTTGACCTTTTGAATATCCACCGAATCAAACGACACGCTGCCACTCGTGGCATTGTCTTCCCCCAAAAGGAGCTTCATGAGCGTTGTCTTGCCTGCCCCCGAATGCCCCACAATCGAAACGAATTCTCCCTGTTCCACAGAGAAGGTGACCCCGTCCAAGGCAACCGTGCCGTCCGTATAGGTCTTGGAGACGTTGTCGAAGTAAATCATTGGCTAAGTATACCAAATTTTTCGAGATGGGCGAAATATTTACAACTCATTCAAATGATCCTCCAAAAGCTCGCCGAGCACTCTTGGCAGATCTTTTGCATCCTCCACGACGAGAGCGTTGGGGGCGTATGTTTCCAGGACAGCCCCACCCGCGCTCGTAATCCCCAAGCCGACCACCACAACCCCTTTCTCACGAAGCGATGCTATGGTATCTTTAACCCTCCGAGAATCATTACTCTCCCCGTCCGTCAACACAATGACAATCTTTTTCAACTCCCCGTCGCGTATCTTGCCCAGAGCCTCATCGGGCAATTGTATGTTGATGGTTTCAAGCGGAACAAAATCTGTCGTACTCCCCGGCGTACTCGAAAGCTCGCCACACACCGTTATCCTATCTTTTTCTGAAAGCTCACGCCCCATTTGTTTCAAAGGTTTACTGTCACTTTGCTCCCCCTGAAACTTGTAGACCTCCGTTTTTATATCAATAGGCTCAGTAAGCGACCCCGATTCCTCATCCACCATATCGTTAAAATCCTTGAGCGCCTCCATCACAAGCACCATCGCTCTCTGCTGCTCTTTTCTTTTCTGTCCGCCTCCGTCATTCATACTACCAGATCCATCACACACAAAAGAGATCTCCACTTCGCCACATTTATTTCCACGAATTTCCTTGATCTCCTGTTCCTCCCAAACTTTCGGCTTGAAATTCCCCCTCATTCCTTCCACATATGCGAGAGCAGGGTCGTCCAAAGTATCCCCCTCTTCAAGCGGGTATTTCGGAACGATCCATTTCTTTTTTCTACGAGCGATAATCTTCTTAAATAATTCTCGCAAATCCTCGACGACAGACTGGTTCGTCTCGGGGTTGATGACACTCTGCAGCGTCTTATTAATGGCGCGATAATCATCAAGGGCTTTTTTGCTCACACCCAAAGACTCCGCGTATTCTTTATCACGCGCCCCAACACTGTTTTCTTTTTCTCTTTCCTTTTCTCCCTTCTGCCACTCTTTAAATGCCTCTTCCTCCGCTTCGTAGGGTATCGACCCGAGTGTGCCTTTTTCCGCGTGCTCGTATGCTTCTTTGAAAACCTCGTTCGGGTCAAGCTCTCCTTCGCCATCTTCCGGAACGCCTCCTCCTTCCTGCCCCTCATCTCCCTCCTTCTTTTCACCCTTGTCACCTTCGTCACTCTTCTCTTCCTGTTTCTTTTTCTCTTTTTCTTTCTCTAAATCCTTCTTTTTAAGCTCCTCCATCATAGGCACCACATACTGATCAAGAAGTTTCAGCCGAAGCGACATTGGCACATTGGTGCCCGTCATCGCATCAAGAAGTTTTACTTTACTTTTATTTACGATGCCATCAAGCTCGTCAAGCTTCGCACGCACTTCCTCTGCCACCAAACACTGCTCATCGGGCATTCTCCGTTCACGCAGTATTGCCTGTGCAAACTGTATATGGAGCGGAGCATCCCGAAAATCCGCACTCGGAAACAAATCCTCTCGATACATTTTTTCTTCAGTATTCCTAAAATCCTCGCCAGTCTTTTCTACGACCGACCTGTTTTCTCGAATATCCGCCACACAATTATCTAATAGTGCATATGCGCGCGACTTTCCAATTTTTTCCAAATATTTTGCAAATTTTCCATCACCACCTTTTTCCGCAAGCATCATCTTTTTCTCAAGAAAATGCTCCACCTCATGACACACCGCAAAAGCAGTCTTCTCATCGCTAAACCCTCTCCCTTCGCGGTAAAACATATCGTTCACATAGATCGTGTTGCTCTTTAGGTTAAAAGCGAACGTACTGAGCCCAGCCGGAGCCGGCTCAACCTTCACCGCCCCGCGGGCATAGGTTTCAAAAAAATCCTTATGCGTATTGAAATACTCGGCACTTGCCTCCCTGTCCTCACGTCGAACAACCTCACCGTCAGGATTCTTTTGCGCCATTTCTTGTGTAAAAATCTTTTCCATATTGAGCTCGCATCGTCATTCGCACTCTCGTTCTTTTCCTTAAAATACCATACTGGGGGAAGAATACCACCCCTAGCACATCAACCCCTTGGTAAATGGTAGCCACGCTCTTTTTGTGTGTCATAAGATAAAGTTTGCTCAACAAAAAATTTGCAATTCTTTTGTATACAACCTCAAGCTCGAGCTTGTCGTCCGACACCAGAATAACATCATCTGCATAGCGCAAGTAGTATTTAATGTGAAGTTCGTGCTTACAAAACAAATCAAGCTCATGCAGATACGCGTTGATAAAAAGCTGTGAAGTGAGGTTCCCTAGCGGAAGCCCGCTTTCAAAACTCTCGATGATGTTCTTTGCAAGAAGATACAGTCTGTCGTCAACAATATTTCTTTCAAGTAAAACGAGGAGCGTCTTCTGGTCAATACTCGCAAAACATTTTTGGATATCAAATTTCAACACAAAACATTGCTTCGTATGATTTTTGCTGACCTTCTGTACAAAAAATTTAAACCTGTCTCGCGCCTTGTGTGTCCCTTTTCCCTTTCGCGAAGAATACGAATCGTGGATAAACCGCCTGTCAAAGCTACGGTATAAAGCATTATAAATCAATCGATGCACCACTCTATCTCTCACGCTCGCCTTGTGTATCACCCGTTTTTTAGGATCACAAATGGTGTACTCGTAGTACCCTCCATGCGCATAGGTGCCACTCTTCAAGTCAAAATGAAGTTGCCACAAACTATCCGACAAAGTACGAGCAAGCATATTCACATCACTCCTGCCCCGCTTCCCTTTTATAAAATCTTCCCATGCGCGCAATAGGTTTTCGTACGAAATAATTTCTTCAAAAGAAATGTTGTCTGGTTTCTTTCGTGTGGTATACTTTCCTATATGTCCACACCCCCCCCCACCTACAGACATCCCTCCCCTCATCCTCAAAATTGAGGTCGCGTATATATTGTGGCATTCCTACATTCTACACTTTCCAAAAATCCACCGCTACTCACTCGGTGCAAAAATAGACTCTCTTCTCTGCGAAATTATCTGCTACATCTCATCGGCGCTGTTTGTTAAAAAAGAGCACAAAACAATTCATATTCAAAAAGCTATCCAACTACTCGATACCGTAAAACTACTCCTCCGTGTTGCTAATAAAGTCGCCGCGCTTGATGCCAAAAAATTCACTGCTCTCTCTGAAAAACTTTTTGAGATAGGGCGCATGCTCGGTGGGTGGCACAATCAAGTCATTGCACAGATCGAAAAAGAAAACTCCCGCGTAAAAGCGCGGGAGTAAGAAATAGAGTTGCGGACAACGGGGAAGCGATACCTATCGTCCCAGTCATTGCCCCAATGGTTGGCGTTCAAGTTGCGCTCGTCGTCGTTGACGTTCAAGATCGGAGCGTGAGGATTGCCGTCCAAGGATTTCGCATATATGCGTGCCTGCCACCATGCCCAGTCGCAACCAAGCATTGTATTTAAGTCGGTATCTCATTCAGCAGAATGACCTACTGGGATAACAATACCTAACATATATGCGCCAAGTAGATTTCTTTTTTAGAGAAACTATAAACACTCTTTTCGTACACAGCGTGCACAAAAATTCTCGTCCATAGCCTACTGATTTCGATGGTATGCAAACATTGCTATCCACATACGCTTTATCTACTCTCAAGAATAGTATGCCAAAAAATTTTCAAATTCAAAAGTCAAAATTCTAAAGCAAAAGCATAGTGTCTAAAGCCCAAGCGCTACTTGCGGACAACGGGGAAGCGATACCTATCGTCCCAGTCACCGCCCCAATGGTTGGCGTCCAAGTCGCGCTCGACGCCGAGGACGCTCAAGATCGGAGCGCGAGGATTGCCGCCCAAGGTATGTTTGCTCCCAAGTCCAATAAGGACTTTTTGCTCTTGATGTGCAGGATGCGCAATACCGTACTGGATGAGTTCCTCATAGGTGAGGGGGCGTACACCGAGTCTGTCCATTTCTGCGATGGCTTCATCGCTTCCGATGCTTTTATTGAAATTCATAATCATGACATCAAGGTTCTCTGCCTTTGGGGTGGTATATGGCATGTTCTTTTCCATTTCATCCCATACCCATGTTTTACCACCGCTCTTCTTGTAACGCTCGATAGCTTCCTCATTAGGGAGCGCCTCAATGGCGAGGTGGTGAGTTTCTTTGCCTTCAAATGACGTGTCGAGGTAGCCAGCGTCGCGGACGCGAGCGAGGGTGGGCGCAAGCTCGGTAGATGTGGGTGCTATTTCTTCCTCTTCTTTTACAAAAGATTCAGCATCTTCTTGTGCCTTAGATTTTCGCACATTAAACGGATCAAGCTCCGCAACATCTTTTATAGAAAGCGTCCGCTTTTTTGCCTCTTCGTATTCACTCTGTGCTAAAAGCCCTTTGAGAGAACCAGCTTTAAGCCCGAGATCACTTTCTGATTTTGTTTTCAAGAACCCCTTTGAGGCAAATATTTTTGCAACAAGAGCGCGGTCGGCTTCGGGGTATTCTTTGAAAGTAATTCCTGTCTGGAGCGCATCATCCAAGAAGTTTTTGAAATCTGTATCGTTGTCCCTTGCTTCTTCGACATTCCAGCGAGAGATGATTGCTTCAATGGAACGTTGGCTCATTACAAATTTTTTGAGTCCTTGAATTTTTTCGTTTGCCTTATCTATTGCACCGAGCTTTTCTGCTTCATCATAAGGCAAAACACCTGCGTATGCAATCTGCACTTCTTTTATCGCCGACACAAAACGAGGGAGCGTGTCTTGGAGGTCTTCGTAGGACAAGGTGATGTTTCCTTTTTTATCGAGGAGTCGCGCAAGCATGGTGTCATACATTTCTTCGGCACTTGCATAGCCAATTTCAATGTTGTTCTGCTCAAACTCGCTCGCCACCTCCGGGGGAAGGTCGCTTCGTTCCTGATTTTTCTCAGACTTCAAATTGGCGGTAAATATCATCTGGAACCCTTTTTGCATAGTGATAGTGCCATTCCCGGGGATAGTGACTGGGTCACCAACTTTCGCCCCAAACAAGCCCTTACAGGACGCCATCTGCTCTTTTTGAATAGTAGTAAATTCATCAAAGATGATTACTTTTCCTTCTGCAATAGCACGAGAGAGTGGCCCATAAATGACTACAGTCTCCACCCCTTTGCCGTCCTCGCTTGCTTTCAGTCCTGTAGTAGACCACACTTGTTGCTCGCGAAACTGTGGTGAACAGTACACCATTTCCGCATCTTTCCCCGTAAGCTCTTTTGCTGCGTAGCGCGCAAGCGAAGTCTTGCCCGTGCCGGTTGCTCCATGAAGGAACACTGGTTTGCCAGTAATCATTCTATTTTCTATTTTTCTTATGTATTCAAGCGTAGAAGGAAGCGGGCAGATGTGTCCCTCTTTTGAGAGTGCCTCTCTGTATGAAAGAAGTTCGTGAGCACGCACAAGTGTCGGCTCATCTTCTCCTATTGCTATCAGTGCCACTTCTTCTTCCTGTACTGATTCTTGGTAGTCGTGGAGGATGTCTTGTGCAAGCGAGGATCTCGCAGTTCCCCAAGAAACATTACTTCCAATATGTTTTGTGGCAAGGATGCCGTACGCTTCTTTTGCTTCTGTGTGCTCTTCAAATTTACGCACGGTATTTTCCTCAAAGTGCTTGGCGAGAATATCAAATGTTTGTGTTGCCCGCAAAGCTTCTTTCACCTGAGTAATGCCTCCATATGACTCAATGAGACCTTCTGACTTTTCTTTTAGTGCACCGAGTATCCCCTGATGCTTCTCAAAATATTCCTCGCGTATCTTTTGTGGCACTTTCGAGTCACCTATGTCCTTAATAGCCCCTCGAATAATCCTTTTGTCATCAGCCAGCTCATGAAGCTCCTCGGGGGTCAGTTTTTGAGGGAAATTTTCCATAAAAATATCTTACCCTTTTTATTAGCTCTGGTCAAACACAAAATTTTACATCTTTCTCTGCTTCAATGAATTCCATTATCTCGCCATCTTCAAGCACTGCATCCACGTTTGAAGTTTCTACGTTGGTGCGATGGTCCTTTACCATTTTGTAGGGGTGGAGCACATACGAGCGGATTTGATTTCCCTGTTCGGACACTACCTTTTTGCAACCTTATCGAATTCTCGAATGTCTATTTGAGCAAGTTCGAGAACACCACCGAGGGTTCCCCGTGCTAATTCTTTATGTAGAGGCACAATAGTGACAATCTCACGTCCCGCAAAAATCTTTTTTAACTTAACATGACTGCCTTTTTGAGATATTGAAGAAAAACCAAATTCCCTGGAAAGGATCTTGACTATTTGTTTACCAGAAAAAGTTTTAGGCATGACTTAAACTTAATTCGAGAGTGGTAATAAGTGGTGATGTTTTTGACAAAACAAACTTAGATTTAGGGGTATTCTCCAAGTAAAGTTCCGCCGCTTCTTTAAGATTTTTCTGTGCCTCTTCAATAGTTTTGCCTTGACTTACAACGCCAAGCTCGACACATCGCGCCACATACCACTTGCTCTCTTTTGTTAAAATTGTAGTAAATTTGTAAATCATAAATGTTCTTATTTTCATAAGTATAATACCACAGCCACCCCAGAGGAGCAAAATTACAATTCCCTCTCCGCTTCAATATAACTGGGTACAATATTTTGTCTTCGCGCGGACGTCGAGTGAAAGATTACTTTCCCTCACGCTCCTTGCTAGCCAAAATGAATTGCATTATCTCCCCGTCTTCAAGCACTGCATCGACGTTTGAGGTCTCGACATTCGTACGATGATCCTTTACCATTTTGTAGGGATGGAGCACGTACGAGCGGATTTGATTCCCCCAAAAGGAGCTTCATGAGCGTTGTCTTGCCTGCCCCCGAATGCCCCACAATCGAAACGAATTCTCCCTGTTCCACAGAGAAGGTGACCCCGTCCAAGGCAACCGTGCCGTCCGTATAGGTC
>Ga0315281_10013551_pt1 | contig 11031 bp, 9 predicted proteins | sample YL17G07_0_MG_FD_204540 | JGI IMG/M metagenome (GOLD analysis project Ga0315281, IMG submission 204540) | Sediment microbial communities from Yellowstone Lake, YNP, Wyoming, USA - YL17G07_0 | ecosystem: Environmental > Aquatic > Freshwater > Lake > Sediment | place: USA: Wyoming | collected... | reverse complement strand
AGCAATGAATAATTTAGGATATTTATATCACAATGAACCAGAGAAGAAGAATTTAGATGAAGCTATCAAATACTATCAAATGGTAATTGAAAAAGGAAAGTCTGCAGCAATGAATAATTTAGGATATGTATATCACAGTGAACCAGAGAAGAAGAATTTAGATGAAGCCATTAAATATTATAAAATGGCAATTGAAAAAGGAAATTCTGAAGCAATGAATAATTTAGGATATTTATATCAACAGGAACCAGAGAAGAAGAATTTAGACGAAGCGATTAAATATTATAAAATGGCAGTGATTTGTGGGAATTTCAATGCTAAAAAATATATGCACGAAATCTACGCAAAGGAACCCAAATATATGTTCGATGATATATTAGAAATGGATCAATTAAAGAAACAAAATGAAAAACAGAAGGAATACATAACAGAATTAGAATTAATGCCAGGGGAGTCGAGTATGAAAAGTGTAAGGAACATTTTGAAGAACTCCGTAAAAACGTTTATTTATAAAAAAATGATTATTACACAATCTAAACTATAATTCACACTATAATTATTAACAAAATGACACCAGATGAATGGCTTAATGATTATTTGGATGGTAAAGTAACACTGTATCCGGACGAACTGATGAATGAGGAATCATATGCATATTTTATGAGTATGTGTCATAAATCATGTGAGGAACCTAAAATGATTAATTTGATGGGATTAATTTATAAATATCGGCATGATTTCGATAATGCAATAAAATACTATCAAATGGCAATCGAAAAAGGGAATGATAAGGCAATGCGGAATTTAGGATATTTATATCATTATGAACCAGAGAAGAAGAATTTAGATGAAGCCATTAAATACTATCAAATGGCAATCGAAAAAGGAAATTCTAATGCAATGAATAGTTTAGGATCTATATATCATACCGAACCAGAGAAAAAGAATTTAGATGAAGCTATCAAATACTATCAAATGGCAATCGAAAAAGGAAATTCTGATGCAATGTATAGTTTAGGATATTTATATCGCAATGAACCGGAGAAGAAGAATTTAGATGAAGCTATCAAATACTATAAAATGGCGATCGAAAAAGGAAATGATGATGCAATGTATAGTTTAGGATATTTATATCGCAATGAACCAGAGAAGAAGAATTTAGATGAAGCTATCAAATGGCAATCGAAAAAGGAAATTCTGATGCAATGAATAATTTAGGATATTTATATCACAATGAACCAGAGAAGAAGAATTTAGATGAAGCCATCAAATACTATCAAATGGCAATTGAAAAAGGAAATTCTGCAGCAATGCATAATTTAGGAAATTTATATTGTGATGAACCAGAGAAGAAGAATTTAGATGAAGCCATTAAATATTATAAAATGGCAATCATTTTTGGAAATAAGAATGCTAAAATACAATCAAAACTATCGGAAATTTACGCAAAGAATCCGAAGTATATGATTAATGACATATTAGAAAATGATCAATTAAAGAAACAAAATGAAAAACAGAAAGAATACATAACAGAATTAGAATTAATTCCAGGGGGAGTTGAGTATGAAAAGTGTAAGGAACATTTTGAAGAACTCTGCAAAAACGTTTATTTATAAAAAAAATGATTATTACACAATATAAACAATAATTTACTTCAATAATTATCAATAATGCTAAGCACCAAGAACTACGTATGTGAGCCATGGAATGATTATTTCGATATTAAAAATGGTTACGGTGTTAATTTCGATGAAATTCCGATATATGGCGAATGGAAAAAATATTTTGGAAGATGGAGGGAGACAGGAAAATTCAAAACATTAGAAAATGAATTAACACAGGACATTAAAAAAAATATAAATATTTTTCCATATCCACAATATGTGTTTAAAGCATTCAATGATGTTAAATTAGATGATATAAAAGTTGTCATTCTGGGACAGGATCCATATAGAAATTCGCAAGTAGTCAGGAAAAGGATAATTCCAGAAGCAATGGGATTATCATTTTCCGTGCCAATTGGAATTGATATACCACCATCACTCATAAATATTTATCAAAACCAATTAAAAAATAAAATTATTCCTGAATTACCGAAGCATGGTAATTTGGAGTATTGGGTGAATCAGGGATGTTTAATGATGAATGCTGGATTAACAGTGAGAGAAGGGGACAAGTATGCATATTATTGCAAATATTGGCAACTTATTACGGATGGCATAATTAAACTTATATCCAAAGAATTAGATAATGTAGTTTTTGTTCTTTGGGGTAATTTTGCATTGGAAAAATTAAAATGCATTGACATGGATAAACATGAGGTTGTTTGTTCGTCACATCCATCCCCGATGAGTTTTAATAAAAAGGCGAGTGGATTTCCATCGTTTGAGGAGAACAATCATTTCGCACAAATAAATAATTATCTTCTTTCGAAAGATAAGGATCCGATCGATTGGAAATTACTAATATAAAAAAAAGGTAATTATATTTGTTAATTCGTTTTGAGATGATATTTAGTTTAGTAAGTTCCCTATCAGAAATTTTATATATTGCATACATGACATTAAGTCTAAATAGAAATTATTCACTATTTTCATTGGTATCATATATTTCATTAGTGGATTATTATATTTTTGGATTTATACATTCGGTATATACATTGTGTTTGTTATGTATGGTTGTGAATTACAAAAATCTACCACACATTATAAATTATTCTAAAAAGAAACTACTTGTGTCGCCAAGAATGGAAAATTTTAAAAATAATATGGATATGTTAATTCAAAAGTATCGACTGGTGTATATATGTGATGGAATTTTGTATATTGGTGATTTTGTTCAAACTGTTATTTTGAAAATTAGTTTAAATTGTATTTCTAGAATCAAAGATAAAAAAGAACAAATTAATGTTAAAGAACCGGTTGAGCTGATAGATGATTTTATGATAAATGATAATTCGACGGATGATAAACTGATTGAAGAACAATTAGATAACTTACTTGATTTAGGACAAAATATTTTGATAGGCATAGGTATTGGAAAGAAAGAAGAACAGATAGAGAACGTTGGAATTTTTATGAGAAATTTTAATAATGTATTGAAATACATTAAAGATAAGAAAGAATGATCTTGGTAATGGCTACCAAAATATAAAAAAAATTTTAATAAGATTGATGTCCAATCTTATTAAGGGTCGGCTTGGAACACTTCAGCATTTCATAATCCTTCCTGTCTGCGGACCAGACAAGAAGATGAAGTATCCCTTGACGTGTGTTCCGATGATAATGGAAGCAGTTCCATCGGAGTGGTTGATCGTCTCCTTGGAGAGCTGGTACTTCAGGCAGAACTCTGAGACTGGCACCTTTACTGCTGTCGTGTTGAGGCGTTGGCGTAGCACGTTCTGTATCTCTCCTCCATTTCCGGAGAGGTACTGAATGACGCTTTGTCCAATCTTGGACTCGTGGTAGAGATTGTGGAAACAGTAGTTTCCGACGACATCCCTGTAAATGGTGCAGATTGACGTTGACATTTTGTTCACTGTATGTCGCGCTTGTGTATATATTAAAACATAGTAGGTTTATCAATGATAGCAATATTTCAATTTTTTATTTAACATTAAAATATATAAAAAAATTGAACATTAATATGTATAAGACAATAAGTGGAAATATGTCAATCCCAAAAGAAGATACTATGTCGTCTAAGAATAAAATACCAAGTAAATTAATGATGTCAAATGATGATATCGAAAAATTAATGAAAGAGACGAAATTGAGCATTGACGAAATATTTAAATTAGTTGATTTGTATTTTAATCAAAAATATAAAATGTATGTGCACTCCAAAAATTCTTATGATAAATTTATTGAAGATGATATCAAAAATTTCTTGACGAAATATGGAAGTGTATTTTTCGAAAAAATTACAACCGATAAAAACATTATATATAAGTTTGAATTTAGTGATATTTCGATACGACCACCAACAATTGGAAATGATGGTCGTCAAATGTTTCCGACCGATGCACGTGAAAATAATTTAACATATGCATCTAAATTAATGGCTACAGTGACACAAGTCCAAGAGATTCGTGACATATATACAAAAGAATTAATATCTAGGACAATCACGGGAACTCCTGAGCATGATGTTCCTATTGCGACTATTCCGATCATGGTTCGTTCCAAATATTGTTCATTAAATGGGAAGACGGATGTTGATGGGAATGAATGTGAGTACGATCCGGGATGTTATTTTATTGTGAATGGTAATGAGAAAGTTGTTATTTCACAAGAAAGAATATGTGAAAACAAACCACTTGTGTTTTTGAGGAAGGATTCGAATTCACAAATGTATGTTGTCAAAGTTAATTCACGTTCACAAAATATTAATGGTATGATGCAAGTCATGACTATTAATATGAAACATGACGGACAGTTGACACTTATGGTTCCGATTTTAATTGAATTTCCAGTGCTAATATTATTTAGAGCATTAGGTATTGAATCGGATAGGGAAATTATTGATTACATAGTTTCCGACAAGAATGATGCGGACATGATAGATATTGTTGTCCGATCGATAAGATTGGCGACAGATGATAAGGGCGTACAAATTAAGACTCAATCGGATGCTATAAATTATTTGTCAAATAAAATAAGAGTTATCAAGAAGTATTCTGATGATAAAGAAATAAGACAGAAGCAAAAGAAACTACATCTTGAACATCTAATAGACAATAATTTTTTGCCACACATAACAGGTGGAAGAACTTACAAAGCGTATTTTATTGGATATATGATCAATAAATTACTCAAATGTGTCTTAAAGCGAAATGAACCGGATGACAGAGACAGTTATCTAAATAAACGGGTTGATTTGGTTGGGAATTTAATGGATGATTTGTTCAGACAATTTTTCAGGAAAATGTTGAATGAATGTCATAAATATTTCCAACACAGAAATACAAGTGATGCAGATCCAATTAATATTATCAATCAAATTAGACCCAATACAATTGAACAAGGACTAAAAGCAGCGCTTTTAACAGGTGCTTGGGGGAAAAAGAAAGGTGTCGCGCAAGTGTTACAACGACTAACATATTTACAAGCCATCGAATTTTTCAGAAGAATAGATTCGCCGAGTAATGATGCGGCGAGTAGTAAACTAACTCATCCGAGACATGTACACGCAACACAAAATGGAATGCTATGCTGTGTTGTTGGTGATACTGAAGTACTATTAAGTGATGGTATTACAAGAAAGAAGATTAAGGATTTTACTGGTGACGAGGAAGTGTTAACAGTCAATACAGAATCATTAACAGAAGAAGCCACTAAAATACATAGTTTCTTCAGCAAAGAATCAGAAATACTTTTAAAAATTACGACTACAAGAGGCAATGTAATTAAATGTACTAATGATCACAAATTTTTGGTTACTGATAATACATCAGAAAGTTATTGGAGACGTGCTGATGAGTTAGTAATGAATGAGTTACTAATTGTTAGAAATAATATATACAATAACTATACAAAAAATGCTATTATAAAGATAGAAGAAGTAGAAAATGAGCCGGTGTATGATTTTACGACAGTGTCGAATAATCATAGTTTTATAGCAAATGGAATTGTTGTTCATAATTGTGTCGAGACACCAGAGCACGCGAAGGTAGGTCTAGTAAAGCATTTGACAATACTTGCGAGTGTTACAGTTCCGACAACATCACAGATCATTATTGTTAAAAAGATACTATTCAATAAAATTCAAAAAATAGAGGATATTAACATAACACAACTAATTAACTACACAAAAATATTTTTGAACGGGGATTGGATAGGTATGACAGAAAATGCGAGAGCCATATATGACGAATTAAAATCACTGAAACTGAATGGTGGTATTGAAGCAACAATATCGATAATTTATGATCATATCAATGATGAATTAAGAATTTGTTGTGATGGTGGTAGATTATTCAGACCAGTCATATGTGTTAAAGATAACATAATCAAACTAACAAAGCATCATATTGCACATATATCGTCAAATAAAACAAAAAGCGAAACGATGATAACTACATGGGAAGAATTTATGCAAAAGAACCCAGGAGTTATAGAATACATAGATGCGGAAGAGCAATCATATGCATTGGTTGCGCAAAGTCATGAATATGTGAGTGAAATGAAAAAGAAAGAATTACGTTCGATTGACAAGGCGAAGGATTTGACGATTGATAAAACAAATAGATATGGTGATAAGATGTTTGTTAAATATTCACATTGTGAATTACATCCATCACTATTATTGGGACTAATTGCGACAAATATTCCATTTTCGGATCATAATCAGGGTCCGAGAAATATTTTCCAGTATGCCCAAGGTAGACAAGCTATGTGTATATATAGTTCTGTTTACAGATACAGACTAGATACGAGTTTCATATTATATCATCCAGAGAAACCACTGGTGAATACAAGAACAAGTAAATATATGTATAATGATGTATTGAGTCCAGGAGAGAATGCGGTCATTGCGATTGGATGTTATACGGGTTATTCACAGGAAGATAGTATCGTGTTTAATAAATCGGCTATTGATAGAGGCATTTTTAGATCCACATCATATAATAAATATGTGTCAATTATCCAAAAGAATCAATCGACATCCCAAGATGATATTTTCATGAAACCAGAGCAATCGAAAGTTGCCGGAATGAAACATGGTTCATATGAGAAAATGAATGAACATGGATATGTTCCAGAAGAAACACAAATAGTAAATGGTGATTTCTTGATAGGAAAAGTAACTCCAATTAATCCAACTGAACGGAATAAGAAACCATTCAAGGATAATAGTGAGGGATATAAACAACATGTTCCAGGAACAGTTGATAAAGTCTATTCGAACATATATAATGTTGATGGATATGAAATGATTAAAATGAAAGTGAGATCGGAAAGAGTTCCGATCCTGGGCGACAAATTTTGTATGGAACCAGATAAAGTAAAAGTGATGACTATTTCGGGATGGAAAAAATTAAGAGATGTTACACTAGAAGATAAAGTTGCAACATTGGTAAATGGCAGAGAACTTGTATATGAACATCCAATTGCTGTTTATAAATTTAATTACAAAGGGCAAATGTATCGTGTTCGTTCACAACAAGTAGATCTCGATGTGACAATTGATCATCAAATGTACGTTAAGAGACGCGATCAAAAAGAATTTGAACTAATTCCAGCCAAAAAAATAGTTGGGAAACGATATAGTTTTAAGAAGGATTGTGCCGAATTTGGTGGGAAAGATATTAAAACTATTAAAATTGATGGAAATAATGTTAGTTATAATGCATTCTTAGAATTACTGGGAATATTTATTGCTGACGGTTGTGTCAGTAACAACACACTATGCATAGCAGGTGAAAAAGAGCGTAAAATTATACACATTAGAAATGTATGTGAACAACTCAAAGTGAACATGACTTCATGTAAAAATAATGATAGTCATCTCAACACACTGGGACTTGGTTGTAATCATGTTATTAGTAGTAAATCACTACTGGAACATTTTAGACCACTAAGTGTGGGTGCAATTAATAAGTACCTTCCGGAATATGTGTGGGATCTAAATATGAGACAATCTCGCATACTATTAGAAAGTATGATATCGTGTGATGGGTCGCATAACCAACAAGGATCAGAGTGTTATTATACTTCGTCTAAAAGATTAGCCGACGATGTAATGAGACTCGCAATCCATGCCGGGTGGAGTGGTAGTATTAAAACACTTCGTAAAAAAGGAACATCATATTATATTAAATCAGGTGGGGAAGGACATGGAGGAACAAGAAATGCTGATACACTATCGGTCCGAATTATTAAGACAAAGAATGAACCAATGATGAATCATGGACATGTGCACCAACAAAATGGACAATCAGAGGAAATATATGATTACGATGGTGAAGTTGGATGTTTGGAAGTCCCATCTCATGTATTCATGATAAGACAAAATAAAAAGAATGTATGGATAGGTAATTGTTCGCGTCATGGACAAAAATCAACAATCGGGGTTATTCTTCCGCAATCGGATATGCCATTTACCGATAAGGGAATAACTCCGGATCTAATGATAAATCCGAATGCCATTCCATCTCGAATGACAATCGGACAACTATTAGAATGCTTGCTTGGTAAGAGAGGAGCAATTCTAGGAACGGAATGTGATGGAACTGCATTTACGAGGATAGATCCAGAATCCATTAAGGATGAATTGGAGAAGTTAGGATATAACAGGGATGGAAGTGAAGCCATGTATAATGGAATGACTGGACAGAAAATGAAGTCAATGATTTTCATCGGACCGACTTATTATCAAAGATTAAAGCATCTGACGAGTGACAAAGTTCATAGCAGATCGACGGGACCAAAGACTCTATTAGTGCATCAACCCAGTGAGGGACGTGCGCGTGGAGGAGGTATGAGAATTGGTGAGATGGAACGTGATGCTTTGATGGCTCATGGTGTATCTAAATATATCAAAGAGAAACTCATGGACACTTCGGATGTGTATACGACATATGTATGTGATGATTGTGGATTATTTGCGCAGAGATTTGCGAAGAATGAAAATCGTACATATCCCACGGATAATGATGTATACTATTGTCCATCATGCAACAACAAGACGCATATATCGAAAGTTGTTATTCCATACGCATTTAAGTTACTCATTCAAGAATTAATGTCGATGTGTATAGCGCCAAGAATTAGAACTGTGAACGATAAGTATACACATTAAGTTTTTTTATTAAATAAATTATGTTATGTTAAAATATATTTGAAATATATTTTAAATGTTGTGTGCAGGTCGGGCAGATACAATAAGGAGAGATATTGATGTCTCCCAAGAGAATGGAGAATTAAAAATGTCCCCAGAAGAGATTCCTGAACTAGTGCAAATAGTCATGAAAGATTTAGAAGTCGTCCAAGGAGTGCTTGTGAGAAAATTCACAGATACTCGCAGAAGATATAGGATTAATGAGATGATCTATACGGTTAAATTTAATTTTTAAATTCTAATATTAAAACATATAAAAAATATTTTAATGTACGCACCATTTGCAACACAACAAAGACAACAAAGACAACAAGGACAAAGAGTAAGAGAAACAAGATGAGTCAAAGTTTACAATGATATGGGGCATTTGATGGCAAGTCCAAATATAGCCGGAATTTTCGATGTTATTGGTAAAGACATAGACACGGAATATATGAAACTTGGAGAATGTCTTTTTCCGACATATAAAAGAACAATAAAAGAAACTGAAAAAATATATAGGATGAGCAATGTTGATTATCATGTGGTGTTCGAATTTTAAACAAAAAAATAGATTATAAACTTAGTTAATATGATGCATATCATATTACTTCCTTAATGTGATATATACTACCACCAATATATATAGAACGACCTCGTACTTTTTTAATAAAGTTCGACATTAAAACTAGAATTCTTGGATTGATATGGTTATTACAAAATTCCATAAACTCAGCATGTGACATTATTTTAATTTTTTCAATATCAAAATTTTCAAATCCGTGTTCTTGGAAAACAGAATTTAGATCTGATCCATAATTATATTTATATCGGCGATGATAATCATGATAACTATCATAATTAACATTTTTAGTCGCATGTTTGTTAGCATGTTTAATAGCTCCAAGGAGTACACCGTTCAAACCATCAAAGAATTCTGCATTTCCATCATTATCACAATCACATAATTCTTCCATCTCCTTAATATATTCAACATATTTTAAGGCTAAATATTCGACAGCATCATCAAATTTATTGTAAACTTTTAAAATATCAACATAGTCATATCCATTGTACTCCGTATCCGTGCAAATAACACAATATTGAGACATTATCAATAATGTGTTGTTACTGTTAATGTATATTATGTTTAATATTCATTTTTTTTACAATGTAAAGAAATGAATTTTAAAAACAAAATGGACTCAAAAAACTAAATCAAATTTTCAGCAAACAATCTATTTCACATAGAACCATATGCGACAAATTAATGACGAAAATGAATGGGATGATTTTGAAGGAAATAAATAATTTAATAATTATTAAACAAATTTATTTTTTCTCACCGATTTTTCCTTTAATAACGATACGATAAAAGTTAGAAAAAATGAAATTACTACAATATAAATTTATAACTTTATGTATACAATTAACAATGTCGAAAGTTTCAGACAAAGATTCGATTAATAATGATATAGTTCTTATAAGAATCGTAAATTACATGAAAAGTAATTTGAATATAGATACATTGACTGAACTAAATGATAAAATTAATTGTCTAAATAATTTTTGCAAAGGTGATGGTTGTGGATTAACAAGTGGTACATTAATTGATATGTTCATCACAAAATTTTTAATAAAAAAATTATCCGAATTCAATGAATTACATGATAATGAAGCAGATTGCACTATTTGTAATGAAAGATTGTCATTAAAAAAAATAAAGGGAAAATCAACAATAGCATTGAATTGGAGTAAAAACCCAACCGAGGACAAGAAAGAAAAATTTACAGATAACATGATGATAATTAATTTAAAAACATGCAAATGGTGGAAACAAAAACAGTCATCAAAAATTACCAATAAGATCGATTTTACTATGACAATACCAGCGGGTATATATATTGTGGACAAATATTATTGCAAGAATAAAGTAATATTAACGACAAATAATAAGACAAATTCATTGATCGACAGTAAGTGTCTATACATGATGTTGTATGACAGTATCAATAGAAATATGTTCATGGAATTACCAAAAGAAAGCAAAAAATATACTTTTGATATATGCCTATCATTCATCGAATAATGGTTCGTTATACAATAAAAATTTTGCACATTTTTCAATCATTTTAACATTAACTGCATTACCAAGTTGTTTATATGTTATTTTATCATTGGTATTGGGAATGAAATCATCTTGAAATGATT
>Ga0315281_10013550_pt1 | contig 11031 bp, 11 predicted proteins | sample YL17G07_0_MG_FD_204540 | JGI IMG/M metagenome (GOLD analysis project Ga0315281, IMG submission 204540) | Sediment microbial communities from Yellowstone Lake, YNP, Wyoming, USA - YL17G07_0 | ecosystem: Environmental > Aquatic > Freshwater > Lake > Sediment | place: USA: Wyoming | collected... | reverse complement strand
CGGGGGAATCTGCGGGGGGGGGTGGGGGGGGGGGGCGCTGGCGCGCCCCCCGCCGCCCCCTGCGTGACACCGTCCCGGGCATCAGATAGCGTGCGCTCATGACCACCTTCGCCAACGTGCTGCCGGGCTGGCTGGAGTTCATCCTGTTCGCCTACTGGGTGGCCGTCGTCATCCTTCTGATCATGGACGACCGCGAGCCGTCGATCACGCTCGCCTGGCTCTTCATCCTCGTCTTCATGCCGCTCATCGGCTTGTTCTTCTTCATCTTCTTCGGCCGCGACTGGAAGGTCGTCGCCGAGCGTAAGGGGTGGATCCAGACGCTCAAGCGCGTCGAGAACGAGGAAATGGCGCCGATCTACGAGCGCAACGCCGGCGCCGCCGAGCGCTTCGCGCGCGAGTGGGCCGGCACCATCGCCGCACCGATCTCCCGGGCGATCACCAGCGAGAACGTGGCCTCGATCCTGCCGGCCGTGTCGGTCGACCTCTTTGTCACCGGCAAGGCCAAGTTCGCGCGCCTCAAGGAGGATCTCGCCGGCGCGCAGCGCTTCATCCACCTGCAGTACTTCATCTGGGAGCAGGACAGGCTCACGGCGGAGATCGTGCCCATCCTGCTCGACCGGCTCGAGGCCGGCGTCGAGGTCCGCATCATGTACGACTGGATGGGCTGCATCTCGTTCAAGAAGCGCGAGCTCAAGCAGCTCGCGAGCGCGGGCGCGATCGTGCGCGCCGACGTCACCGACCTCTTGCGCATCAACTATCGCAACCACCGCAAGATCGTCGTCATCGACGGCGAGATCGGCTACACCGGCGGCATGAACGTAGGCCAGGAGTATATCGACGGCGGCGAGCGCTTCGCCACCTGGCGCGACACGCACCTGCGCCTCACCGGCCAGGCCGTGGCCGGCCTCGAGAAGCTGTACGCGTCGCGCTGGTTCGAGCACAAGAAGGACCACGAGGACCTGTTCACCGAGGAGTACATGCCGGCGCCGGACCCGACGGCCGTCGGGACCGGCACGCTGGTCGAGATCGCCGCGCAGGGGGTCGAAGACCCCTGGAGCGCGGCGCGCCGGGCGCACATGGTCGCCATCGGCCAGGCGGAGGAGTCGGTGTGGATCCAGTCGCCCTATTTCGTCCCCGACTACAGCGTCTACGACGTGATGATCAACGCCGCCCTCAGCGGCATCGACGTGCGCTTCATGATGACCGGCGTCCCCGACAAGCGCCTGCCTTTCTACGCCGCGCAGACCTACCACCGCAAGCTCATCGAGGCCGGCGGCAAGGTGTACCTGTACGAGGCCGGCTTCTTCCACAGCAAGACGATCGTCGTGGACGGTCTCGTCGGCGCTGTGGGGACCATGAACATGGACCAGCGCAGCCTCAAGCTGCACAAGGAGCTCATGTGCTGGGTGTTCGACAAGGACTTCGCGCAGCAGTGCACCGACGCGTTCGTCGCCGACATGGAGAATTGCCGCGAAGTCACCCTCGATGATGTGCTTTCGATCGGCCGCCTGAAGAAGTTCCGCAACCAGGCCGCCCGACTGTTCTCCAACGTTCTCTAAGGCGGTCGACGTAGGCGCCATGCCGCCGGGCGACGACAACCGGCTCGAGGTCAGGGCGGTGCGCACGCGGCCACGCTACGCCATCCTCAAACGCGTCGCGGTGCTGGGCGTCACCGCCGTGGGCCTCTACGTCGTCTGGCCCAATCTCGCCAAGGTCTTTTCGGCCGGCCCCATGCTCGCGACCGTCAGCCCGCTGTGGGGCTTCCCCCTCGTCGCCGCCGAGGCGGCGAGCTTCGTCTGCATGTGGGCGCTGCTCCGCCTGGCCCTCGACGTGGAGCCGTGGTTCCCCATCGCCACCGCGCAACTCGCGGGCAACGCCTTCAGCCGCATCGTCCCCGGCGGGGCGCCGGCCGGCGGCGCGCTGCAGTTCGACATGCTCAACACGGCCGGCATCGCGCCCGCCCGCGCCGCCACCAGCGTCACCGCCGTCTCGCTGATCTCGACGGCGACGCTGCTCGGCCTGCCGGTGATCAGCATCGTCGCCATCCTGATCACTGGAGCTTCAGTCGAGCACAACCTGTTCCGGGTAGGCTCGATCGCCGTGGTCGTATGCCTGGTGGCCTCGGCCGGCGGGGCGCTCCTGCTGTTCGCCGACCGCCCCCTGCTCTGGCTGGGCGGCTTGACCCAGCGGGCACGCAACCGCATGCTGCGCCGGCGCGCGCCGCTCGAGGACCTCCCGGAGCGCCTCGTCGACGAGCGTGACCTGATCCGCAGGGTGCTGGGCGCCGGCTGGTGGAAGGCGCTGCTCTACAGCGCCGGTAACTGGCTCCTCGACCTCACGGCGCTGCTCATCGCCCTGGCCGCCGTGGGCGCGCAGCCGCGCGCCTCCGTGGTGCTGCTCGCCTACGTCGTGGCCGCCTTCCTCGGCATGATCCCGATCACGCCGGGCGGCCTCGGGTTCGTCGAGGCCGGCCTCATCGGCACGCTCGGGCTGGCCGGCATCGGCGCCGATCAGGCGGTGCTGGCGACGCTCGTCTACCGCCTCGCGTCGTACTGGCTGCCGATGCCCACGGGCGCCGCGGCCTACTTGCTGCACGCGCGGCGCTACGGCCGAGAGCGCGGCGGACCGGCCGGCGGCTGACGCGCGGCGGCTCGGCTCGAGCCCGGCCCGAGCCTCAGTTCTCGCCGGGCGTCTTGCGCCCGTCGACCAGGTGCGCCACCGCCAGCACCGGATGACGCTTCAGCATCCGCGGCCCGCTGTAGCGCATCACCTCGCGCACGCGCTCGCGCAGCGCCGGCTTGTAGCAGTGCGTCGTGCACTTGGCGCAGGTCGGCTTGTCGGCGCCGTAGCGGCACTTCTTCAGGCGCAGGCGCGCGTAGGCCATCAGCTCCGCGCAGTCGGGGCACAGGCCGTCCGGGTCGCGCGCCACGTCGACGCCGTGATGGTCGCGGCAGTACATGGCGATCATCTCGGCGATGGTGCGCTCTTCGCGCGCGAGTCGTCTGGGCGGACGGACGTCGCTCATGTCACAGTGATACCCCGGCCGGGGGCGACGACGCCTTGACTCTGGTCAGGTAGGGCGCTGCGGCGGTACGGCCGCGGCGGCGGCGGCGTCCCCGCCGCGGCCGTACCGCCGCGAGAACCACGCGTATGCCCCGGCGCCGATCGGCAGCGGGAGCCAATACGACACCAGGCGATACGCGAGCGTCGCGAGGACCGCCGGACCCGCTTCCACGCCGGCCAGGCCGAGAAAGCCGACCAGCCCCAGCTCCACGAAGCCGATCCCGCCTGGCGTAATCGGGATGATCATGAGGATCTGCGCCACGGCGTAGGCGAGCAGCACGAGCAACGGCGACACGCGAGCCCCGGACGCGTACAGCGCGAGCAGCAAAGCCGCGAAGTCCAGGGCTCGTTGGCCCAGGGCCGCGATGAGCGCCAGCCACCAGGCGCGGCCCAGCACCGAGCGCACCACGTCGCGCTCGTGCAGGATGTGCTCGCCGTAGCCCGTGCTCCGCGGGTGCTTGCGGCGCAGCAGCGCGTGCAGGCGGTCGAGCACGCGGCCGAGGAACTCCAGAGGCTTGTCCGTGGCGAGCACGAGGATGGCGAAGGCGACCGCGACGATGAGCGCGCCCAGACCGAAGAGGGCCACCCGGCGGAGCGTGCCCTCCAGGGGGATCACCCTGAAGAACAGGGGGATGGCAAAGAGCGGCAGCGCCAGGATCGTGCCGGCGCTGATGATGCTCACCGCGGTGATGCCCGTCGCCACCCGGCCGCCGCGGACGCCCGCCTGGACGAGCATCTGGTACTGGAGCGCCCCTGCCGACGCCGCCCCCCCGGGCACGATGCGCCCGAAGGCGCTGCTGGCCAGCTGCGAGGCGCCGATCACGAACCAGCTGCGCACGTGCAGGACGACGCGGTACAGCACCCACACGCAGTAGAAGCTGCCGGCGACCGCCGCGACCATGGCCGCGTACCAGCCCGGTTCGATGACACGCAGCCGCGGCCACGAGGAGAAGATGTCCATAAGGCTCGGCCACACGACGTAGAGGCCGGCGAGCGCCAGGACGAGAAAGGCGACGCGCAGGATGATGACCCGGCGCGGCCACCGGCGCGGCTCGGGCGTAGGGGCGGCGGCCTCCGGCGAAGCCTCCGGGCCGCCTCTCAGCGGGCGGTCTGCCACGCGGCCTGACAGAGGGGCCCGGCCGCGTCCCAGACCGGCTGCCACACGGTGATCGCGCCGGCGGGAGGCTCGCCGCAGGTGAGGCAGGCCGCTTTGCGCCAATAGAGCAGGACCGGCCGTACGTCGCGGATCTCCGCCCAGGGCACGCAGATCGCCGCCTGCGTGCCCTGCAGCGGCGGACGCGCCTGCAGCCACATACCATTCTGCGTCACGACGATGGTGACGCACCAGTCGTAGCGCATCGAGCGCCCGAACTGGACGCAGCGCCGGTTCCAGCGCGCGCCCTGCGGCTCCGGCCCTCCGGGGAAGCGAGCCGTCAGGTCGTCGTAGCCGCCGAGTTTGTTGAACGCCTTCGTGAAGATGCTCATGACCCCCCCACGCTATCCGAAGACGTACGCGCTCGCCAGTGCCCGAACCGTACGGTGGCAAGGCGTGAGAACGAGGAGCCAGGTCGGCCGTCAGCCGCAGCCGTCGCAGACGCAACCGGGGCAGTCGCGCGCAGCGGCGTCGGCTTGGCCGCCTCCCGACTCGTCTGCCGTGCCGCCGGACGAGCTCCCGCCAGCCGCCGCCAGCTCAGCACGAAAGCGCCGATAGGGCTCGACCGGCAGGCAGGGGTCGCACTCGTCACAGCCGTGCGGCGCCTGCCCGCCGGCGGCCAGCAGGCGCCGCACGGCGGCCTCGGCGTCGCGCGCCTCATCGCCGGGCAGGCGGCGCAGGTCGACGAGCGCCTGCGCGGCGACGCCGAGCAGGCACTCGCAACCGGCGCAGCCCTCCACGGCGGCGATCTCGCCGAGCTCCTCGCGGAGCTCCCTGGCTGCGGCCTCGGTGGTCATGGCTCGGTCATTCCCGCGACGCTGCATCTCCAGTCGGCGCGCCGCGAGCCCGGGCACGCCGGGCCAGCTGCACTACGTTCGCAACGAACCGGGTAGTGTTACCGCCATGAGCGACGAGTGGCGCACCGAGCACGACAGCATGGGCGAGGTGCGCGTCCCGGCGGACCACTACTGGGGGGCGCAGACGCAGCGCGCCGTGGAGCACTTCCCCATCGGCGCCGACAGGTTCCGCTGGGGCTGGCCGGTGATCCGCGCGCTCGGCATCGTCAAGCTGGCGGCGGCGCGGGCCAACGAGGAGCTCTGCCTGCTGCCGCAGGACAAGGCCGAGCTCATCGCCCGCGCCGCTCAGGAGGTCATCGACGGCGCCCTCGACGGCGAGTTCCCCCTGGTCGTCTTCCAGACCGGCTCCGGCACGCAGAGCAACATGAACGCCAACGAGGTGATCGCCAATCGAGCGAACGAGCTGGCCGGCTCCGCGAGAGGCGCCGGCCGGCCGGTCCATCCCAACGACCACGTGAACCTCGGGCAGTCGAGCAACGACGTCTTCCCGACGGTGATGCACATCGCCGCCGTCGCCGAGCTGGAGGACGTGCTGATCCCGGCCGTCACCGAGCTGCGCGACACGCTGCACGGCAAGTCAGAGGAGTTCGCGCGCGTGGTCATGGTCGGCCGCACCCACCTTCAGGATGCCACGCCGCTCACGCTCGGGCAGGTGATCGGCGGCTGGGCAGCCCAGCTGGACCAGGCCCTCGCCACGGTCCGCGGCACTCTGCCGCCGCTGCACGAGCTGGCGCTCGGCGGCACCGCCGTGGGTACGGGCATGAACACGCACCCACGTTTCGCCGAGGTGGCCGCTCGTCAGATCAGCGAGCTCGCCGGCAAGCCGTTCCGACCGGCCGGCAACTTCTTCGCCGCGCTGTCGGCGCACGACGCCGTCGTGAACGCCAGCGCGGCCCTGCGCACCCTGGCCGGCGACCTCATGAAGATCGCCAACGACGTGCGCCTGTACACCTCGGGGCCGCGCGACGGCATCGGCGAGCTGCGCATCCCCGAGAACGAGCCGGGCTCATCCATCATGCCTGGCAAGGTGAATCCCACGCAGGCCGAAGCGCTCACCCAGGTAGCCGTGCAGGTGTACGGCAACGACACAGCGGTGGCGTTCGCCGGCTCGCAGGGCACCTTCCAGCTCAACGTCTACAAGCCGGTGATGCTGCACAACCTGCTCGAGTCGGCCGGGCTGCTGGCGGACGCTGCGCGCGCCTTCGAGCGCTTCTGCGCGCGCGGCCTCGAGCCCGACCTCGCGGTCATCCGCCGTCACCTCGACGCTTCGCTGATGCTGGTGACGGCGCTCACGCCGCACATCGGCTACGAAAAGGCGGCGCAGATCGCCCAGAAGGCGCACCACGAGGAGCTCACGCTCAGGGACGCGGCGCTCGGCCTGGGCTACGTAACGGCCGCGCAGTTCGACGCCTGGGTACGCCCCGAAGACATGACGCACCCGCTCGACACCTGACCGCTCCAGGGGCGGGCCTTCACGCCGGCCCGCTCAGCTCCTATAGGTTGGTGAGGCTCTGCGGCTCGGCGTCTTCGAGCGCGCCCCGGGCCGCGAGAGCGAGCTCGCGCTCGTGCTCGCGGCCGACCGCGAACACGCGGTAGAGATGCGCCTTGGCCGGCACGAACTCGAGGATGCCGCTGAGCAGCTGCTCCTCGATCGCGTCCGTGGCGGGGTCGTACACGGCGATGCGCTTGGGCCCGACCAGCGGATTGAGCGGACGCGGGTCCTGTGAGGCGATGTCGACGACGAACTCGATGTCCTTCAGCGTACCCGGCAGCCGCTGCACGATGGCGGCGCGGAACTCCTCCGAGGTGAGGTCGCGCGCCGCGGGCAGCGGCTGCTGCCGCTCCACGTGGTGTTCGTACACCATGCTGTACTTCACGTGGCGGTGGATGATGGACTGCCACTGGCCGGCCAGCTCGCGCCGCGCGCTGCCCAGTGGTTCGTCGAGCCAGTCCTCCACGGTCGTGAACAGCGACCACTCGGTGAGGCGCCGGTAGGCGGCCAGGTCGTCCAGCGGGCTCACCGGCAGCACCAGCTTCATCGTCGGCCGGAAGATCTCGTGCAGGTGCAGGTCGATGGCGTGACCGACGCGATGAAAGTAGACGTTCTCGTACATGTAGAAGCGCGCGTTGAGAAAGGCCCGCAGGGCGCTGAGCGCGCGCTTATGGAACGTGAGGCCGTCGGCGGTGCAGAAGGTGTAGTAGATGAGGCGGTCGACGTCCACAGGACCGAGCGCGACGCCGCACATGTACGCGTCGCGTCGCACGTAATCCATGTTGTCGACCGTCACGGCGCCGGAAAGCGCGCGGTGAAGCAGGCGCACCCAGCGCGGGATGGGGCCGGCGGCGTCGCCGGCGGCGCCCGCGCCGCCCTCCTCCGCCCGCACCAGGAAGGCGACGTGCCAGGGGTCGACACGCTCGCCCTCGGCGAAGGCGCCGCCCGGGCTACGCCGCAGCTCCGCGATGAGCCCGCCGAGCTCGTTGACGATGAGGTACTGCGAGATCTGCTCGTGATCGATGCCGAACACCGGCTGGAAGTACTGCTCGTCGCAGAAGTGGCTGAACGGGCCGTGGCCGAGGTCGTGGAGCAGGCCCGCCAGCCGCAAGGTCTCTTCGACCAGCGGCAGGGACGGCGTGCCCGGCTCGACCTCGGCCAGGGTGGGGTACACCTGTCGGGCGAGCTGACCGGCCAAGTGCATCGCGCCGAGACTGTGGGCGAACCGGCTGTGCTCGGCGGTCGGGAACACCCACCACGAGCTCTGCAGCTGATGGATGCGCTTGAGGCGCTGCACCCAGGGGTTGTCGATGACGTCGGCCTCGGCGATCTCGCCGGCGCGGGACAGCGTGATGCGCAGGTAGCCGTAGAGCGGATCGGCGATGAGATGGACGTCGTCGTAGGGAAGTTTCATCGCGTCCAGACTACCGCGACGCCGGCTGAGCCGCATCATCCAGAAGCCGCCGGTAGGCGGCCTCGTGGGCGGCGACGAAGGCGTCGCTGCCGAAGCGCTCCTCGACCGCGCGGCGGCACTCCGCCGGGTCGATCTCGTCGATGTGGCGCGCCGCCTCGACCATCTCGTCGGCGGTCTCGACGATGAAACCGGTGCGCCCGTGCTCGATGACCTCGGGCACGGAGCCGTGGCGCAAGGCGATGACCGGCGTGCCACAGGCCAGGGACTCGATCATCACGAGGCCGAACGGCTCCGGCCACTGAATGGGGAACAGCGTGCAGCGGGCGCGCTTGTAGAGCTCGACCTTGGTGTCGTGGTCGACCTCGCCGCGAAAGTGGATGTTGTCCGAGAGGAACGGCTCCACCTGCTCGGTGTAGTACTGACGCTCGGGCCCTTCGTTCACCTTGCCGGCCATGATCAGGCGCGTGTCGAGGCGCCGCGCCACCTCGATGGCGGTGTGGGCGCCCTTGTCGGCGATCATGCGGCCGATGAACAAGAAGTAGTCGTCCTTCTCCGCCGTGAACGGCATGTGTTCCACGTCGATGGCATTGGGGATGGTGCCCACGAAGTCCAGGTCCGGGAATCCATCGCGCTGGTACTCCGAGATGGCGATGAACGAGAGGTCGTGGCGCAGCGAGCTGAGGATCTCCTGCGTCATGGCGTCGGCGGGGCCGTGAAGCGTGGCCACGACCGGCGTGCCGACGAGCCGATGCACGACGGCGCCCATGGCGCGGCTGGCGAGGCCGTCGTGGTCGTGGATCACGTCGAACTCCCGCGCTCTCACGTAGGCCTCGAGGCTGTGCATCACCTCGAGGTGGCCGCCGTTCTCGATCTGCTCGAAGGGCGCCCGCGCGAAGATGTAGCTCAGCCGCGCCTGCGTGGTGGAGTCGCCGCTGGCGAACAGCGTGACGTCGTGACCGCGACGCACGAGGCCCTCGGTGAGCAGGCTGACGACGAACTCGATGCCGCCGTAGCGCTGGGGGGGCAGGGGGAACCAGGGCGGGGCGATCATGCCGACGCGCATCGCGGACCTCCGGGGACGCAGTGACCGGGCTGACGAGAGGCGCGGCCGTGGCTGCGCCGGGCCGCGCGCTACGGGGTTCATACCCGCAGCGACTGGAGTGTATCCGGCCGCAGTGGGCGAGCGTGAGTCGCGGCCTCGTGCGGTAGGCTAGGAGCATGATCGACCTGCACACGCACACCACGTTCTCGGACGGCTCGCTGACCCCCACGGAGCTCGTGGAGGAGGCGACGGCTCTGGGCCTCACGGTCGTCGCCGTCACCGACCACGACACGGTCGACGGCCTGCCCGAGGCGCTCACCGCCGGCGAGCGCCTCGGCATCCGCGTCGTGCCCGGCGTGGAGATCAACCTCGAGTACGAGCGCGTCACGATGGACGTGCTCGGCTACTTCCTCGGCGGCCGCCCGAGCGCAGAGCTGAAGGCGGAGCTCGCCGAGCTCCGCGTGTACCGCGACGAGCGCAACGCCCGTATCCTCGGGCGCCTCGCCGAGCTCGGCTACGCTCTCGAGCCGGACGACCTGGCCGCGGCCGCCGAGAACGGCACGGTCGGTCGGCCGCACATCGGCGAGGCACTGGTGCGCCGCGGGTATGCGGGCTCGATCACCGAGGCCTTCGAGCGCTTGCTCCGCCGCGGCGCCCCCGCCTGGGTCGACCGGCGGCGCCTCTCGCTGGGGGCCGCCATGCGCTTGCTGCGCGCGTCCGGCGGCCTGCCCGTGCTGGCGCACCCGGGCATCATCCCCGCCGACGCCGCCGGCCTCGAGCACATCGTGCGCGACGCCGCCAGGCTCGGCATGGCCGGCATCGAGTGCTACTACCCGCTGCACGACGAGGCCACGGTGGCGCACTGTCTCGCGCTGGCGGAGAAGTACGCGCTCGTGCCCACCGGCGGCTCCGACTTCCACGGGTCGGTGAAGCCCGACGCTCATCTGGGCATCGGGTCCGCCGGCCTGCCGTTGCCGGACGAGCTGCTCGCGGACCTCGAGTGCCTGGCGGCGGACGACCTGCGACGCTGACCGGCGTCGCCCGCACAAGTACCCCTACCCGCACTGGGTACCCGTTTCTCCAGTCTCAGGCTTTCTCCTGATTGTCCCCTATCCCCCCGGGGGGTATAGTCGCCCCGTGGAGGCGTACATGGATCCGGACGAGGCAGGGCGCCTCATCAACCGGCTGCGGCGCGTCGAGGGCCAGTCTCGCGGCCTGCAGCGCATGATCGAAGAGGGCCGTCCCTGCGAGGAGATTTTCACGCAGCTTGCCGCCACCAAGGCGGCGCTCGACCGCGTAGGCGTACTCCTCATCTCGCTGAAGATGCGCGAGTGCCTGGCCGAGGAGGCCGGCGCAAACGTCGCCTCGCCGGCGGCTGTCGAGAAGGCCCTCGAGGCCTTTCTCAAGTACGCCCGCTGCGTCAAGTAGGCGCCTCTCTCGTGGCCGAGAAGTTCGACCCCAGTCACGCCTCCAAGCTCGAGAACCCCGAACGCCTGGTCGAATTGCCGCCGGCCAAGCTCGTGCAGCTCCTGCAGCTGACCGGCGCCGAGACCGTCATCGACTTCGGCGCCGGCACCGGCATGTACTCGCTGCCCATCGCCGAGTCGCTCCCCCACGGCACGCTGTTCGCCGTCGACGAGCAGCAGGTCCTGCTCGACCGGCTGCGGCAGAAGCTGAGCGACCGGCGGCCCGCCGGCCGCGTCGAGCCGCTGCTCAACATCGCGAACCACGTGCCGCTGCCCGACGGCGCCGGCGATCGCATCTTCATGATCAACGTCCTGCACCACATCTACGACGAGCCGGCCGCCCTGGCCGAGGTGACCCGACTGCTCGCCCCCGGCGGCCTCCTCGTCGCGGTGGAGTTCGCGCGCATGGAGAGGCCCGTGGGCCCGCCCAACGACCACGTGCTGGCCGCCGACGAGCTGCACGCCGTCATCGCGGGCATGGGCCTGAAGGAGCTCGCCGCGTACGAGCCCGGCGAGATCGGCCTGTACCACGTGGCCATCGTCG
>Ga0315281_10013549_pt1 | contig 11032 bp, 9 predicted proteins | sample YL17G07_0_MG_FD_204540 | JGI IMG/M metagenome (GOLD analysis project Ga0315281, IMG submission 204540) | Sediment microbial communities from Yellowstone Lake, YNP, Wyoming, USA - YL17G07_0 | ecosystem: Environmental > Aquatic > Freshwater > Lake > Sediment | place: USA: Wyoming | collected... | reverse complement strand
CGGCTACGTCGTCCACACGGTCCCGTTCGCCCTCTACTGCTACCTCCGATACGGCGACACGCCGCTCCTCGCGCTGCAGGAGTGCATCAGCGCGGGCGGAGACACCGATTCGATCGCCGCGATCCTGGGCGCCTGGCTCGGAGCGCGCCACGGCGAAGCGGGCCTGGCCGCCCACCTGATCGCCGAGATCAACGACGGACCCTTCGGGCCGACCCACCTGAGGGGCTTGGCGACGTCGCTCGCGACCGGAGCCCCGCCGCCCCGATATTCGTGGGTCCGCGCGCTCGTCCGCAACCTCGCGCTCTATCCGGTGGTGCTGTTCCACGGGTTTAGAAGACTTTTTCCATGACGTCGATTCGCTTACTCGAGTCACGTCGGAAGGTGTAGGAGTTATTAAGAGCCAGGGGTCCTGGAAAGAGGGGTTTGGGGCCACGCCGGAGCTTTTCATGCACCTGTTCGCCAGCCTCGTGCTGTCTCTTTGCGCTCAAGAGGAAGTCCACGCCTCCCCCGGCGGCAAGACGCTCGCCCAGGTCCGCGACGAAGTCCGCGGCAAGGCCGCGACCGTGATCCTGCACGGCGGCACGTACTTCCTCCCCGAGACGCTCGTCTTCAAGGCCGAAGATTCGGGCGTCACCTGGACCGCGGCCCCCGGCGAAAAAGTCATCGTCAGCGGCGGCCGCCTCATCACGGGATGGACGAAGACCGACGGCGGACTCTGGACGGCGCAGATCCCCGAAGGATTCCGCTTCAACCAGCTCTTCATCGACGGCAAGCGGCGGACCCGCGCGCGGACGCCCAACGAGGGCGCGTTCTTCACCGTCGACGGCGAGATCACGCTCGACAAGCCCGCGAAGCTCAAGTTCAGGGAGGGCGACGTGAAGCCCGACTGGGGCGGGCGCGACGTCGAGGTCATCGCCCTCCAGAAATGGGCCGAACTGCGGATGCCGATCCAGGCCGTCGACGCCGCGACGAGGACGGCGACGCTGAGCGGTGACTGCTTCAAGTGGATCATCGAGAAGAACGCGCGCTACTGGGTCGAGAACGGGCTCGAGATGCTCGACGCGCCGGGCGAGTGGTACCTCGACCGCAAGTCGGGCCTGCTCACCTACAAGCCGCTGCCCGGCGAGGATCCGTCGAAGGTCGAGGCGATCGCCCCCGCGATGAAGCAGATCGTGCGGATCGAGGGCTCCCAGCGCCTCGTCTTCAAGGGGATCGCGTTCAGCCACGCGGATTGGTCGATCGGCCCCAAGGGCTACTCGGACTCGCAGGCGGCGATCGAGATGCCGGGCGCGGTCTGGGCCCAGGGCGCCGTCGCCTGCGCGTTCGAGCGCTGCGAAGTGTCCCACCTACGGCATCGAGCTCGGCCGCGGCTGCCGCGAGAACCGCATCGTGCGCTGCGAGGTGACGGACACCGGCGCGGGCGGGATCCGCATCGGCGAAATCGTGCTGCGCAAGGAAGAAGCCGACAAGACGCATTCGAACGTCGTCACCGACAACCACGTGCACGACCTCGGCATCGTGTTTCCCGCGGGGGTCGCGGTCTGGGTCGGCCACAGCTCGAAGAACCTGCTCGCGCACAACCACATCCACGACACGTACTACTCGGGCTTCTCGATCGGCTGGTCGTGGGGTTACGGACCGAGCGGCGCCCAGGAGAACGTGATCGAGTACAACGACGTCCACCACATCGGCCGCGGGATGCTCGCCGACATGGGCGGCATCTACACGTTGGGCACCTGCACGGGGACGGTCATCCGCAACAACGTGTTCCACGACGTGTGGTCGTCGACCTACGGCGGCTGGGCGATCTACTTCGACGAGGGGTCGACGGGCGTGGTCGCGGAGAACAACGTCTCGTACCGCTGCAAGTCGAACGGCTTCCACCAGCACTACGGCAAGGAGAACACGCTGCGGAACAACATCTTCGCGCTGAACCAGGAGGCGCAGATCGCCCGGACGCGTAAGGAGGATCACTTCACGCTGCTGTTCGAGCGGAACATCGTCTACTGGAAGGAGGGCAAGCTGCTGTCGGGCAACTGGGAGGGCGATCAGTTCCGCTGGGAGAAGAACCTCTTCTGGAATCCCGCGGGCACGAAGGGGCTGCCCGAGGCCTGGAAGGCGAAGGGGCTGGACAAGGAGTCGCTGGTGGCCGACCCGCTCTTCGTCGATCCCGACAAGGGCGATTTCACGCTCAAGGCGGATTCGCCGGCGCTGAAGATGGGGTTCCAGCCGATCGACGTATCGAAGGTGGGCCCGCGGAAGTGAGTCGGCACTACTGGTTCCGCTACGTCTTCGAGAACGCCTTCGACCCCGGGGAGTCTCCTCAACACATGGCACTCCGTATCCGCCGGAATCTGGAGGTTCGAGGCGTCCGGCCCGCGGACGGGTTGACCTATGACGAAGCCGTCCAGCGGATCGCTCAAGGCTCGGGATTTCCGGTCGAGCCGTTCGATTGCCCGGCCTGGGCGCTGGAGGAGCGTCCCTTTGAATCGAATCCAAGCCCCTTTCCCGCGCTCGAACGGCTCTTCGCCAAACTGCGGGACGAACCCCTAATTGACCCGGATCCTATAATGGACGGCACCCTGACCGACCCATGGTCGCAGTTCATGAAGCTTGGGAAGCCGGCTCTTCAGATCTATTGCGAGAACTTTAGGGCCGCGGTCGGCGTGGAAGACAGCCCCGGCGAACGGGGCTATCTGATCGGAAGTTGGCTCGACGGCATCGACAGCGCCGCATCTCTTCTGATCGACGCGGGGGACTTCAAGAACCTTGCCCGGTCGCTCCGTATCGATCCAGACTTAATGCCCCAAGAGGACGGAATTCCCTTTGGCCTGCTGCGAGGGTTTGCGCTGCTGATGGATCTCCGGGAGCAGGGGCTCGACGTGGAGGATCCCCAGCGATGGTGGAAGGAGAATGAGCGAGTCATCCCGACCCTGAAGGGGCAGGGTAAGACTATCCGTTGGAATCTGGGGGACCTTTAGGGTCAGTTCAGCAGGGGGGATTGGCAGTGGTGGGGCCTGACCTCGGCCTCGGCTTCCGCTTCCTTCTTGAGGGCGCGGAGCATGTTGCGCGCGACGCGCGGCGAGCCGAACACCATGTTCACTTCGGCGCCGCAGATGCAGGCCACCGGATAGCGATCCTTCAGGGGGTCGTTGTCCCGGATGACCAGGGAGACCCGGTCCCCGCATTCGGCGCATTTGAACGTGAGGCAGAGCGCCCCGTCCATCACCCGCCGCCCCACCAACTCAAACGGCATGTTCGCCATAGTCCCACCCTCCAGCTGTCTGCTAGGGTTTATCGACAACCGGAGCCGCGGACTTCAATGCGCAAAGTGTTAACGTTTTAACGACGTTGGACAGGGGGGTCAGCGGAGCCAGCGGACGAAGAAAGTGGCGCCGCCGAAGTAGACGAGCAGAGTCGAGAAGTCGGCGAGCGCGAGAACGAGGGGGCCGCTCGCAATCGCCGGATTGACCCGGAAGCGCTTCATCAGACCGGGAATCACCACCGCCAGGAAGGCGGCCCAGGCGACCGAGATGAAGACCGCCCCGCCGATCAGCAGCCCCAGCCGCGGATTGCCGTGCCAGAGCAGCGAGGTCGCCGCCACGACCACCCCCGAGTAGACCGCCGCCAGCAGGCCGACCAGACACTCCTTCACCATGAACGCCAGGAGCTCCCCCTTCGCCCCGGCGCCTTCCGCGAAGGTCGACAGGACGACCGACGTGGTCTGAGCCCCGATGCTCTCCCCGAGCGCCAGGACGACCGGCATGAAGACGCCCAGGACGACCAGGGTTTCCAGCGTGTGCTGGAAGAAGCCGGTGATGAGCGCACAACCCAGCCCTCCCACGATCGTCACGGTGATCCACGGGATCCGCCCCCGCACCGCCACCAGCGTCTGCTTGAGCCGCTCGCGGGGATCGATGCCCGTGATGCCCCTCAGGACCTGCTCCTGGCCCTGCTGCTGCGCCTCCTTCATCGCCGAGAGCGTGACGATCCCGATCAGGCGGTCCTTGTCGTCCACCACGGGAAGCGACACGTAGTGGTACTGCTGGAACATCCCGACGATGTCCTCCAGCGGAGCCGACGCCTTGAGTCGGGTCACGGTTTTGACCATGATCGAGTAGACCGGATCCTGGGGCCGGGCCATCATGAGCGCCCGCAGCGGCGCCACTCCGGACAGCTTCCCCCCGGCGTCCACGATGTAGATGTACGACGGCGTGTCGGCCCTCCCGCCGGCACGGATGATGTCCAGCGCCCGCCCCACCGTCACGACGTCCGGGACGCTCAGGTACCGGGTCGTCATGAGGCCGCCCGCGGTCTGCGGGTCGAACTTCATGAGCTTCCGCACGTCCTCGCGCAGCGACCCGTCGACCGCGGCGAGGATCGAATCCGCCTTCTCAGCGGGCAGCCGCAGCACGATGTCCGCCAGCGCGTCGGGCGGGATCAGCCGCAGGGCGGCCGAGATGGAGGCGGGTTCGATCTGGACCAGGAGCTCCTCGAGGCTGGCGCTGTCGCAGTCGGCCAGGATCGACGCCACCAGCGGCGGCGGCGCCCCGGCGAGGACCGCCTTCTGCTCGTCCCCCTGCAGCTGGACGAAGAGTTCCGCGCGGCGGACGGGAGAAAGGGCCCGGAAGGATTCCAGGAGCTCCGCGACGCCGCCCGACTGGACCGCGCTCCGGATCTTCGTGGGCGACAGGTCCGGCGGAACGCCTGCATTCTCTTCCCCGCCTGATTTCTACCCCCGACACGAGAGCAGGGTCAAGGCGGAAGCGCAATCCTCCGGAAAGAATGACAGAAAGACTCGGCGGCTACCGACTCCGAGAGTCTTGAGTGCCCTGCACGGCCCGACGCGCGGAGCCGATGCTGGTCCCGATCCCCGCGAAATCCACCCCATACCGGCCGTCGGTGATCCCCACGGACACGATGACGCCCACCGGGAAGCCGGTCGCCGTCCATTCGAGCGCCGCGGCCACGGGACGATCGTGGTTCCGGTCGATGAGCTGGGAAAAGGGTTCGAAGGAGAGGCGCAGCGCCAGGTCTCCCATCGGGATCTTCCGGTTGTATCCGCGGAAGAAAAGGTAGGCGCCGATGAACGGAGGCAGCGCCACGAAGTCCACGCCGCTCCATCGATCCAGGTACCAGGCCTCTTCGCGGATCTGCTCTTCGGAATGGACCATGTACCGCGCGAGGTAGGTCCGCCGCAGCGCATCCCAGAAGACCTTGCGCTGGTCAAGCGCCAGCTCGTCGAGGTCCGCATTCTCCGTCCGATTCTGGAACCCGAGAGTATTCGCACGCGACTCCTCGAACTCGCCGAGATACGTCTTCTCGCTTTCGGCCCACTGCTGGATGAAGACGGAGAAGAGCCGCTTCTGCCGCCGCTCCGACTGGACGTCGAACAGGCGCCCGGTGACGGTCCGATTCTCCTCATCCTCCGACGTGCGGAGAGGGGGGCGCTTCGACAGGCCGCCGATGCAGGCGAAGGTCCCGTCGATCAGCAGCTCCGGCACCCTCAGCAGGGTGTCGCCGATGTCCGCCGCGGGATCGACGCGCCGGCCCCGGTACGCGTCGCTCACAAGTTCGGCCCTGAAGTCCGGCCATTCGGAGAGCCCCAAGGCCTTCGGTTGGAGAACCTCGGACCTGGCGGGGAGCTCCGGGGTTGCGGGCCAGGGAAACGGCTCGACCTCGCGATCCAGGGCTCTGAGATCTTCCCTTCTCGGGCTGGGGGCCTTACAAGGGAACTCGGGACAGGGTTCATCCTGCACGGCCGGGCCGTAGCCGGCGAAGGCGACCATGACAATGAAAGCGCCCAGCAGGCTCAGGAGCCGCCAGAATGTTCTCCTTTCGGGGCCCATGCTCCTAACCTCTGCCCATAGGGAAGCAAGCGAAGGGCCATGGCGATCGCCCCGCTGGACCCGGCGGATCCACAGCGGAAAAACTCCCTATTCCCCGCGAATCTTCCGGCCCATCGGCCATGCGGGGGTTGCGCGCGGGGCGCGCGATCCCTAAGATACCGCCATGCAACCGGCTCCTGCGCCGGGGGCCGCGGCGTCCATGTCCGCGCGTCCCCGACCCGAGGTGCTCGCACCCGCGGGCGACATGGACTGCGTCCGCGCGGCCATCGAGAACGGCGCCGACGCCGTCTACTTCGGCATCCAGAAGTGGAACGCCCGCGCCCGCGCCACCAACTTCGCCCTCGAGGAGCTCCCCGACCTCTTCGCGCTCCTCCGCCTCCGCGGCGTGAAGGGCTACGTCACGTTCAACACGCTCGTCTTCTCCAACGAGCTCGACGAGGCCCAGCGGACCCTCGAGAAGATCCTCGCCGCCGGGCCCGACGCCTTCATCCTCCAGGACCTCGGCATCGCCCGGCTCATCCACGAGATGGCCCCCGGCGTCCCGCTCCACGCGAGCACCCAGACCACGACCACCGCGCCGGAACAGATGGAGCTGCTCAAGGAACTCGGCTTCTCCCGCGTGGTCCTCGCCCGCGAGCTCTCCATCGCCGAGATCCGGAAGATCAAGTCCCAGACCGACTTCGACCTCGAGGTCTTCGCCCACGGCGCGCTCTGCGTGGCCTACTCCGGCCAGTGCCTCACCAGCGAGGCCCTCGGCGGCCGCTCCGCCAACCGCGGCGCCTGCGCCCAGGCCTGCCGGCTGCCCTACGACCTGATCGTCGACGGCAAGGTCCGTGACCTCGGCGACAAGAAGTACCTCATCTCCCCGCTCGACCTCGCCGCGTACGAGCTCGTCCCCGAGCTCATGGACCTGGTCGTCTCGCTCAAGATCGAGGGCCGCCTCAAGACCCCCGAGTACGTCGCAGCCACCACGCGGACCTATCGGAAGGCGGTCGACAACGCCGCCGCGACCTTCTCGCGCGACGAAGTCCTCGCCCTCCAGCAGGTCTTCTCGCGCGGCTTCTCCCCGGGCTTCCTCTCGGGCACCAACCACCAGGCGCTCGTCCAGGGTCTCTCCCCCAAGAAGCGCGGCGTCTTCCTGGGCAAGGTGAGCGGCGTGCGCGGATCGCGCGCGGCCGTGACCCTGGAGGCGCCGCTCAAGCCCGGCGACGGCATCGTGTACGACTACGGCAAGCCGCAGGACGACGAGCCGGGCGGCCGGGTCAGCTACGTCTGGCGCCGGAACGCGCGCGTCGACCTCGCCGATCGACCCGACAGCGTCGAGTTCGAGGTCTGGGAGTGCCCGCCGCCCCAGGTCGGATGGAAGGTCTGGAAGACCAGCGATCCCGCGATGTACCGCGAGCTCCGCGCGACGTTCGAGAAGACGACCGGCGCGCGCGTCCCCGTCGACGCGCTCGTCGAGGAGGACGGCGACAAGCTGCGCGTCACCTTCTCCGACGGCGTCCACCGCGTCAAAGGCGAGACCGGCCCGCTCCAGGCCGCGCTCAAACGGCCGCTCACGACCGACTATCTGCGCCAGCAGCTGGGCCGCATGGGCAGCACCCCCTTCGAACTCCGCAACCTCGAGGCGAAGCTGGGCCAGGTGATGGTGCCGGTCAGCCTGCTCAACGACCTGCGCCGACGGCTCTGCGAGGATCTCGAGAAGGTCCGCCGCGCGAATCCCGGCTATGCCGTCCGCCCCGGCGCGCTCGACCGGCTCCGCGCGAAGCCGTCCCGCACCGAAGGCGAGCCTCAGCTCGCGGTGCTCTGCCGCACGGTCGACCACGTCCGCGCCGCTCTCGAAGCGGGCGTGTCGTGGATCGAGTGCGACTTCGACGACATCCGGAAGTACCGCGACGCGGTGCCGCTGGTGCGCGCGCAGGGGGCCGCGATCTTCCTCGCGCCGCCCCGCATCCACAAGCCGGGCGAGCTGGGCATCCTGAGGAACGTCCTCGGCGCCGGCCCCAACGGCATCCTGGTCCGCTCGACGGCGCACCTGTCGTTCTACCGGAAGGAAGCGCCGTACCTCGTCCTGATCGGCGACTTCTCCCTCAACGCCGCGAACGAGTTGACGACCGACCTCTATCTCTCAAAAGGGCTCGCACGGCTCGTTCCCAGCTACGACCTCAACTGGGAGCAGTTCCAGGCGCTCATGGCCCGCATCGATCCCGGCCGCGCCGAGGTCGTGATCCACCAGCACATGCCCATGTTCCACATGGAGCACTGCGTCTTCGCGGCGATCCTCTCGAACGGCAAGGATGCCACCGATTGCGGCCGCCCCTGCGACCGCCACGCCGTCACGCTCAAGGACTGGACGGGCAAGGAGCATGCCCTGAAGGCGGATGTGGGGTGCCGGAACACGATCTTCAACGCCGTCCCCCAGAGCAGCTCCCAGTATGTCCGAAAGATGCTCGATTTGGGGGTCCGCTGGTTTCGGGTGGAATTGCTCCAGGAGAGCCCGGAAGAGGCTCGACAACTGGCCCTAAACTATCGTAACCTATTGGAAGGCAAGGAGAACGGTGAGACCCTCTGGAGGGAGCTCCGGGCCTCCAACTTCATGGGGGTCACCCGGGGACCTTTGGGCCGCGAAGAATAACGCAGAAATTATCGCCCCCAGCCGACGTTATAGGTAGCTAGGACCGCATAAGGAGACTGCATGAAACCCGAAATCGGACTGCTCGACAAGAACCGGGACGCCGTCGTCAAGATCCTGAACGCCATCCTCTCGGACGAGATGGTGCTCCTCGTGAAGACGAGGAACTATCACTGGAACGTGACGGGGCTCCAGTTCAACGACCTGCACAAGTTCTTCGACGCGCAGTACGGAGAGCTCAACGGGATCGTCGACGAAGTGGCCGAGCGGGCCCGTTCCCTGGGCGGCATGGCGATGGGCACGATGGGCGAGTTCGCGAAGCAGTCGCGCCTCAAGGAGCACCCCGGCCAGCATCCGGGCGCGAAGTCGATGCTCTCGAACCTGCTCACCGACCACGAGGGGATCATCCGCAGCCTGCGCGCCGACCAGGCGATCAGCCAGGACACCTACGGCGACGCGGGAACGGCCGACTTCCTCATCGGCCTGATGGAGCAGCACGAAAAGATGGCGTGGATGTTGAGGAGCTTCCTGGAGTAGAAGGAAGACCTGTCAACACAAAGGCACAAAGACCACAAAGCAGAGAAGAGGGCCCCGAACCGGGGCCCTCTTTTTTTTCTACATAGAGTTAGACTTTGTGCCTTTGTGGTGATTCTTTCGCTACCGCTTGCGCGATGAAAAGCGTGACGCCGCTCGCGCCCGGGTAGCGGGCCTTGAGGATCTTGCGCTCCTGGCGGGAGAGGCGGTCGCAGTCGAGCCGCGGCGCGTCGGCGGGCTTGAGCGTGCACTTCGCGCAGCCTTCGGGGAACACCGGCTTCCCCGACAGGTCGACCACCGGCACGCCGCTCATGCGGCAGGTCAACGGCCGATGGGCGTAGAGCCGGCAGTCCCCTTCCCGGCCGAGCACCGGACATTCCACGTCGCCGACGTCGTCGCAGAGATCGTCGATGTCGTCGGGCGACCAGCCGTCAAGCGTGTCGCCGAGCTCCGGCGCGAGCTTCCGCATCTGCGCCAGCAGCGACGCCGCACGCTCCTCGATGTCCTTGCGCTCGGCGGGGTCGAGCCCGGCCATGCCCTCGCGGAGCAGGTCGCGGTCGGCGAGCGAGACGTCGAAGAGGCCGATGCAGCAGTCCCGGCAACCCTTCGTGCAGGGGACCTGGTCGGGATGCTTCTCTTTGACGGAACGGTACCAGGCGTCGACTTTGGCGAGGAGCTGCTTGTAGTCGTCCACGCCTACTTCTTGGGACGGAAGATGGTCCAGATCCGCTCGAGGATGCGGCGGGAACCCTCCTCGGGCGAGCGGCGGACTTCGGTCCCGCGCTCCTCGCTGAGCTTCTTCTGGGTGGCCTGGGAGCGCGCGGCGAGGATGTCGCTCATCGCCTGCGCGACCGGCGGATTCTCCTGCAGCAGCACCGCGAACGTCTCGCGGTCCAGGCAGAGCAGCTCGCTGTCCTCGAGCGCGGTGCAGGTGGACGTGCGCACGTCGCCGGTGAGCAGCGACATCTCCCCGAAATAGCTCCCCGGCTGGAGCTTCGCCACTTCGACCTCCACGTCGTCCGGCCCCTTGCCCTTGACCTTCACGCCGATGAGGCCGCTCTTGATGATGTAGAACGTCGATCCCGGGTCGCCCTGCTTGCAGATCGCCTCTCCCTTGCCGAACAGATGGTGGCTGAGGTCCTCGGCCAGCATCACGACCTCCTCCTCCTTGAGCGGCTGGAGGATGTCGACTTTCCTCAGGAGCCCGATCACCTCGTCGGGGTGCTGCGCAGGCTTCTCCTTCTTGAGGTAGACGTCGCGGACGGGATACGGGATCGCGATGCCTTCGCGCTTCAGGTGGTACCAGACCGCCCGCATGATCTCCGCCTCGATCTTGACGCGGCGGTCGTACTCGATGATCCAGAAGCGCATGTCGTAGATGACCGCGTGGTCCGCGTACTCGACGACGAAGACGTCCGGCGCGGGAGTCTTGAGCACGCCTTCGACGTGGTTCATCAGGTTGATGAGCACGTTGCGCACCTTGTTGGGCGGCGCGGCGTACTCGATGCCGATCCGCTTCCGGCAGAGATGCTCCGGCGTCGGATCGGTCAGGTTGACGATGTTGCCCTTCGCCATCGTGCTGTTGGGCACGTAGATGATGTCGTCGTCGCGCGTGAGCACCCGCGTCGAGCGCCAGTTGGAGTCGAGGATCTTCCCTTCCTTGCCGTCGATCTCGATCCAGTCGCCCGCCTTGTAGGGCCGGTCGATGGTGAGCATGATGCCCGAGAAGATGTTGGACAGGCTTTCCTGCAGCGCGAGGCCGATCACCACCGACAGGATCGCGGAAGTCGTCATGATCGCGCCGATGTCGACCTCGGGGAACGCGTACTTCACGCCCAGGAGCGACACGCCGATGAGGGCGAGGGCCCGGACCAGGTCCTTGATGATGGGCGCCAGCGGCGTCTGCCCGCGGACCTGGGGCAGGAAATCGCCGAAGAAGCTGAGCACGATCTCGAGGAAGACGTAGCCCGAAAAGACGATGAGGAGCAGTTCGGAGACTTCGAAGAGCAGCTTCTTG
>Ga0315281_10013547_pt1 | contig 11034 bp, 6 predicted proteins | sample YL17G07_0_MG_FD_204540 | JGI IMG/M metagenome (GOLD analysis project Ga0315281, IMG submission 204540) | Sediment microbial communities from Yellowstone Lake, YNP, Wyoming, USA - YL17G07_0 | ecosystem: Environmental > Aquatic > Freshwater > Lake > Sediment | place: USA: Wyoming | collected... | reverse complement strand
ACCGTCCAACATTCCACACAAATTTACTGCCAGCCTTACTTGCACACACCAAACCCGTTTTGTGCCAGAAACAGTCAGTCAGAGTGCCGTGTATGAGGGACGGCTGCTCGGCCATTGCTGCCGGTGGCATTGTTACCGGCCAACGACCGGTAGCAAACTCAAACCAGTCGTTACAAAAACAATTGCTCATGCAGCACCTTATCACTTCGTTTAGCATTCACAAGTCGAAAGCGTGGCCTGTAAATCAATAAAATTGACGTAGGGATCAAACGGCTGCATCGCCTCCGTTCAGCCCCAAGGTTGCCTGTTGTGGGTCGCGTACATTTGAAGCTGATGGCTTGTTAGTCGGGCAGGCATCGATCAGAACAACATCACGCCTCCCAGTCAGACCAAGCTCGGAAAGTGCGGTTTGCACTTTTTTGAACTCACTCTCCGAGAAGTAGAGAATCGCCTTGATGGACTTGGGCGTATCGTTGGCTGCCTCATATACGCCGGCCTGATGTTTTAGGTTCTGCTTCAATTTTGAGTTCGATGCCAGTTTGAACTCAACCAAGGTCTTGTCTCTGCTGCCCTTGGACACCTTGAAATCAACAGGGCCACGACCGTTATTGACCTCACGATTTACGTCATAGGTTGAAGCACACCACGTCAGTTTATACATAAGTTGCAGATCGGCTTCTCGGTGAACTGGCTTGCCATCGTGGTAGAAAAACCGATAGCCATCCTGATCCTCGATTACTGATTTCAAGAAATGAAGACGTCGTAGCGACTCTTCAAAGCTATCATCAGCCTCGCTGTAGAAATCGGTGCCAACGAGTTTTCCATCTACCAGTTCACGAATCTGATGTATGAATTGTTGCTCAGTATCACGGACTTTCAGGCCGCTGACCTTGTGCGCCTCTTCACCAGTGTCTTCCTTGCGAAGAATGTAGTAGTCCAGCACCTGCGGAAACTTCTCAATGGCACTGGCTGCCGCCTCACGTACTTCTTCTTCCTTGGCATCTTCCGACAAGCGCCGTAAGAAATACTCATTAACCTGTGCGCGCAACTGCTCATCAGGCATGGACAGATAAATGCTTTGAAAACCATCTAACAGGTCGCTACGGTTAATCCATGCCTCATCCTTGGTCAGAATTTCCTTGGGAGTCAACAAAACGAAATCACTGCCGAACGCAGGAAGATCATATTTCCCGCCCTTCCACCGCTTGGCCGTGTAATCGAATGTCACCTTGTCGATGGCGAACTGTCGTCTGAAATGCGGAGCGATGTGTGTCTGCGCAAAGGTCTGGGTGTATTCGAGTAGATATTGCTTGATCAGATTGCTTGTGAAGTCACTCAAATGGTCTCGGCCAACACCATCCGCCAGCAGACAGAGTTTTTCCAAGTGGCTTCCGCGAGTGATTGTTTCGCTACCGAAGTCTTTGAATACTTGATGCAGGTTACGATGCAGGACTTCTGCGAACTGCTTCCCAAGGCCGCTCCCCTTGTTGCCGGTCTTACTGAATCCAAGCCAATTCTGACTGACTTCTGGAAAGCCAAACCAGCTATCGAGCAGCCCCTTGCTGATGCTTGAATCAGACGATACGTCGCGCAGAAATTTCACATAGCGAATAATTCCATCATGGAGCATTTGATGTTCAGGCTTGTCGCTGTCAAACAATAGGAATGGATCAATGAATAGGGGGAGATCGTTGATTAGGGAAATATTCAGTGCGCCGTAACCTTCCAAGACTTCGGGGGCAACTTCAAAGAAATCGGTGAAATAGATTTTGGCTGTCGCGGCGGTAGTCATGGGCGTGTTGCCAGCTCGATTAAGTCGTGCCGGTTGGGCACTTCGTTTTGATGAAATCGAACACGGGGCGAAACACTTCAAAGCTGGCCGCATTCAATGTGGGCACAAAGTTTTTGGCAAAGGTTACTTTGTCACCAGTAAATTCGATTACTTCGCCACCGCCAGACGTTGCCTTCTTATCAAACCACTGCCCAAGGAAATCCTCCCTGTAAAAAAGTAACTCAATGGGCAAATGAGATTCAGTACCTTTACCCCACGGCTTTCCGCTTGGATCAAGGACCTGTCGTTTGAGTGCATCAACATCCGGGACTGGCAACAACATTGCGTAGTGATTTTTGCACTTGAGTTGTTTCGATAAGCCCTTGAGGGGATCGGTTTCCAGGTCACAATATTTTTTCAGGCCATTCCAGTCATCAAACGCCTCATCGAAATCAAATAGGGCAAACATCGTTCGCCCAGGGAAGTTATGGCTCAACTCCTCACGAGAAAACAAATTCCTCAAGAAAATCCTGTCGAATGCGTTTTGAACTTCAAAGTTGCGCTGCACTGTCGGATACAACCTCGACCATGCCATCTCCAAAATCATTTCGTCAGTAATGCCTTCGGTAAACAACACAGCGCCTGTTGTGTTCTTCAGCACATGCTGGATATTCAGCCGAGCCTCACTTTCTGAGAATGAGATTAGTCCGGCGGAGAGCGACTTGATTATCTCGGCTTTGCTGACCTTAACCACCACAACCTTACTGCCATCGAGCTCGAAAAGATTGATGTACTTTTCGTTTGCTGTCGTGATGGTAGAAGCACTATGGCTGCTCATCAGCACATGATTTTTCTTCGTGGTTGTGTCGGTTATTTCAAACACCTGCTTCAAAAATCCGAACTGCCATTCTGAATGCAGGAACGCATCCGGCTCATCGAGCAAGGTGAGGCAGTTTCGATCTTTGAACAACTCGACGATGTAATAGATGTACACCGATTGAAACTGGCCGTCGCTAAAGTGGGCGATGCTGGCATTGAGTCCGCTGGTAAGTGTGAGCGGAATGGAGATGTCCGCCAGCATACCCAAGGTTTTCAAATTATCGAACTGCCGGAAAATATCCGTGATTTGCTCATCGGCGAAGCGCTGCTGAAATAGCGCAATATCAAGCACTATCCGGTAAAGGTCATCTGTTGCGCTATACACATTGCCGTGATTGAACGCGCCTTTGACGCAGCCGATCAGTTTGTCCAGAAACTGCCGCGTAATCCCTTCAGCGCCCCAGTAATGGGTCTTGGGATCGAAGGCTTCAATCTCGAATTTCTTATCGGCGAAGGCCGGGCGTTTAAGTGTCAGCGTTACCTCTTGCGCGACGGTGGCAATGCCAAGTTTGTCGCAGATAAACTGCCGAGCCTTGTTGTCCGCCTTTTGCATCAGCAACACCGCCAGCAGCAGCGCTTTGTATTCCGGCCCGATGCCGATAAAGCGGCGACTTTCATTGAAATCCGCTTTCTTGATGCGCTTGCTGAAGCTCGACTCGTACTGCCGCACCAGATCGGCCACGGTGTCGTTGTGGCCGGAGTAGTAGATCAGCACATTGTCTGGCAGAGGGGTTTGGCCGAGCGTCTTGCGCTCGCTGCCATTGATCGTCAGCTTGCCTGAGTTCCAGTCAATCTCGGTTTCTGCGGCGTCGATCTCGTATTTGATGGTGTAGTCAAAACCCGGATCACCCTTCTCTTTGTCGTACTCGTAGAGATGGCGGAATATTTTAACCAACGCCTCAAACAGGTTGGACTTGCCGCTGCCATTTTTGCCGACGAACACATCAATGAAACACATCAATGAAACTGCTGCCGTCAAAGCTTAAGGAAAAGTCCTTGAGATTTTTGTACTGGCCGATGGTGAGCGATTTCAGGCGCATAGCGACCCCGTTATACCTGCGCCATCACGGCATCGAGCAGTGCCGACCGTTTGCGGGTGGATGCATCAATCTGTTGTTCCAGCGTGTCGCACAATGACATGAGCGAGTCGATTTTGGCGACGATGCGGTGTTGCTCTGGAAGTGGTGGCAGGGGGAAAATGGTCGCTACAATCTTTTCCCTGGAAATATTCGGTTGTGCAGCGCCTGCGCCTTGAGAAATGAAATACTGCTTCAACGAGGCAATAAGGTTTAATAAATATTTCTCATCAAATGCGGTATATGTATTGCATGCACACACTGCCTGATTGGTTGTTGCCGCTATATCCAGAATTCCGACTTCACCAATGTTGGCGCCATACATGGCAACCAATACTGAACCTTTTGGATTTAATGATAACGAGCATTCTGCCAGCGCGAGTTCAGTAATCGACTCTTCAGTCTGAGAAATTCGGCCTTGCTTCACCTCGCCAGACTTTACCCAAGGGATGCCGCCACCATAGTATTTGCTGTTAGTTCTGCTAGGGGTAGAGCCAGATTTCCAAACTCCAATTTCGCCAAGTCTTACCCACTCCCACCCATGCGGCAGCGCATAGGGGATTTCTTCCTGCTTGATCTCAGGCAGCGGTTTTGGCGTTTTGATTTTGCCCTCCTTCACCAGCCGTTTTTTCTCGGCTTCGAGTTCTTTCAGCAGTTGGCTGGCGGGTGGGTCGTTGGGATTTTGCGGGACGAGTTTGCCCATGACGGCGAGTTGCAGGATGGCTTTGCGCAGTTCGGTGACGTTTTCGCGCACGGCGTAGAGTTCACCGAAGTGCTGGGTGATGAACTGCCAAGCGTCGGCGAAGTTGTCGCCTGCTTGTGCATCCAGCAATTGCTTGAGCGCGGCGGTGTGAACGCTGCAGCGCTTCTGCTCCCGCTCATCGCGCAGCTTTTCCAACTCGTCGCAACGCGCCATGAGCTGGTCGATTTTGGCGACGATACGACGCTGTTCTGAAATGGGAGGCAGAGGATGAATGCTCTGTACTGCATCTTCAGTTCCGAGCCTTGGCATCTTGACGCCGTACATCAATGAATTCACGTGACTCAGAAAAGCTGGCCGCTTTAGGAGCAATCTCAAAAACTCAGAATGGATTGCTTGAGATGGAACGATTGGAACAATTTCAGTAGTACATACGCCATCTGCATCCGCGACTATTACCTTGTCGAGATAAGGACGTAATTTTCCATACAGAACATCCCCTTTCTGAAATGTAGATTTGGTTGATTTGGACTGGCGCTCCGAGTATTTCGCACGATAAATTAGTCGTGATGTTTCTTTTTCAATGTCTTCCAAATCAAGCAACCAAGCGTCAGAAGCAATGGATTCTGGTGCCACATTATCTCTGCCGTTGTACTCGCATATTTTGCTAAGCCGTACCCACTCCCACCCCTGCGGCAGCGCATAGGGCACTTCCTCCGGTTTGATCTCCGGTAGCAGCTTCGGTGCTTTGATCTTGCCTTCCTTCACCAGCCGTTTTTTCTCGGCCTCGATTTCTTTCAGCAGTTGGCTGGCGGGTGGATCGTTGGGGTCTTGCTCCACCAGCTTGCCCTGCATCGCCAGCGTGAGGATCAGTTCGCGCAGTTTCTTGGTGCCGTCGGGTGCGGCAAAAGCGGTATCGAAATGTTGTTCGAGCGAAGCGCAAGCTGCGTCATTCATTGCATTCGCCCTTCTGGCTCCGGATTTGTTTCAGCAATTGATCGAAGTCGCTCTCGAACAGCCTGTCTTGCACGATGCGATATTTTTCAAATTCGCTTTCGGCGTGGGCACGGGCCAGCTCTGCCGTGACCTTACCGGCATCCTGCAAAATTTCGCGATCCGTCGCTTCGATAAAGCGGTTGAGGCGGGTTTCCCAATCCTGCATGGTCATGGGAATTTTGCGCAGTGCCATGTCCTCGGCCACATCCAGATAGGCCGATACCACCCGTTGCAGTTGTGCCATTTCGGGTTCGCTCAGATAGTTTTTGGCGACCGCCACATCGAACTTCTGGATTTTTCCGCGTGGCGCATCTTTCCAGCTGGTCAGCCCCATATTCTGTTTGTCGGCATCGGCGCGGTTGACAATAACTTCTGCCGCCGTCTGGCCGTGGATAGCCCAGTGCAGTTTGTTCTGCACAGTGGCGAAAAAGCGTTTGGTCGCTTGAGCCGTCACGTCATAGTCGATGGCGGTAGTGTAGATGTCGGTGATCTTCTGGTAGAACTTGCGCTCGGAGAGGCGGATTTCCCGGATGCGCTGGAGCTGCTCTTCAAAGTATTGTTCGGTGAGGATGGAGCCGCCACTTTTTATGCGCTCATCATCCATGACATAGGCTTTGATGGTGTATTCCTCGATGATGCCGGTGGCCCACTTGCGGAATTGCACGGCGCGTTCGGAATTGACCTTGTAGCCGACGGCGATAATGGCGGAAAGCTTGTAGTGCTTGGTGTCGTAGGTCTTGCCGTCGGCGGCAGTTATTCGAAAATTTCGAATAACTGCATCTTCTTCCAGCTCGCTGTCGGAAAACACTTTTTTCAGGTGGTAGTTGACGGTATGGGTTTCCACATCGTAAAGCACCCCCATCATTTTCTGGGTCAGCCAGATACTCTCATCGGCGTAAACCGCCTCGACCCCGCCAGTGCCAGTGGCAGCGACAAAGGTGAGGTATTCGGCAGCCGAGGAGCGGGCGATGGAGACTTCCTTGCCCGGTTGTTTCTTCCTGCTCATGCCTTGCCCCCCAAACAGGCGATAAGCTCGGCTTTCAGCGCTTGCTGTGCTGCGGCGAGCTGGCGCGAGATTTCCTGATACTCCTGCATGAGGTCGTCGGGTTTGCGATGAATGATTTCTACTTGATGCGGATTTTTGCAGTCGAGGTTGTAGTTGCGTGCGGCGATGTCTTTAACCGACACTTTCCATGCCTGTTCCGTTACCTTGCGTCCTTTGCGTTGTGCACCGCCCCACCATTTTTTCTCCAGATCAAATTCGGCGATGGTCAGCGGCTTGCCGCGAGAGTATGACTTGTAGCCTTCGGGGTAGGGATGCTCGAAGAACCAGACATCTTGTGTCGGCGCGCCTTTCTCAAAGAAGAGCACGTTGGTGTTGATGCTGGTGTAGGGCGCAAACACGCCTTTGGGCAAGCGCACGATGGTGTGCAGGTTGAACTCTTCCAGCAGCTCACGTTTGAGATTGGTTTTAGTGCCTTCGCCAAACAGGAAGCCATCGGGCAGCACGACGGCAGCACGACCAGTATCGTGTTTTAGCAGGTGCATGATGAGCGCCATAAACAGGTCGGCGGTTTCGCGCGTCTGATATTTACGCGGGAAGTTGTTTTCGATGCCGTCTTCTTCCATGCCGCCAAACGGCGGATTGGTGATGATGATGTCCACCCGGTCTTTGGGGCCGTAGTCTTTGAGGGGGCGGCTCAGGGTGTTGTCGTGGCGGATGTTGCTCGGCACATCAATACCGTGCAGCATGAGGTTGGTCATGGCGAGCATGTGCGGCAGCGGCTTTTTCTCTACGCCGTGAATGCTGGCTTGCAGGATGTTGCGCTGCTCGGCGGTTTTGACTTGCGCCCTGAGGTGATCAATGGTGCAAGTAAGGAAGCCGCCCGTGCCGCAAGCGGGGTCAAGCACGCTTTCACCCAGTTGTGGGTTGAGGATGTCCACCATGAATTGCGTGACAGCGCGGGGGGTGTAGTACTCGCCCGCGTTGCCAGCTGATTGCAGGTCGGCAAGAATCTTTTCGTAGATGTCGTTGAACAGGTGGCGGTCGGATGTTGAGTTGAAATCGACATCATCCTCAATGCAGTTGATGACCTGACGCAGCAACGTGCCGGACTTCATGTAGTTGTAGGCGTCCTCGAATACCGAGCCAACAACTCGTCCTTGTGGCGACACACCTGCTTTGTTTGCCAATTGCTTAAGCGAAGGAAAAAGCTCGTTATTGACGAATTCGATCAAGTCTATACCGGTATCGCCCTCTGGATTTTTTGCCCAACTACTCCATCGGAAACGGTTTGGTAGCGGTGACTTATAGCCGGGGATAGTGAGTTGCCATTCCTGTTCCTTGTCGTCGAATATTTTCAGGAACAGTAGCCAGACGATCTGACTGATACGCTGCGCGTCACCATCAACGCCGACATCCTTGCGCATGATGTCTTGTATGGTTTTGATGAGTGTGCCGATGGACATGGTTCTATCTCTATTCTGTTTTCGTTATGCGCGATAAAGCGCTTGTTCCAGTTCATGCACGGCTTGCTGGTATTGATCCAGCCCGCCAAAGCTGCGGATAATTTCCATGGGCGTGCCAAACTGGGTGAAGGGCGAGATGGTAAGAATTTGAGTTTCCTCTATCGGCCCGACACCTTCGTCGGCATACTTGTCCAGCAGGGCTTGCAGAACGCGCTGGGCTTGCTCGCCGTAACGGGTGAAGTAATCGCGCTTCTTGACCTGCTCGGCACGCTCTCTGCGGGTAAGGGGCGGCATGTCCCATGCTACGTGGCAGACTAAATCGAAGGGATCGCAGTCGCGCCCAATCTCTTCGGCTAATGCCTCAAAGAAAACACCTTCGTTGGACAACGCTTCAATCACCGCCTGTTTTTTATCGGCGCTGCTCCAGCGGCGCAGAAAATCATCGAGCGAGTTAAATTCTTTCGCCAGTGTTTTGCGGGTGTAGTCCTTCAGCGATTCAGTTATCAGCTTGCCGTTCGCATCGAAGTATTGCACGCGCTCTGAGGCGACTCTCACCTCGACGTTGGCGACAACATAACGGCGCACCTTAGAACCTTCTTCATCTGCCCCCGGCTCGGATACACCTGTCCACGCGGGATTTTCATCGGCAGGTGGATAGGTTAATCCATCAGAATTCGCTCCCTCTGCCGTATCTGGCGGCACAGGAGACTCGTCGCCCTTGGGTTCGTAGATTTGCACCGGATCGCCATCGAAATCAGGGTCGGCAAAGAGTTCGGTTGCCTTCTTGAAATCGATGATGGTGAAGTAATACTTGTCGTAATCTTCATTGATGCGCGTGCCACGACCAATGATTTGCTTGAACTCAGTCATGGACTGGATGCGCTGGTCGAGCACGATCAACTTGCAAGTCTGCGCGTCCACGCCAGTAGTCATCAACTTGGAGGTGGTGGCAATGACTGGATACTTGCTCTCGGGGAAGATGAAGTTATCCAGCTCCGCCTTGCCTTCTTCATTATCGCCGGTGATGCGCATAATGTATTTGTGGTTCTGCGCGACGAGATCGGCATTCTCATTCACCAGCGCCTGTCGCATCCGCTCGGCATGGTCGATGTTGTCACAGAAGACAATGGTTTTGTCGAAGCGGTTGGTCTGCTTGAGAAAGTCGCTTATCTTCTTGGCGACAAGCTGGGTGCGTTTTTCCAGCACCAGCGTCTTGTCGAAATCTTTCTGGTTGTAGATGCGATCTTCAATCTCGTTACCGTGCTTATCGACCATGCCTTTATCAGGCCGCCACCCGGCGAGGTCTTTGTCGAGGTCGATGCGCACCACCTTATAAGGCGCAAGAAAGCCGTCGTCGATGCCCTGCCTGAGCGAGTAGGTGTAGATCGGATCGCCGAAGTAATCAATATTGGAAACCTCTTTCGTTTCTTTGGGGGTGGCGGTGAGGCCTATCTGGGTGGCGGCAGAGAAATATTCGAGAATTTCACGCCACGCCGAATCAGCAGCGGCACTGCCACGGTGACACTCATCAATCACAATCAGGTCGAAGAACTCGGGGCTGAATTGCTTGTATATGTTTTGTTCTTCTTCAGTGCCGGTGACAGCTTGATAAAGCGACAGGTAAATCTCATACGACTTATTGGCCTGCCGCTTTTGAATCTTGGTCATGGCCGAACCAAAGGGCTTGAAGTCATTGGTCATTGTTTGATCGACTAAGATATTGCGATCAGCCAAAAACAGGATTCGCTTCTTAGCTTTCGATTTCCACAGTCGCCAGATGATCTGAAATGCGGTGTAAGTCTTGCCCGTTCCAGTGGCCATCACCAACAAAATACGGTTCTGCCCACGGGCTATGGCTTCGATGGATTTATTGATGGCCAGCAGTTGGTAGTATCGTGGCGCTTTATCGCTGCCGTCGCTGTAGTAATCCTGCGTGACCAATTGGTTCTGTGTGTTATTCAGGCCTAGGTGGGTTGACCAACATTGCCAAAGAGTATCGGCGCTGGGAAATTCGTAAAGGCCGATTTCGCGTTCAATAATGCCGTCAACAGCGATCTTGTTGTGGAACAGAAAGCCATCTCCGTTACTGCTGAAGACAAACGGCACTTGCAGCATTTCGGCATAACCCAGCCCTTGCTGCATACCGTCGCCGACGGAGTGATTCGCATCCTTCGCCTCGATGACAGCGATAGGCATGTTGGGTTTGTAAAACAGGACATAGTCAACGCGCTTGTGCTGGGCGCGGGTGTGCAACTTGCCACGGACAATGATTCGTCCCTTTGTCAGCGGAAACTCCTCACGAATTTGGGTCGCAATATCCCATCCCGCCGACTCAAGGGCGGGGGTAATGAATTTGGTACAGATGTCCCGTTCTGAAAGCTGCTTCTTGGTCAACAGCTACTCCCCTTTTAATTTGCCGATATTACACGAATTGCCTCTCGTTTCAGAAGGCGCATTGTAGTCAGATTGTCTGATATGTGCGCAAATGCAGTCTTTCAGCAGCGCTATAACATATGTCAGCTCAGGCCGATTATGCGGCAGTCAGGAATTCGGCCATTGTTGCCGGTGGCATCCAGATGGACAATCGTCCGGTATTGAATAGTCATCGGCCATTAGGCGAGGATACCAATGACTGTTTTGCCGTACATGCCACTATAAGTGCGCGGCATCAACCTCACCAGAGAATCCGTACCCGATGCCACCACACTCATGGGATTCAGGCACCTGCTCGAAGCCAACGCGCTACCGCAAGCCATCCTCGAAGAAATAAACAACTTATTGAAAGAACGCGGATTGTTCATGAAACAGGGTACCCCGATTACGGCCCCTTGCTCGACCAAAAATGAAAAACGCGAACGCGCCCCCGGACATGTACCAAACAAAAAAAGGCAACCAAGGGTGCTTTGTATGCAAGCAAGTGGCTTCTCCAACCCTTTCGGACGCACCCCAAACTCGCAACCGATTTCCTTTAAGTCCGACAGGCTGCTAGAATCCGCGCTTCGCGAATTAGCCGATCCAAGCGTTTTATTCAGTAAACCATGCAACATATCCGCAATTTTTCCATTATCGCCCATATCGATCACGGCAAATCCACGCTGGCAGACCGGATTATTCAATTGTGCGGGGGACTATCCGACCGCGAA
>Ga0315281_10013546_pt1 | contig 11034 bp, 10 predicted proteins | sample YL17G07_0_MG_FD_204540 | JGI IMG/M metagenome (GOLD analysis project Ga0315281, IMG submission 204540) | Sediment microbial communities from Yellowstone Lake, YNP, Wyoming, USA - YL17G07_0 | ecosystem: Environmental > Aquatic > Freshwater > Lake > Sediment | place: USA: Wyoming | collected... | reverse complement strand
AGTTAGCAACCCCACAGTCCTTTGCGGATACGTCATGTCTAACTCAGCTGGCACAGCGGAAGAGGTGAAGTTCCAGGTACCACCACCAACCGCGGCAAAAGAGGAGCCAGCCGCCATGGCAACGGCGAGCACGCCCACAGAAAGGCATTTAACCAGAAAACGAAATCGCATTTCCATAATCCCTCACTCCTTAAAACAGTGAACTAAAAAAAACACGGCACAGTAACGGAACCATCCGACTGCGCATCCCTCGATGAAGTGACTAGATTGGGAACAACTGCCACCACAAAAAATCACCAAGAGATAGAGGTAAGGAAATTGTCCCCTCACCGTTTTCAAATGTAAGGAGAACATATTTTCCCTTACCATGTCAAGCCTAAAAAAAGATTTTTTCCCATCCCCTCCCAGGCCCGGCATGCGGGCCTTGCGGCCATAAATATAAAGCCGGCGTTATTGTAACACACCATCCTCCTGCCAAGGAGGGCTTTGCATAACCAGGAATTAAACGAGCCGAATATAGTAAACCAAACGCGACAACTTCTTACCCTCTCCCGCCGGCGGGAGAGGGCCAGGGCGAGGGTGGTATAAATAATCACCCCTCACCTGGCGCTTCGCGCCATCCTCTCCCACAAGGGGAGAGGAAAAAGACAGGGGCGCCGCAATCGTTGACTTGTGCAAAGCTCTTCTTGTTAAGGGGAACTTTGCGTAACTGTCGGCTGGCCCTAACGGCCTTTACCCTGGCCGCTTTGCTGGCTTGGTTTATTTTACCACCGCCGGCCACTTTATCGCCCGTTTCTGCGCCAATGCTATTTGCCCTGGAGTCATTTTGGCGGCTACCATGTCCCGCAATCCAACGCATTCGTCGTGAAGCGGTTTATCCGCTGAAACTTCGGCGGCAAGGCTGTACCACTTGTACGCTTCCACATAATCCTGGGCGACGCCACGCCCTTTGTCATACATGTCGCCAAGCGTATGTAGGGCATAAGGGTACCCCGCCATCGCCGCCAGCTTGCTCCACTTCATGGCTTCGTCGTAATCCTGTGGCACGCCGTGTCCCTGGTAATATGACCATCCCAGGCTACATTGCGCAGGAATATGCCCCTGGTCAGCGGACTTTCTGAACCACTTAACGGCTTCGGCATAATCCTTCGGTACGCCGTGACCGTCATTGTACAAGAGCCCAAGGTTGTTTTGCGCGTCAGCATTCCCCTGCTCCGCCGCTTTGCGGTACCACTTCGCGGCTTCCAGATAATCCTGCGCTACGCCTTTACCCTCTGCGTACATGTCGCCGAGGGTGACTTGCGCTTCGGCATTCCCCTGCTCCGCCACTTTGCGGTACCACTTCGCGGCTTCCACATAATCCTGCGGGCCTCCTTCGCCGTTGGCGTACATGTAGCCGAGGGTGACTTGCGCGTCAGCGTTCCCCTGCTCCGCCGCTTTGCGATACCACTTCGCGGCTTCCACATAATCCTTCGGTACGCCTTTACCCTCTGCGTATATGTAGCCGAGGATGACTTGGCCGTCAACGTTCCCCTGTTCAGCAGACTTGCGACACCACTTCGCCGCTTCCACATAATCCAACGGGACTCCATCGCCGTTGACGTACATCAGGCCCAGGTTGTGCTGGGCTTTTGCGTCACCTTTTTCCGCCAGCGGGCGAAAAAGTTCGAGGGCTGTTTTATAATCCTGGCGATCATACGCCGCCTGCCCATCTTCCAACTGCCCCGCAAAGGCGGGCAGGGCGAAGGACAAGGCGATCATAAACAGACAAACTAACAGGCGTAATGGTTTCATGGCTGGTGGCTCCTGATGTTCCTGATTGGCTATGTTACAACTACTCATATTGCTAAAAAAGGGTTATGGGAAGGCGAAGGTTTAAGCCAGTTAAACCCACATTTCCCAGATGGTCGCTGGAGAATGCCATCCCACGAGGGAAATGCTACACATAACGGTAAAGAAAAGCAAATAATCTTAAGCGATGAAGGCGGGATTTAAGAATCATCAAACAAACTCACAACGTCAAAATCCTCCTCAATATCTCCCGCGTTTTTTCCATCGTCTCCTCGCTTATCGTCCCCCATTTTTTGATGAACCGCTCGACGGATACGGACTTGACCTGATCGCAATGGATGACTGATTGGCTCTTGAGCCCCCCTTCCGGCGGCGCCACGAGAACGTGCAGGCGGAACGGTTTTTCTTTCCTGAACGTGGTGATCGGCAAAACGACAATAAGGCCCCACGCGCTTTCGTTAAGCCGGTCGTCGGAAACCACGAGCGCTGGATGGGCGTTGCGTATCTGCGAACCTACCGATGGCGAGAAGTCCACCGCCCAAACCTCGCCCTGCCGGGGCGTCACTTTTTAAGCCCGTCGGCCAGGGTTGCGTCAAAGGCCTTGCGCGTCTTTTTTTCGGCGGAATCCAGGAGCTTGCCAGCCTCCTCGCCAAACCCTTCCCAGAACGCCTTTTCGCGTTCGGCGATCATTTTTTCGATGAGCGCCGATGCGCTCACGCGCTCTTTGGCCGCCATCATCTTGAGCTTGGCCCTGGCCGACCGCGATACCCTTATGGTTGTCGTATCCATCGCATTCACCCAAAGCATATATGTCTACAAGTAGAATTATATACCATGTGGCATGGGGATGCAAAGGCGCAGTCGCCCATTGCCGGTTTTGGGAATGAGACTTTGCTATAATGTTCAGAAGCTAGACGGGTTAAGCTTTGCGTTTTACATAACCGGAACAATCGAAGTAACACACAATGAGTTTTTCAGGGAAACATCCGGCCTCGCTGGACGAACGGTCCGCCAAGGTCTTGAAGGCCGTGGTGGAAAGCTATATGAAAAGCGCGGAGCCTGTGGGCGCCCGCGCCATCACCAGCCAGTATGGGTTCAACCTTTGCCCGGCCACCATCCGCAACGTCATGGCGGAGCTGGAGGACGACGGTTTCCTTTACCAGCCACGCGCCGCTGGGGGCAGGGCGCCATCGGACAAAGGCTACCGTTACTACGCCGTGGAGATGGTCACGCCGCAGGCGCTACCGCCGCAGGAGATGGCCGACATACGCGAAGCGGCGCACGGGAGCCAATGGCGGGAGGCCGCAGAGCTTCTTGGGTCGCTGTCGCGCACGCTGTCCCAGTTGTCGCGGCAGGCGAGCCTTATCGGCGTGACGTCGTGGGGAGCCGCGCCTGTACGGCAGATACGGTTCGTCAGTTTGAACTCCACACTGGTGATGGCGGTTGTCGTAGCGCAGGGGGGCGAGATACAAAACCAGCTGTTGACCGTGGCCGAGCCTTACACGCAGGACGACCTGGACAGGCTCTCCAATTATTTCAACGCGCGTTTCGCCGGGCTTACGCTTACGCGGATACGCGAAAAGATAAAGGCCGAAATCGCAAGGGAGCGGGACAGGGTGGACGTGCTTCTTGGCCGCGCGCTTCTCATGGCCCGGCTGATGGAGGAGAAATCCGCAATTGACGGCTCCAACGGCTTTTTCGTTGACGGCGCATCCAACCTGCTTGGCGGCGCGCCGGGGCTGGATATCGCGGGGATGAAGACCCTGCTCAAGACGTTTGAGGAGAGAGGGCGGCTGATCCTCCTGCTTAACGAATGCCTGAAAGGGGAGGGGCTTAACCTGGCCATCGGCTCCGAACTTGACCTGGAAGGTTTTGGAGGATGCAGTCTGGTAACCCATGTTTTCAGGAGTGGCGAGGGCGCCGTGGGTTGCGTGGGCATACTGGGGCCGAAGAATATGGATTACGGAAGGGTTATTTCACTTGTTACATACGCCGCAGGCCAGGTTAGCGTAAGGCTCAATGGCTGACCGGGTGGAGCGATGAAGATAGGTATTATGGAGCGCGAGGACGACAACAAGGGCTTGCCTGCGGGAGACTTGTCTGCCGCAGAGGATCACGAGGGGAAAAAACAGTTCGACGACCCGAAGAAACGCGGGCTGGAGAAAAAAGGCCTTCCACGCAAAAAAGAAGACGAGGTCAGCGAACTTAAAGAGATGATTAAAAACCTCACCGAGGAGTTGTTCAAACGCGAAGACGAACTGGTGGGCGCGAAGGATCAGGCCCTGCGCGCTGTCGCGGACGCGGACAATTATAAAAAACGGCTCGCCCGCGAAAAAGAGGATTTGGAGAAATACGCCGCCGTCCCGTTTGTGCGGAGCCTTTTGTCGGTGATAGACAACCTGGAGAACGCCCTTAAAGCCGCGCGTGACGGTGGCGACGCAACAAAGCTGGCGGGCGGTGTGGAGCTTACACACCGGCAACTGCTGGACACGATGAAGGGCTTCGGGCTGGAGCGGCTGGACGTTGTCGGCAAACCGATGGACCCGATGTTGTGCGAGGCGCTCCAGATCGTGGAAGATTCCACGCGCGAGGACGGAACGGTCGCGGAGGAGTTCATCCCCGGCTACCGCTTCAAAGACCGCGTGATCCGCGCCGCAAAGGTGAAAGTGACGAAGAGGGCAGGGGAGATGGAGGAAGGGACGAAGGAGGAAAGCGCGACTGCCACGGATTAGCGCCGAGCAGGCGTGGCATGGAGCGTGGCAGGGGCGATTCGTGAATCGCCCTTCTTTAAAGACGGGCGCATGGCGATACGGCCCCTACAATCTTTCGGAGTGGGATAGTGGCAGACGAAAATCACGATCATAAAGCCAGCGTGGACGACAAAAAGGCCGCCATCGAAAACGAGTTTATAAGCGTGCTTCTTTCCGCGATGAAAAAAGGGATGACGCCCGAGGAGTTTTTCGCCGTGGCGGACGCCACTATGGCTCACTTGCGGGGCAGGACGCAGAATGAAATCGTCGGACGCATCATCAACAACACCGCATCTTCCGGGGATGTGGAGAAGATGATCGCCGAGCTTTCCAAAAAATAGCGGCGGGCGGGGGCGTTCCAATCACTCCTCCAGGCCAAGCTCCTTGCGCCACTTGGCCAATTGCGCCGCTTTGCGCTCGTCTATGCTCATCGGCTCCGTGTCCATATACCCGGTATCCTTCGGGAGCCTCTCTGTCCTGTCCATTGTCTTTTTCGGCAGGTATTTGCTGGGGCCATAGCTACCACGGCCAACGCCGCTTCTGCCCTGCCCGCCGCCGGGAGGCCGTTTCTGGCCCGGTTTCTTGTAAACTCTTTTTTTCACGTTATGAGACTCCATGCATGTCAAACGAAATTGGCCCTTTTTAAGAGTGAGCCGCTCCGATTATTCTGTTTACGTCGCTCTCCCCGATGCGATCCAGGACGGATGGTAGCGCCTCGACAAGTTTCTTGCCGATGTGGGGATCCACGAAATTCATCGAGCCTATCTGCACAGCCGTAGCCCCGGCCATCATGAACTCGATCACATCTTCGGGGGACGATATCCCCCCGACCCCGAATATCGGTATTTTAACCGTTTTGTAGCATTGCCACACCATTCTTAATGCGATCGGCTTTATCGCCGGGCCGGAAAGCCCGCCCGTGACGTTGGAGAGTACGGGTTTCCTTGCGCCTATGTCTATCGCCATGCCTATCATTGTGTTGATGACGCTCAATCCATCGGCCCCCTCCGCTTCGCAGGCGCGGGCGAACGGCGTTATGTCCGTCACGTTGGGCGAAAGCTTGACGATCAACGGTTTTTTCGCGGTTTTCCTGCAGGCTGATACAACTTTCGACGTCGCCTTCACGTCGGAGCCAAAGGCTATCCCGCCCTCTTTGACGTTGGGGCAGGATATGTTCATCTCCAGCGCGGACACTTGCGGTATCTGTGAAAGGCGCTCCGCCATCTCGGCGTATTCTTCCACCGTGTTCCCGAAAAAGTTCACGATTATCGCCGTATCCACCCCATGAAGGGCGGGTATCTTCTGGCTCACGAATTTCTCCAGCCCTATGTTCTGCAAGCCGATGGCGTTGAGCATCCCGGCTGATGTCTCGCATATTCTTGGCGGCGGGTTGCCTGCCCTGGGTTTGAGCGACAATCCTTTGGTCACAAACCCGCCAAGCGTGGATACGTCGTAGAACTTGCTGTACGTCAGCCCGTATCCAAACGTGCCAGACGCGGCCACCACTGGGTTTTTCAGCGTTAGCTCCCCGAACCGGACTGCAAGGTTTTTATCGGTCACAGATTAAATCTCTATATCCCGCGTGTCGAAGACGGGGCCGGTCCTGCACACGGTCACATACTGTTCCGCCCCACGTTTTTTAACCACGCAACCTAAACACGCCCCAAACCCGCACGCCATATAGCTCTCCAGCGACGCATGGCAGACGATACCCGCGTCCTGCGCTATACCGGCGACGGCGCGCATCATCGGGGACGGGCCGCAGGTTAAAATAATGTCCGGACGCGCCCCTTTTGCAAGTTCGGCGGCCAGCGCAGAGGTGACGAATCCTTTGAACCCGTCCGAGCCATCCTCTGTGGCGGTGATGACATTCACCCCGCCATCCCTCAGCCGTGGGACGTAAAAAAGCTGGCCCGCCGTTTTTGCGCCTATGAGCAGGGTGTAATCAAGGTCGCCACGTTTTGTGTTTTCCGTAAGGCCCAGGAACGGCGCCACGCCCGTCCCGCCCGCCACCATCCACACTTTTTTAGCGCCTTGGGGAATAGTGAACCCCGTCCCGAACGGCCCCACCACGTCTATCTTCGTCCACGGCGGCATGGCGGAAAGCAGGCCCGTCCCCCTGCCGGCCTCTTTTATCACAAGGCCGATGCGCGAGCCGTCCGGCGCAAAGTCCGCCACGCTCATTGGCCGCCGCAGGAACGGGTCGAGCAGGTTGGCGACCCGTATCATCACAAACTGTCCCGGAACCACTGCGACAGGCTTGACCACAGGCTCCAGCGAAAGGTAGAAATGGCCGTCGCCCAATGTTTCGTTGGCCCTTACTATGCAACTGATAGAAAAGCCCGGATGGTCCGCGCTCATCTTGCGACGCCCTCGACGGCGATGTTCGTTTTTGCCAGAAACTGGAAAAGCTTTACCAGCTCTTCCATCTCCCCCCCGGCGAGCTTGACGTGCGTCGCGTCGGCCAGGTCCTGCCCCAGCGTGGGATCCATGCTGATCCACGATCCCACATAAACTTCCGGCCAGGCGTGGTACAAGAACCCCTGATGTTCCGTGGAATAAACAATCCCCGCCGCGACCCGCGCCGGAATACCCACGCTCCTGGCCATCGCCACGAACAGGTTGGAGTGGCTCTGGCACTCCCCCTCTTTGGAAAGCAGGACATCGACGGCGGTGAAGGAGTCTACCAGTTTTTTCTTGATGTTGGCATATACCCATCGGTTTATCGCAACAGAGGCCTTGTATACGTCCTTCTGCGCGCCGACGATGGCCCGCGCCTCTTTGAGGATCATTTTGTTATCCGACTGGATTTCCGGCGAAGGGGCGGTCTGTCCCGGCTGGGCTTTGCCCGCCTGTTGTATCGTCATCGCGGCGGGAGGCTCCTGCCTGACGATAGTGATGGGTATCGCCAGAACGCTTTTGCCGACAGCGTTCTTGCCCCATGAGCCTGTTCCAACAACTTGCCGCGTGTCGGACGGGATGGTGACGGGGCTGTTAAAGCCGCTCAACGACAGCTTGAGCTCTTTTATCCCGGATTGGCTCTCGATGGGTTTGTCTGGTTTTATCAGGCTGAATGTGATCAGGCTTGTCACGGGAATCAGGGCGGTGGGGAATTTCGCCGCGCCGTTTTCGTCCGTCCGCACGGAGGTGAACCCCATCACGCTCTCTTCCTTAAGCTTCTCCCCGGACGGCGTGATGTAACTTTTTGTCGCCATCCCCTGTATGCGCGATTCTACCACATAAGCGTCCACCGGTTTGCCGTCCACTCCGGGGACTTTGGCCATGTCCCTGGATATCTCGATATCAATCGTATCCTGCGTCCGCATCTCCACGAGAAAAACGGGGATGGTCATTTTGGTTCCCGGTTTAAGCTTTTCCAGGATCAACAGCTCCAGCGTCTCCATGAACTGAACGCCGGGCGAAAGCTTTTTAACAACCCTGCTCTCCCCTCCGGCCCCTGTGATGTCGAGAACCAGTTCCCCGCCGATAACCTCGCCGACGGTCCTTTGCCGCTGGTCCCCGATAGTCTGAAGGGAGATGAAACCCCGCGCGCCCTTGTCGGGATCCAGATAAAACGTGCGGGCGAACGACATGTCCTGCGTCGTCTCCGCAATTTGGAACCGTATGACCGCCCTGCCGGTGATACGGTATCCTTTTGGCCCCTGCTCGGTCTTCTGGTAGGAAAACCCGATCTTCTGCCCGTTGAAGTGGATATCCATCCACTCTTCGGAAATCGTCCGGTCGTACGTTCGGGAGAGCCAGTCCTTGTTTTGCGCCCAGGCGAAGTCCGCGCAAAGCCCGAAGGCCGTCAAAAAAAGAAATACGCCGGCAAAAGCCGAAAACGGTTTCTTCAAGATATTATCCCCGGGCCTGGGCCGTGGCCAGTTTGGCCGTGTCTTCGAAATATTCCTGCAACGTGCGCACTTCCATATCTTCGCGGAACCTGGACTGTATCGCGTCGGCGGCCGCAAGCGCCCCCTGGATAGTGGTGAAATAGGGGACGTTCCGGGTCAGCGCCGTGCGCCGGATGGAATACGAATCCAGGATGGATTTCTTGCCGGAGGTTGTGTTGATGACCAGGTCAACCTCTTTGTTGATTATGTTATCCACGCAGTTGGGCGAGCCTTCGCTGACCTTGCGGACTAACCGCACGGGAATTCCCGCATCCTTCAACGCTTTGGCCGTGCCGCCGGTGGCGAGGATGTCAAAACCCATTTTCGCAAGAATCCGCGCTACGGCCAACGCCTTGGGCTTGTCTTTGTCCGTGACGGAGATGAGCGCCGCGCCGCCGGTGGGCAGGGCCGACCCGGTCGCCAGCGTCGCCTTGCCAAATGCGCGGGCGAACGACCTGTCCACGCCCATCACTTCGCCGGTGGATTTCATCTCCGGGCCAAGTATCGTGTCCACGTTCGGGAACTTGATGAATGGGAAGACGGACTCTTTGACGGCGATGTGGGAATGGATCACCTCTTCGGTGAAACCCAGTTCCACGAGCGTCTTGCCACCCATCACACGCGCCGCTATCTGGGCCAGCGGGACGCCGATGGTCTTGGAGACGAAAGGCACGGTGCGCGAGGCTCGTGGGTTCACCTCCAGCACATAAATCATGTCGTCCTTGATGGCGAACTGCACGTTCATCAGCCCGATGACATTAAGCTCTTTGGCCATCGCCTTTGTCTGGCGTTTGATTTCGTCAATGACGCGGCTTTTGATGCTGACCGGCGGCAGTGAACAGGCCGAATCGCCGGAATGGACGCCCGCTTCTTCGATATGCTCCATCACACCACCGATGACCACCAGTTCCCCGTCGCTCACCGCGTCCACGTCCAGCTCCACCGCGTCGCTGAGGAACTTGTCTATAAGCACGGGATGATCCGGCGACGCTTTAACGGCGTTGGCCATATAATATTTCAGCGCGTCATTGTCGTACACAACCTCCATCGCCCGCCCGCCAAGCACATATGACGGGCGCACCACAACCGGATAACCAATCCTTTGCGCCACGTCCAACGCCTCTTTGGCGCTGGTGGCGATCCCGTTGTTCGGCTGTTTAAGGCCAAGTTTGTCGAGCATGCGCTTGAAGCTTTCCCGGTCTTCGGCCATATGGATGGATTCGGGGCTGGTGCCGATTATCGGCGCGCCTTCCGCCTTCAACGCGCGGGCGAGGTTAAGCGGGGTCTGTCCGCCGAACTGCACGATGACCCCGTCCGGTTTTTCTTTGGCGATTATCGCCAGCGCGTCTTCAAGCGTCAGCGGCTCGAAATAAAGCCGGTCGGACGTGTCGTAGTCGGTGGAGACGGTCTCCGGGTTGCAATTGACCATGATGGTCTCGTAACCGTCTTTCTTTAACCCCTTGGCCGCGTGGACGCAACAGTAGTCGAACTCTATCCCTTGCCCGATCCTGTTCGGCCCGCCGCCGAGTATTACGATTTTTTTCCGGTTCGTCGGCTCCGCTTCGCACTCTTCTTCGTATGTGGAATACAGGTACGGCGTGTGGGCCTCGAACTCCGCCGCGCATGTGTCCACCCGTTTGTAAACCGGCGCGACCCCCAGCGCCAGGCGGTTGCGCCGTATGTCGCCCTCGGTCGCTCCCGTTAATTGCGCCAGCCGCCTGTCGGCAAAACCAAGCCCCTTGAGCCAGCGGAAATCTTCTTCCGTGTTGATACCGGATTTTTTTACCGTCGCCTCGGCCTCGATGATCTCTTTTATGTTTGTGAGGAACCAGGGGTCTATCTTCGTAAGCTCGAATATACGCTCCACGGACAGGCCCCGCCGCAAAGCCTCGCCAACAAACCATAGCCTGTCCCACGACGGGACGGAAAGTTTTTCCTCCAGCTCCGCAAGGCTTGCGTCCGCCTGTTCCTCGAACCCGAACGACCCGACTTCCAGCGAGCGTATGGCCTTCTGCAACGCCTCTTTGAACGTCCTGCCGATGCTCATAGCCTCGCCCACGGACTTCATCTGAGTGCCAAGCCTGCGGTCGGCCTGTGGGAATTTTTCGAACGCAAACCGGGGGATCTTGACCACGCAGTAATCTATGGAAGGCTCGAACGACGCTGGCGTCACCTTGGTGATATCGTTCTGTATCTCGTCGAGCGTAAACCCGACGGCAAGCTTGGCCGCGATTTTTGCTATCGGGAAACCCGTGGCTTTCGACGCCAGCGCAGACGAACGGGAGACACGCGGGTTCATCTCTATGACGGTCATTTCGCCATTTTCCGGGTTGACGGCGAACTGTATGTTCGACCCGCCGGTGTCCACGCCGATCTCGCGGATGATGGCCAGCGACGCGTCGCGCATTATCTGGTACTCGCGGTCTGTCAACGTTTGCGCCGGGGCGACGGTGATGGAGTCGCCGGTGTGCACGCCCATAGCGTCGAAGTTTTCGATGGAACAGATGATGACCACGTTGTCATTAAGGTCGCGCATCACTTCCAGCTCGTACTCTTTCCAGCCGAGCACGGATTTTTCCACGAGTATCTGCGATACGGGG
>Ga0315281_10013545_pt1 | contig 11034 bp, 8 predicted proteins | sample YL17G07_0_MG_FD_204540 | JGI IMG/M metagenome (GOLD analysis project Ga0315281, IMG submission 204540) | Sediment microbial communities from Yellowstone Lake, YNP, Wyoming, USA - YL17G07_0 | ecosystem: Environmental > Aquatic > Freshwater > Lake > Sediment | place: USA: Wyoming | collected... | reverse complement strand
TCTTTGGGCAATTGCCTTCATCCATACTCTGTGCTATTTTGATGCGTCAAATGCATGTAATTTTCTGGCGTTTTTTAAATTCATATCTGCATGAAAAAAGTAGGGATAGTCGCCAAGGCCAACAGCCCGCTTGCCGCCGAAGGGTTGAAAATCCTCACAGCGTGGCTTGAGGCGCGTGGCGTATCTCACATAATTGACGAAGAGTCGGCGCGGGTGGCCGGGCTAAAGTCCGGCGTGAAAAAGGTGGATCTCGCCCGTCAGGCCGACCTCATAATCGTCATGGGCGGTGACGGCACATTTCTTGGAGTCGCCCGCCTGATGGAGGGCAACAACGCGCCGATCCTCGGCGTGAACCTGGGTGGCCTTGGTTTCCTGACGGAATTCGCTTACGACGAGATGCTCCCGGCCCTCGAACGGGTGTTGGAAGGCGACTTCATAAGCGAAGACCGGGCGATGCTGGACGCTGTTGTCTCCCGCGAGGGCAAAAACGTGACATCCTACACAGTGCTAAACGATGTGGCGCTCACCCGTGGGGCGTTCGCCCGGATGCCTCACATTCTTGTTTATGTGGACGGGGTGTTCGTCAACGAGTATGTGGCCGACGGCCTTTTGGTGGCCACTCCCACCGGCTCGACGGCGTACAACCTGTCCGTTGGCGGGCCGATCACGCATCCTTCGCTTGGCGCCATCATCATAAGCCCCATATGCCCACACACGTTAAGCAACAGGCCCATCGTCATACCCGACGGGAGCGCCGTGGAGATAACCCTGGACCCGGTCATCCATACGGATGCGGTGGCGACGATGGACGGGCAGGTGGGGTTCCAGATGAGCTTCAGGGACAGGTTGTTAATAAAAAAGTCCGCCTCGGTGACACGGATCATCCTTTCGCCGCACAAGGACTACTACCAGCTCCTTCGTGGAAAGCTGAAATGGGGGGAGAAGCCATAAGACATGGTGAAGAGTAATGTGACAAACCCAGACCAATCCACAGTCATAGCCAGGAAGGCCCTGCCCTTCATGGCGGAGAACAGTATACCGATAACGCCCCAGAACTACTTCGTCTGGTACGAATATTTCCTGGGTTCCAACCAGGAACTGGTCAAGGCGGTAAATGAAATGATCACCGCAATGACGAAGTTCGACGAGTGGGTTAACGCCCAGCTTTACGCCAAGTTTTTCGCCAAGGACATGTCGGAGGAAGAACGCAAGAAGATGGAGGCGGAGTTCGAGGCCGTGACCAAGGCCAACATCGAGACCAAAAAGCTGATGGAACCCATCGCCCGCGACCTTAAAACACTGTCGGAAACCAACGCCCATTATGGAGACAAGCTTTCCGACTTCGCCGGAAGGATAGAGGATAAGGCCGACCTTGAGCAGGTCTCCACGATGGTCGTGGCCCTGCTCAGCGATACGAAGAGGATCGCCACCCAGAACAAAAGCATCAGCGTCCAGATGGAGAACTACTCTTCGCAGATAAACAGCCTTAAAGAGATGCTCACCAGCGCCAGGGCGGAGGCGAGGATAGACGACCTTACGCGCATCTCCAACCGCCGCGCCTTCAACGAATCGCTGGGCGAAGAGGTAAAGTGGGTGGCGCGCAATTCCGCCGTGTCGTCGTTTGCGATGGTGGACATAGACCACTTCAAACGCATCAACGACCAGTACGGCCATTCCGTGGGGGACAAGGCGCTTCAGGCCATAGCCCGCATGTTGAAGGAATCCGTGGGAATGGACGGCGAGGTGTTCCGGTATGGCGGGGAGGAGTTCGCCGTCATCCTGTCCGGCGCGCACATGGAAAAGGCCTTTGCGATAATGGAAAAGGCGCGCAAGGCGATCCTCGATAACGAGTTCGTCATCCGCGACAAGGTGGAGGAGATAACAGTCTCCACGGGGCTTTCGGAGATGAAGAGCGGCATTAGCGCGGAGGACGCGCAAAAAACGGCCGACAACATGCTCTACCTCGCCAAACAATCGGGCAGGAACACCATACGCCCGCAGATATCCGCAAAGTAGGGGATGTTAAAGGAGCTTTCGGTCCGGGATTTCGCCATCGTCGAGGAAGCCGCGCTTGCGTTCACTCCGGGCTTCAACGCGCTCACCGGAGAGACAGGAGCCGGCAAATCCATCCTCGTCGGCGCGCTGGAGGTGGCCCTGGGGGGGCGCGCCAGCGAGGAGATGATACGCTCCGGCGCGGAGCAGGCTGTGGTGGAAGCGGTGTTCGGCCTGGATAAAACCCCGTCCGTCTCGGATTGGCTAAGGGAACAGGGGATGGACTCCGCCGACGGGGAGCTTATCATCCGCAGGATCGTTTCCCGCTCCGGCAGGAACAAGGTGTTCCTCAACGGGGCGCAGGCCACCGTAGCGCAACTCAAAACCGCAGGCGAAGCGCTCGTGGACATCCACGGCCAGCACGAAAGCCAGACGTTGATCAACCCCGTCACGCACCTTGCGTTCCTCGACAGGTTTTTAAAGCTGGATGTGGAGCGCGTCGGTTACAAGGCAAGCTACGGCAAATATTCATCAGCCAGGAAAAGGCTCAGGGAGCTAAAGGAAAACCAGAAGGAGACCGAACGCAGGATAGACCTGCTGAAATTCCAGGTGGACGAAGTGGACAAGGCGGGGCTGTCGGCTGGAGAAGAGGAAAGCCTGGAGCGCGAGCGCAGAAGGCTTAAATATTCGGAGAAACTGGCGGAACTGGCGCATTCGGCCATCGGCGCGCTGGAGGATGGCGACGAGACCGCCGATGGGCTTATCGCACGGGCGCGCGTGGCGGTGGAACAGATGGCGGAGCTTGACGACACGGTCAAACCAGCCCTTGAAGAGCTTACCAGCGCGCTGATGCAGGCCCGCGACGCAACGGCGTCCATACGCTCGTACGCCAGTGGGTTGGAGCGCGACCCGAACCGGCTGGAGGAGCTGGAGGACAGGCTCGACCTCATCCGGGGCCTCAAGAAAAAATACGGGGACAGCATTCAGGAAATACTCGCCTACGCCGGACGCGCCAGGGCGGAGCTTGAGTCCATCGAGTTCGACAGGGATCACATGGACAAGCTCGCCGAGGAGGTCGAGAAACTTGGCGCGGAGACGGCGAAGCTTGCGGGGCTATTGGATAAAAAACGCAAGGACGGAGTGGTGGAGTTCAGCCGGAAAGTGGAGCGCGAGCTAAAAGACCTGAACATGGCCAAGGCGAAACTCTCGTTATCCTTCACCTACGACGACGACCCCGAAAGCCCGATGGAAATGGACGGTCGGCGGATAAAGCTTGCGTCTAACGGCGCAGGACGGGTGGAGATAATGTTCAGCGCCAACCCCGGCGAGCCGGAAAAACCGATGTCGAAAATAGCGTCCGGCGGCGAGATAAGCAGGCTGATGCTGGCGTTGAAGGCCGTTATAACCGGCGACCAGCCGGTGCCGGTGATGGTGTTTGACGAAGTGGACGCCGGCATCGGCGGCGTGACGGCGGACAGGCTTGGGGAAAAACTTCGCGCCCTCGCAAAAAGTTGCCAGGTGTTTTGCGTGACACATCTAGCGCAAGTGGCCCGGCAGAGCCACACACATTTCCTCGTGGAAAAGGGGACGAAGAAGGGGAAAGTCTCCGTCGGCGTCACCCTGCTGAACAGGCCCGGACGGATAGAAGAACTGGCCCGCATGGCCGGAGGCGACGGAGCGCGGGAGAGCGCGTTGAAGTGGGCCGAAGACGCGCTCAATGATGTGCGATAAAACCTAATCCCGAAGTTGAAAGGGAGATTCTTCGCTATCTGCCAGAATAACAATTGCTTCCCCGTGGTCGCCTGGCCACGGTTCTTTCCGCTCTGCGTGGCGCTTTTCGCCCAGCAGTCCTGACGGATAGTAGACGGGGCTTCGGGGTCAAGAGAACCACAGACGAGCAAAAGACCGGGGTCAGGCGACCCCGGCGAAGCTACGATTTGCGAGCGATGGCAAAGCAATCTCGCCGCAACTTCGGAATCCGGGCTCAATACAACCAAATGCTACGCCGCTGTGACGCGGTTCCTGCCGCCTTTCTTGCTTTCGTAGAGGGCTTTGTCCGCAAGCTCGATGAAACGGTGGTCGCTAAGTTTCCCGTCCCACATCGCCACGCCAATGCTTATCGTCACCTTAAGCGTCGTGCCGCCGTACTTGAAATCCGCAATCTCGATCGCCCGGCGCAGACGCTCGGCGGATTCCATAGCCTTGTCCATTGTGACTCCGGGCATGATGATGGCGAACTCTTCGCCGCCGTATCTTGCGGCGGTGTCGTCATCGCCCGCCGATTTCATCACCGTCACGCCTACAGCCTGCAACACAGCGTCCCCAGCCTTATGGCCGTGTGTGTCGTTGAACTTTTTAAAATGGTCAATGTCGAACAGTATCAGCGAAAGCGGGTTTTTCGCAGACATAGCCCGTTCCATCTCCAGGTTAAGCTCTTCGTGGAAATACCGGTGGTTGAAAAGGCCGGTCAACCCGTCGGTGATTGACAGCAGTTCCAGCCTGTCGTTGAGCGAGCGCAGTTCGATGTACGCCCGCGCAAGGTCGTCGAACAGCCGCTTGTTGTTGAGATGCAGACGTATCCGCGCCAGGAGCGCTTCCTCGTCAAACGGCTTTGTCAGGAAATCCACCGCGCCATAGTCCAGAGCCTTCACCGCGCTCTGTTTTTTGGTGTCGGCTGTCACCATGATTATCCGAATGTCCTCCGTCTTCTTGTCGGACTTGATTTTCTGCGTAAGCTCAAAGCCGCTCATCCCCGGCATGTTGGCGTCCATAAGGATAAGATGGGGATGGTATTCCTTGATAACCTCAAGCGCTTTGAGAGGGTCCTGCTCCGTCTTGATGTCGTAGCCGTATTTTGAAAGGATGACCTTGTACATCTTGCAGACAAGCCCGCTGTCCTCCACGGCCAGTATCCGGGGGGCTTCCTGCGGCTGATATATCTTCCGGGACATGAAAAGGGAGTCCACAAAGTCCACCGCCTCCTTTCCGGTGAACGGGCTGTGCAGAAAGCCGATGACGCCGGCCCTGTAACCGTCTTCCCTGACCTTTTCGCTGTATGAGTATGACGCCAGCGCGATAGGGGTGTTCCTTGTGGCGGAAGCCCCCTTTACCATGGATGCGAAGGAAACGCCGGGCATTTCCGGCGTTTCTTCATCAACTATGGCCAGGTCGAATACGGACTCGGAGATAGCGTTGAGAGCCTCTTTAGCCTTGAGCGCCACGATGATTTTATAACCGGCCGTTTCAAGGGCGGTTTTCATCAGGTTTGCGGTCTCCTGATCGAAACCGGCAAGCATGATGTTCCTGAACCGCTTTTTGGCGCGCTTTTCTATCATGACATCAATACCGGGCTTTCAAAAAAAGTTTAATCCGTTTTGCCTGCCTGCGGCTCTTTTTGCGTGTCCGCCAAAGCCCCGCCCACCGGAAGCCTCATTATGAACGCCGTTCCATCTGTGGTGTCGCTCTGCACGGTTACTTCACCGCCATGCTGTTTTATTATCTCGTAGCATATGTAAAGCCCCAGGCCTGTCCCCACCCCCACAGGCTTGGTGGTGAAAAACGGGTCGAACACCCTGTTGATCTTGTCTTCCGGTATGCCAGCCCCGTTGTCGTAAAAGGTGAGGATAAGAAAATCGGGCGTCAGTCCTCCGCCAAAATCATCCCCGTCAATAACCGTCGCGGAGACATCTATGAGGCCCGCGTATTCCCTGTCACCAGCGGCCCGGAGCTTGACCAGTTTATCGTTGATCGCGTCGGCGGCGTTGATGAGCAGGTTCACGAAAACCTGCTCCAACTTGGAGAAATGGCCCTTGATCTCCTTTATATTAAGATAATTCTCCGTTATGGCGATATCCTTGCGCAGTTTGGTGCGCACAAGGTTGATGGACTGCGTTATCACCTCGCGGATGTCCACACTCTCATCGAAAGCATCGTCGCCCATGTGGGCGTAATGCTTGATGCCGCTGACTATCTTCTGGATCCGCTCGGTGCCCTTGATCGCGTCCCCGATCATGTCCGGAAACTCCTTAAAGAGGATGTTTCTCACGGATTCCGCGTTCTTGGGGTCGCCCAGGTTGTCCATCTTAGGCTCCAGGCGCTTTATGTATTCGCTCATCAGCTGAAGGTTTGTGCGGATGAAAGTGGTCGGGTTGTTTATCTCGTGCGCTATGCCGGTGGACAGCACGCCGACGGTCGCCATCTTTTCCGCCTGCAAAAGCTGTTGCGTGCGGGCTATCAGGCTTTCCGTCAGGTTCTTTTTCTCCATCACACGGTCAATGGAGTGGAGCAATTGATCCATGTCGAGGGGCTTTAATATAAAGTCGCTGACCCCCTCGCGTATGGCCTGGAGGAATATCTCCATCGTGCCGTAACCGGTGATTACTATTATCTCTATTTCTTTGTCCAGCTGGCGGGTCAGTTGTATAAGCTCAAGGCCGCTCATTCCGGGCATCTTCAAGTCGACTATGAGAACATCCACTCCGCCTTTCCTGATGCGCTCCAGGCCGCTCTCCCCGTTCAGGAAGGCGGTTGTTTTGTGGCCGTGCTTCCCTATGACGGTCGAGAGCAGGTCGGCTATCTCTTTCTCGTCATCAACGATCAGTATCGTGCGAGGGTGGGCGATGATGCGCTCCAGATTCGTATTTGGCTGGTTCACTTTTTGATTCCTCGGCTCTCTTCCCTATGTTGAACAAACTTAAACCCTTTGATTATATCCAAAATGGCATGGAATGGCGCAATTCCTTATTTTCCTTATTTTCCGTATTTTCGTCCCCAATATCCGGCTAACGCCCGACAAAGCCGCTCGAAGGGGTGTTCTTCACCCCGCCTGATACTTGACGGAGCGCCGGGGTCAAGAAGACCACCGGCGAGCAAAAGACCACGGCGAAGCTTACTATCGCCAACATTAAACCGGTATATCACCCCTCCCATCTTCCCAGCCTGTATTTGACGTTCACCTCATTGACGACGCCGGTTTGAAACAGTTTTTCCTTTATAAGCGTGGCCGTCTCACGCATTTTGGCGGTCGCCTGTTCGTCTGCGGATTCCAGGGTGATATCTACCACGAGGTTCTTGACGAAATAATGAAGTACGATCTCCTCGGCCAGCCGGATATCGGGAAACCTCTCCAATATTTCCGTCACCGCCTTATTCGCAAACGCCCGTTGGTCGGGGTAGATGTGGCCCCCGCCGCTGTCATCCTCGGTGTCTATATGCACCATCGCGTCGGTGATGTGGGGGGCGAGGCGGCGCAGGTCATGACGCACCGTTTCGGCGATATTGTGCGCCTCGGAAGCCGATATGCGGGGCGGCGCCTGTATGTGAAGGTCTATAAACACGTCGCGCCCTGCCCTGCGGGTCTTGATGTCGTGGTGGTGGAGCACGTTGGGGACCACCTCAATAATCCGGCGCAGTTCCGCAAGCTCGTCGCGGGACAGGCCGCTATCCATCAGGTTGCGCGCCGCGTCCAGGACGATCTCTCCCCCCATGTGAGTTATCATCAGGCCGACGATGACGGCGGCCAGCGGGTCCATGGCGTGATAGCCAAGCGTCGCGCCGATGATGCCGATGAGCGCGGCCAGCGAGGAAAGGGAGTCGGAGCGGTGGTGGCGGGCGTTGGCCATCACACTCTCGCTACACGCCTTTTTGCCGATGGCCATCGTGTACCAGTACATCGCCTCTTTTATCAACATCGAGACGAAAGCGGCGGCGGCGGCCAGCCAGGTGGGAGAGCTATCCTTGCCCGATTCGAGCGCGACAACCTGTTCCCATGTAAGCCCAAGGCCGACGACCGCCACCACCATCCCGATGACGGCGGTGCCGATGGTCTCGGCCCGCCCGTGGCCGTATGGGTGGTCTTCGTCTGCCTCCTGATGCGATATTTTGAGAGAGACGAAGGAGACAAAGTCTGTGGCGAGATCGGTGACGGAATGTACGGCGTCGGCGATAAGGGCTGAAGACCCACCAAGTGTGCCAGCGGCGAACTTCATCCCCGCCAGCGTCACGTCCGACACTGTGCTGATGATGGTGGCTTTATAGCCGAGTTGTAAGGCTTCTTCGTTGGTGACTGTCATTTTTATCTGTTTGAGATTACGCCGGATATGCTTGCCAATTCAATCGCCCTCAGGCTCCGGCAAGAGCCTCTTGCATCGCTGTCTTAAATCCCGGAAGCGCCCGCCTGCACTTTTCCGTCTCACAGCAGAAGGCGATCCTGAAATGCCCTTTGCGCCCGAACCCGACTCCCGGCACCACGAGTATGTTCCGTTTTTTGAGAATGCCGGCGAACGCCACATCGTCGTCTATCGGCGAACGGGCGAATATGTAAAACCCGCCCATCGGCGCAGTAACCTTGTACCCAGTGGAGGTTAGCCCTTCCAGCAGTATCCGGCGGTTTTCCGTGTACACATCCATCTGCGGGGCCACTCCCTGGAACCCCGCCACCAGCCGCTGAAAAAGCGCGGGAGCGTTGACGAAACCCAGTATCCTGTTGGCCATCGCCATCGCGTCGAACACCCTGCCAGCGCTCTCCATACGAGGATGGATGGCGATGTGGCCGATCCTCTCGCCTGGAAGGTTTAAGTCTTTGGAGTGCGATGTGGCGGTTATCACACGGTTGGAAACCCTGAAAATGTTGGGGACTATCACGTTTTCGTACGTCAGTTTGCGGTACGGCTCATCCATAACGATGTAAACCGGCCTGCCGTATTTCACGGATTTGTCATCTACTATTTTCGCCACGGCCCGCAGGGAACTCTCCGGATAAACCGCGCCGGTCGGGTTGTTGGGGGAATTTAGCAGAACGACGCGTGTCTTCACCCCAATCGCCCGCTCCAACGCGCCGATGTCTATCTGGAAATCACCGTCCGTCTGCGCCACGGATACCACGCCCTGATGGTTGTCCACATAAAACAGGTATTCGGCAAAATAGGGCGCAAGGACCGCCACCTCGTCGCCCGGATCAAGAAGCGCCTTCATGATGACGTTAAGCGCGCCGCCTGCGCCAACTGTCATTATCACGTTCTGCAGGGCAAATGGTTCGCCGGATTCGAGCGCAAGATGCTCCGCGACCTTTTGCCTGACTTCCGGAAGCCCAGCGTTTTGCATGTAGCGGTGGGAGCCGGGTTTGTTTTCGTTGACGAGCCGGGCAAGTTCTTCGCCGACCACGCCGGGCGGTTCGCCTGCGGGATTACCCAGGGTGAAATCGAAAACGTTTTCCCTTCCCAGCTCCGCCGCAAGCCGCTCCCCCTCCTCGAACATCCTGCGTATCCAGGATGAACGCTCCATCATTCCCGCCATTTTCGCTGATATGGGCATGGTTCAGGCTCCTTGCTTCCTTGTGGCGCCTTTGTAGAAATCGCTCTCCAACGCTTTGGCCGTAAGCCTGCTCCGTATGACGACCATGTCCGCCGAGCCGTTTGCGACAAGCTTCTCCTTAATCCGGCCCGCAAGCTCCCGCGCCTGGGCTACCGTCAGCCAGTCGTCTATCTCCACGTTAAAATCCACGCAAACCTTCCCGTTGAGCATATGGATTATCACCTCTGACGCGTCACGGACACCGGCGATTCCCATGGCCGCGTCATGCGCCTTCTTTTCCAGTTCACTACGGTTTACGTCCATGACTTGATAATTAAAGTCGTCCTCCGCGTCTATATGCACCAGCGCGTCGGCCACATCCGCTTTGTTTTGCAAATTGCCGCGCACGGTCTCGGCGGTGTTGTGCGCCTCGGAGATGGATATGTTGGGCTGGACGATGATATGCACGTCTACAAAAATGTCTTCCCCCAGCCTGCGTGTGCGTAGCTCGTGAAACCTTGCGACGCCCCGTGTGCCGGAGATGACGTTTATTATCTCCTCCATCTGTTCCCTGGGAAGCGATGTGTCCATCAAATCCTTGATGGCCTCCCAGAAAATGTCCCAGCCCACTTTTTCTATCATGAACACCACCACGATGGCCGCCAACGGGTCCATGATGGGAAACCCCAGCATCGCCCCGGCTATGCCTGTCAGCGCGGCGATGGCCGAAAGCGCGTCTGACCTGTGCTCCCATGCGTTGGCGATGACGGACTGGTTGTTTATCCTCTTTCCCACAACAAAGGTGTAGCGGAACAGCGCCTCTTTGGCCACTATGCCAGCCGCCGCGCCCAAAAGCGCGGGCCATGTGGGAATGGGGAGCGTTCCGCCCACTGTCATTTTAACAATGACCTCGTACACGATGAACAGGCCAACGAGAATCAACGATCCGCCCATCACCGCCGAGCCCATAGTCTCCGCCCGTCCGTGGCCGTAGGGGTGTTCCGCGTCCGCCTCCTTGCCTGCGACCTTCACCGTGAACAGCAGGAACACGTCCGTCGCCAGGTCGGACAAAGAATGCATCGCGTCCGCCACGAGGGCCTGGGACGACCCTGCGATACCGGCGGCAAGCTTGCCTGCGACAAGCAGGAGGTTCACAACGGCGCCGATAACGGTCACTTTTGTGGCTTCGCCGGTCCTCTGCTCGCGGCCACGCCTGGAGCGGGGATAGAGGCGTTCCGGCATCTTAATTGACGCGCCCTGCGGCAGGCGTTCTTCCCAGCCAGGGAATGCTGGATGCGTCAGCGGCGACTTTCATGGGTAACTCCGTTATCAAGGTTCACCAGTTGGATGATAGCGCCGCCGGGAAGCGTGTACAACATTGCAGGGGGCGAAGGACCGCGCCTTCCTTTCCGTTTCATCGAAGCGGATGAGAAATCAAGATGCTCCAATATTGTAGGGGCGCATCGCGATGCGCCCGTCTTAAAGAAGGGCGGTTCGCGAACCGTTGCTACCATCGGAAGGGGAAGTGGGCGCCCTGGGCTGTTCAGGCCGAAACGTTTTTCACGAAAAACATCTCGCGTGACCGCCCCACGCCGAGTTTGTAAAAGACAGAGGCGATCTGTGGAGCCACGTCGCGGCCCATCTCCCACGCCTCTTCCAGTTCCCCTGCGTGTTTAAGCGCAAGCTCGAATGGGATTGTCCCGCTACGCAAAAGCTCCGATGGCAGACAGACATCCGCAAACGCGATAGTCA
>Ga0315281_10013544_pt1 | contig 11035 bp, 7 predicted proteins | sample YL17G07_0_MG_FD_204540 | JGI IMG/M metagenome (GOLD analysis project Ga0315281, IMG submission 204540) | Sediment microbial communities from Yellowstone Lake, YNP, Wyoming, USA - YL17G07_0 | ecosystem: Environmental > Aquatic > Freshwater > Lake > Sediment | place: USA: Wyoming | collected... | reverse complement strand
CGAAAGTTTATAGGGGACGGTGTAAGCGATCCGGTCAGGGAAGAGTGGCGTGGCGTCGAATTTAAGGAGATTTTCCTTAATCATCCGCCGCATGAGGTCCGAGACGTCGGCGGTATGGACGCCGTCGCGGAAACGGCCCTCGAACCGATCGCCGTCGAGAAGGGCCATGAACAATTGGAAGTCCTCTTCCTTTCCGTTGTGCGGCGTCGCCGTCATCAGGAGAAAGTGGCGGGTGATGGTCGAAAGTAATTGTCCTAATCGATAGCGTTTGGTGTATTTGATTTCTCCGCCAAAAAAAGACGCGGACATCTTGTGCGCTTCGTCGCATACGATTAGGTCCCAGCGGCCGTCGGGCGCTTTGAGTTTTTCCTGGACGTCTTCGTTTCGGGAAAGCTTGTCGAGACGAGCGATGACCAGGTTCGTCTCCAAGAACCAGTTTCCGGTGCGGGCGGCTTCGAGCTTATCGTTGGTTAGAATCTCGAAGGGCAGATGAAAGCGCCGATAGAGTTCGTCCTGCCATTGTTCGGCCAGGCTCCCCGGGCAGACGACCAGACAGCGTTGAAGATCGCCACGGGCGATCAGTTCTTTCATGAACAGCCCGGCCATGATCGTTTTTCCCGCGCCGGGGTCGTCCGCTAAAAGGAATCGAAGAGGCTGACGCGGAAGCATCGCCTCATAAACGGCGGTGATTTGATGGGGCAAGGGCTCGACCATCGAGGTATGAACGGCCAAGACCGGATCGAACAAGTGGGCGAGATGGATCCGCTGAGCCTCGGAAACCAGTCTGAATAATGCCCCATCTCCGTCAAAGCTCCAGGGACGGCCTTGTTCGACGACTTCGATACGCGATTCATCGTGCCGGTAGAGAAGTTCGTTGGCGACTTTTCCGGTAGGTGTCTTATATGTCAGTTCGAGAGCGTCCGATCCGAACCATTGGACGCTGACAACCGTGACCAGAGAATCCGGCAATATTCCGCGAATCGCGGCATTGGGACGGAGTTCTTCGAGTTTGCTCATTTAGACTTCCCATATACAAAGATGCAGTGCATGGATTGTCAATCATCCATAAAATTGTCCTTTTTGGGGATCACGGTTCCATCCTCGCGAATGCGATTACACAGTTGTTCGAGACCAAAAATAGTTTCTTCATCCAGTTTCTTTTTCAATGATGGATCCTGGAGCAGCGTTTTGGCCCGGTCTCGCAGGATCTTAGCATTAAAAGACTTGCAGAGATACTCGACGGCCATACTCGGCGACCTTCTCGCGACTCTATCGTCCCATCCCTGAGAATGGCTTTCGCTAACGGCCATTCGGACAATCGCGAGAAATCTATCGTTTGACTGAGACGTCGCGTGCAGCCATGCGATAGCCTCTTCCTTTTCACCCAAGCTTGCCCACAAATCGGCAAGTTCCATCGGGTTAGGAACCGAATCCAACCAGCCTTGCTCCTTAGCTTCTTTGATTTTCGCGACTGCAAGCTGGGCCAGTGATAGACATGTTTCTTTGTCCAGCAAAGCAATATCCCCCCGTTCCTTGGTGCTACCAAAGAGGCCATTCTCGGAGCCGAGGGTTCTGGCAAGGGCGAGCATGGTTACGTATGCCTTGCCTTGCTCATATGCAACCGTAAGCAAAGCGCGTCTCTGTGATGTATCTCGAATACCTTCAATTAAACCTCTAAGAATCCAAATAAGCCGAAGGCTATTATTGATTGGGAAGAAGCCTAATACAGGCTCGGCGTCATCAATACTTGATAGTTCATCGCCTACTCGCAGAAGTGATTCAAGAAGCCGTGCCCGATGTTCGTCTTTAAGTTTATTCTCCGACCTGGCCAAATCGATCAGAGCTTTCAGCGCCTCACCTGTGCGCGTACCTTTGCCTGATGGTCCCTTCATTTTCAACTGCCCGCGAAGCCAGGCGTCCGTTGCTTCTGAATCACCCAAACGATTTATGAAAGCCGTTAATTCGGCTTCCGAAACCATGCCTTCAATTAAGGTCATTTGGAAGTATTTCAAAAAGTGACGATCCGAAGCTACCTGTAATCGACTGCTCCACAAGTCCTCGCAGCCGTGTGTGTATTCCGGTCCGCCCATTAAAGTCTCGAAGCGCGGGAAAATCCTCTTGATTAAACGTGTTATCGATTCCATGCGGACCGGACTGATAAGCATATTCCAGCGTTTGAGGAAAGCTTCCGACTCCTTGTCAGAACCTCTATCTCTTTTTTCGTTAAACCAATGTGATTCATCTCTCACTATGCGATAAGCTTCAGGTGCAAAGATCATGACTGCCTGGATGGCAATGAAGTCTGCGAGATCCACCTCTCCTTTTAGAGGAGGATAGGTAGCCCTCAATATATTGAGAAGTCTTTTAACCGCCCTCGGAGAAGTGAGAAACGGCGCAATGCCGTCATAGAAGACATTGCCCAATCGAGTTGCATCTATTAGATACTTGGGAGTGTCTGCAGCGAGTTGATCCAATCCAGCGAGGAAGAAATCGTGAAGCTTGCTCTCCGCAATCGAGGGCAATTCAACAGGCATCTGGATGATCTTATCGAGAAACTCCCGCCCCTCGATATCTATAGCCGATTTAACCATCGAACATACTTTAGCGCCATCGTAAGCTAACAGGTATCTTACAAAGGGAAAGTCTGCGACCGCCTTCACTATCCGAAATATCTGAATGACTTCGTCTGGTAGAAGTCTGTCAACATCATCAATGATTACCAACACGCGTTGTTTTTTGTCCAGCAACAATTTGTCGATGGATCGACGGAGCGCCTCGGCATCCTGACGTACCAGATTCCCCGCCTCTTTAATTGCTTTTCCTCCAGAAGCAGCCAATGCAGCCAATGCTTTTGCTGGTACGTCCAGCCCGGGGACGAATTCTGTGGGCTTGAGCAGGTGGCCGAACATCGACATATAACTTGCAAGCTTTTTGCTTAGATCTCCTTTGATTTCGGCTCCAAGAACCTTCGCGAAATCTTGTAGGAAGGAAATCAACAGGGTATCGCTACCACTGAACCACCAGGGATTGAAACGAAAGACAACAATTTTCTCGCTGTTCTCATACAGTTTTTGGAGCTCGTGCTCGACCATGTTTATGAGGCTTGTCTTGCCCGAGCCCCAGGGGCCTGATAGCCCGAATACAAAGGACTCTGGCCCCGGAATATTAGCAATAGATCGAGCAATGTGCTTAGCAAATTCGGCTCGTCCAAATAAATCTTCCTCACTACGATGGATCGGTTGATCGCTATAAAAGATAGAATTGAAAGGAGGCGTGGCGGTCTCTTCCATAGCTTTCTTCATTGGTTTTTTATTCCGTTTTGAAAAGAGCATCTTATGCTTCGATTACGCAGCCGAACATATGCCTATTGACCCTCTCCCCATTCTTTGGATAATTGAAGCGCTTTCTGAAAATGAATTCGTGGCTCGCCATATTTTGTCCTCCTTCTATAGCCATGATACCAATCGTCCCCCACGGCCGCAAGCAAACCACTAGGGGGATATAAGGATGGCGAGACGGATGTGCCCCAGCATCACCAGATTTGCGCAGGACGCGTTTTTGGCGAAGGGACTCGCAAAAGGGGGGCGGCTTTATGCAAATATGCGGCCGGTTCGCGTGTTTACTGGGCAGAGGGAGGGGGGTTCTCTACTACCTGAGCAGATAGACCTATCACAACTGTGTAACAGATTCGGTTGAAGAATGCTGAAACTAGGGTATTGGGGCTGAAAAGAGGACTACTCGGAAAAGGCCGTTATACATGGATTTACAGGGATTTGAGTGGCGGGGTCGACGAGACTTGAACTCGCGACCTCTGATGTGACGGACCAGATGGTAATCAACGACCTCCTGGACGACCGCCCGAAAAATCCGTACTTCCGCTTGAAACGATCTTCATATTCGGCGGAGAACTTGTATCGCCGCTTTTACCTCTCTCCCTTACACCCGGTATTCCGGTTAGTCCGGCCGCCATAAAACCGCGTCTTCGAGTCTCTCAAATCGGCACTCCTCCCGGACTGGTATGCATGGCATTCATTCGAGTTCTGCGCTAAAGGCCAAGACTTCGCCGAGGCCGACTTACTGATCGCTTAGCCGGCTCACGGTGTCCTCATCCTAGAGGTCAATGGCGGCGCTGAAGAAATAGCCGGCAGTTCATTTCCAAGAAGAAATCAAAAAGGAACCTCTTCGTCTGCCGAGTTTTCTTTTTTCGATACTTCGTTTTGAGATCCTCTTTGAATAATGAGATGGCCGTCCCGTTCGGCTTCGAGGAGAATCTCAAGCTCATCGAAATCCGAATCTTCGACTTTACTAAGAAAAACCCATTGAGTAGCGCGTGATATCCCGACGAAAAGCCATCGTTTTCTTGTGTCCCCCGCCGCACGCGGAAAATTTCTATTTTCGAGCCTAGGCAGAATGACGGTATCGAAAGTTAAACCTTTCGCGTTTTGGTAAGTGGCGATTTTTGGAGCGCGATTCGTGAAATCGCATAGGATTTCCGCGCCGCCGATCCGATTTCTTCTTGCCGCTACCTCAATATCGATGCCGCGTTCACTGATTCCTTTTGCTAGCCCGAACACTAAATTGTTTCTAGGAACGATTATGCCGATACGCTCATTCAAATACATCCTTTGGTTGATGATTTGAGCGACACGATCCAGTTCGGCTTCATACGTTGGGGCGATATATAAAAGAGGCCTTTCTTTGATTTGCTGTTCGCTTCCAATTTGGCGCAAATAAAGTGAGCGCGTTTCCATTGACGGAAGAAAGTGGGATGCCAATTGAGCCGTGAAGGGTGAATTACGATAATTCCCAAGAAGGTGTCTTCCCTTCCCAGTGATTTGTAAGAACTTTAATATCGAGCTTTCGGGTGCACCATCTTCGAATATTCTCTGCGCTGGATCGGCGAAAACAGTCACATGATGGGATATCATTCGCAGGGTATCGTGAACAAAATCGGGAAAGTCCTGCCCCTCATCGACAAGAACGAAGTCAAAGAAATGCTGCTTGTCGGGATGTTGGATTAGCCAATTCCAAACATTAAAACGGATTTGTTCGTAGTCAGGAGCTTTTTCCTTCATCGGGATCGTGAGATGCATTGTTTTTTTATGAAGCTGATATGCCCATGCGTCGTAATTTGTAACACACGAGGTTGGGATATTTAGATTAGTGAAACCGGATTCTATATATTTCCTGATAACTCTCGTAAATACAAAAACCATGAATCTGTTTTCCGGAACATGATATTTTTCCTTCAGATATGCAGTGCGATGAACCAAGCACTGCGTTTTTCCCGATCCGGGCGGGCCAATGATGAGACGATGAGTTTCTACGCCCAACTGAACAATCGAAATCTGTTCAGGCGTTAAATCAACGCGAGGGACTAACCAGATATGAGTCGGCAATAATTGGCTTGTCATTTTGAATCACTTTTTGTGCCCATGTCTTCCACTCTAATATCCGGTCGATGAATGGCGGAGCTTTGATCGGGAGTTTTCTTTTTTCTATTGTGCATTACTTTCTTAATACGAGAGATTAGATCGGCGTCTTTGATTGTTTTGGCTGCGGTGAGGAACCATCCTAGCTCCCATTCATCACATTCTTCAGGAGGGCCAAAAACCTTGACGGACCTTTTTACTGCCTCCATTCCCTCCTTCTCTCGACCTATTGAGTTAAAATTCAGTCCCTTCAAGACAAGAGAAGGACCGTTTTCATCAATTCTTCCACTCATTTCCTCAATGATAGCAGTCGATTTTTCGAATGATTTTCGCTTTAGATACTCTAAGGCAAGATTGAATAGCGGGCCGCCCCAGGCTCCTGCGACGCGGGCGGCTTCGCGGTAAGCGCGTTCCGACTTAGCAAAATCACCTAACTCACTGAAATAAATTCCCCGTAAATTCAGAATCGAAGGATCGGGTTTTCCGAGTTTCATCAACGCCGTCTTCAAATACTCTAGCGCTTTCTCTCTCTGGTTCAGCTCGGCGTACCATCGAGCCAGCTGAATATAGGAGTCGCGATCGTCGGCATTTCCGCCCTTTCGCGCCCTTAGCTCTTCTTCTGCTTCTTCGATTCGAACTTTTATTTCATTGGGGCTGAAAACATTTACCAGAGGATTCTCTATCGACATAGATAATCGATGAGACGGATTTTCGGGAAGATAAGCCGAGCATTCGAATGATTTACCTGCTGTGATGCGGTATTCCATGATGATCTTGTCGTTTGGTTTCACTCCTGGAGGAAGTTGCCAGACTTCATTGAACATACCCTGGCGATCCCGCTCACTGATGATTTCGATCCGTAATTCCCTGATTTCCCGATCTGAGGCCGGTACCGATAGAGTTTCCTTAAGAAATGTTTCGTTTTGTGGATAAGGGAGCGGGCTTTTTTGAGGAATTAAAACGACTTCTTTTCCCCCTTCGACTAACAAAGCGATTCCGTCATTGAGCATAGGCTTGATTAAAGGCGTTCCGAGGCGCGAGCGCAATGCAGCATGCCAAGCGGCCCCTCGAGCGACGGCCAATTGTAAATCGAGCGGGTCTTTGTGTCCGCCAATTTTTGCATTGGGAAAGAATTCCGATACGGCCTCCCGAATCCGAGGAATCAAAGAGCTCCCCCCAACCATAAGGCAAAAATCGATCTCTTCGCGCGATTTGTCAGCCCTATCTAGAGCGTCCTGGAGGGGAGCGAATATCGATTGGGTAATTCGATATTCCGTCTCTCGGGCATAAAGCATATCGGTATCTAAAAATGGCTCTAAAATGAGTTCGAATTCAGCCGCGGTAAGCTGCGGACGCTTCATTGAAAGCGTCTGCTTATCCAATGTACAGGAAAGGAGTGGTTGTTGTGCGATGATATTGGGCTTGTCTGTGTTTTCGTATTGATTAAATTTCTTCCGGCGATCGATTTCCAAGCAAAGAGCGATTTTAAGGGCTTCGGCCTTGCTGAGGAGCTGCGGCTCAAGTTTCCTTTTTTTCTGTGCCCATGTTAGATCCAACGGCTTTAAGCCGTTCTCCTCTAATAGGCGGGGAATCAGCAACTCATGGACGATTGCCGCATCGATGTCTCCTCCGCCTAGACGATGATATCTCGAAATCGATAGCGGGCTCATCTCAACACCGCTTTCAGACTCGGCCCCCAAAGAAATTTCACTAACGGTTACATCGCAAGTTCCGCCCCCGAAATCGAAGACTAGGCACGACAATATTCTTTTCGGTGAAAGCATTTCAAAGATTTCGCTATCCTCTGCGAAGAGGTGATCGATAAGGGCTGCCGTAGGTTCTTCGAGCAGATCATCATCGTTTACCCCGAGATTCGCCATGCGGGCAGCCCCGAGGGTATCCCGTCTTTGATTGAGCTGAAAACAAGCGGGAACGGTAAGAGCGAGAGGCGCGTTTGCAGGAACGGAAGCCTGTTCGGCGAGAAATTCGAGAATTTTTCCAGCGATTTTCGAAGCATGGTTGAACGATTCGGGAGCCTGAGAATACGTTTTCCTCAATCCCATATCGTTTTTTGTTTCGTAGAACAAGTTTCTGCCGACCGATAAGCCGAATTCCTCTTGATAAGCCCGGAGCCTTTTCGCACCCTCGCCGACCCATATTTTTTTATCCGGACGTATGACGACAACCGAGGGGACCAGAGGGCTTGTGAATATGCCTTCGCGGGTAGGTTGATCGATTTCGATGCAGATGAAGGTGGGTTTGCCATTACGCGGCCATTTGACTTCAGCAACCGTGGAATTTGTCGTTCCCAGATCAATTCCAAACGCCGTGATATCTTCTTTAGGTTGAGGGAGCTTTTCAATCATGCGTAGGAGAAAATTCATGAGTAGACCTCATAAAGTTAGAGAATTTTAATTGTAGTAATTATACCCCCCCATGATCACAAAGTATGGAAAAAATATATTGTCTTGAGTTCTATAGTGTTAAGAACAGATTATATTTTGAGATAAATCTGAATTGATTTGGTCTATTCTGGTTGTCAGAAGCTAATATCGCCAAATTGACTCCCCTAAGATCGGATGATATTCTTCCGAGGGGAATCGACCATGATTTCATTAACGTTTTACGGCGGAGCCGGCGAAATCGGCGGAAATAAGATTCTGCTCGAAAGCGGAGGGGCCAAGGTCTATCTCGATTTCGGCGAATCCTTCGACTTCGGCGAGGACTATTTCTATGAATGGTTGGAGCCCCGCTCGGCCAACGGCCTGGAATGCTACTTCGAGTTCGGAATGCTTCCGAAGATCCCCAAGCTGTACAGCCGTTCCATGCTCCAGTTCACGGATCTCCCCTACGAGAGTTCGGACGTCGATGCCGTCTTCCTTTCCCATCACCATAGCGATCACATCGGCCATCTCGCTTTTCTGGATGAAGACATCCCGATTTACCTGGGCCAAATCACGAACGCCATCATCGATGCCTACTCGACCCTCTTCCCTACCCTTATGAATATCGGGGACCACAATAAGCTTCACCAATTCGGCTCCGGCGACAGGATCCCGGTAAAAGATCTAACTTTCAGGCCGATCCATGTCGAGCATTCGACTCCGGGGGCCTTCGGCTATATCATTGAAAGTCCGGAAGGGAACATCGTCTATACGGGCGATTTCAGAAGGCATGGCCCGCAGAGAGCTTTGACCGAGGAATTCATCGCTGAAGCGGCCGGATCGAAACCCCGCATCATGCTCTGCGAAGGAACCCGGATGACGCCCGATCCGGAAAATTATTACGATGAGGAACAGGTCTTCGAGAAAATCAAAGGCATCATGGAAAGATCGCGGGGCCTGGTCCTGGGCGAATTCTCCATGTGCAATATCGACCGGTTCAACTCGTTTTATCGAGCGACGCGCGAGACGGGCAAAAAGCTGATCGTCGATACGAAATACGCCTTCATCCTGGACCGGCTTCGCCAATTCCTCCCCTTGCCTGATCCTCGGGAGGATGAAAGCATCAAGGTCTACTATAAATTGGCCAAGAGCCGCGGATACGGCGAGAAAGACTATGCCAAGTTCGAACGGGAATTCATGGCCAATATGATCTCTTTTCAGGAGGTCAAGGAGAATCCCAAAGACTACGTGATGTTCACCGGCTTCAATAAGCTCATGGAATTTATCTATGTCCAGCCCCACAACGCCGACTACATCTACAGCTCCAGCGAATCCTTCCTGGAAGGAGAAGAGAACAAGGACCAGCGCAGGGTCCTCGACAACTGGCTCAATCACTTCGAGATCACCCTGCACAAGGCCCACTGTTCAGGCCACGCCGGCAAAAGCGACCTCGAGTATGCGATAAGGGCGATCAATCCCGATATTCTGATCCCAATACACACGCAGAATCCCGAGGAATTCAAGAAGATTCACGAGAATGTGAGGATTGTGAAGCGGGGGGAGACGGTGAAGATCTGAGGGCGCTGAATCGTAAGGAAAACGAGTAAGGCGGGAACGGAAGGTATTTTCGATGTCGTCCTCGTCCATTCTTTAAGGTCACAGTTTGTGATCTTAGGCTCGCTCGCTCCGCCTCATCGAGCTTGAACATAAAGTCAACGAGGATCAGGAGGCGATTAATCGTCAGTTTTTGAATTCGCCGCTGAGCTTCGCACTTACAATGCGGTTGAGGCTGACGTGTTCCTCGGCCGCCTTCAAGGCCAGTTCCCGGTGCACATGGGGCGGGATTCTGACGATGAATTTCCCGCTGAACAATCGGCCGGCCAGAGGAGTTGGGGGCGCCTCCCCATTTTTCATCATATCCGCAACGGCCGCCGCAACGACCTTGCGAATCTCGCGAAGCGCGGCTTCCGGGCTCTTGGCCAACCAGCTGAGGCTGGGAAATTCGAGACAAAGACCGACATACTCTTGGTCATCTTCGGACCAAGTGATCTTGTAGGTGTAACGATCAGGGTTCAAGTTCATTTAACTGCTCCAGTTTCTCTATAGCCGACAATACTTGTTTGACCTGGTAGGCTTTTGCCATTCCGTGGTCATTCTGGATATTGATCCTCGGGTCTCCGATCCAGGGCGTCTTATAAATCCTATGACTGCCCCCGGATTGCCTGGGTGGACCGAAATATCGATCGCAGACTTTCCGCAAATCAGCAAAACGGACATGAGTTTGGCTTCTCCTCATTCCGCTGACGATATCTTCGATCTTGGTCGTCATGATAATATCATTATTGATACTACTGTCAAGTAATTTCGACCGGCTCTCTGGCCTAAAGTCCATCTATTAAAGACGTCGGAATGGATGCCGTCTTCTCAATTCACGGAGATTTTAGGGATGGATAGCGGATCGGGAGATTCGGAGAGAGGCTCTAACTTGAAATCACAATTTGTGATTTCAAGATCGCATATTCTTCGTCGCACACCGGAACTTCGCCAGCCCTCTCACCATTCCATGCCTCCCAAAAGAGCATCGAGAGCTGACGGGGCTTGTAGCTAACCTATTTTCCGAATACTAACAAGAGCCATGTGATCGTGCATTTCAAGTGTTTTTTGCCCTCGTTTTCGAGACCTCTTCCCATTGCTCGAGTGAATCCTTCCTGGAAGGAGAAGAGAACAAGGACCAGCGCAGGGTCCTCGACAACTGGCTCAATCACTTTGGGATCACCCTGCACAAGGCCCACTGTTCAGGCCACGACGGCAAAAGCGACCTCGAGTATGCGATAAGGGCGATCAATCCCGATATTCTGATCCCCATACACACGCAGAATCCGGAGGAATTCAAGAAGATCCACGAGAATGTGAGGATTGTAGGGCGGGGGGAGAAGATAGAGATTCGAGGGGCTTGACTTTAGCCTGAAATAGGCTAAAATATCTATATAGATCTGTAATATATTAATTATCATGAAAGATAATACAGATAAATATAGGAAAGGCCTCGGCAAGAAGGAGTCACTCCTCCTATCCGAACTCGCCGCGGGGAACAAACCCGTCTTCACCTCGCGAGATGCGCGAGCCATTCTAAAAGAAGCCCCGTACGGCACGCTCCACAATCTCAAGAGGAAGAAATGGATTCTGTCCATAAAAGGCGGGCTGTATGCCATCGTCCCG
>Ga0315281_10013543_pt1 | contig 11035 bp, 7 predicted proteins | sample YL17G07_0_MG_FD_204540 | JGI IMG/M metagenome (GOLD analysis project Ga0315281, IMG submission 204540) | Sediment microbial communities from Yellowstone Lake, YNP, Wyoming, USA - YL17G07_0 | ecosystem: Environmental > Aquatic > Freshwater > Lake > Sediment | place: USA: Wyoming | collected... | reverse complement strand
CAAGGCTGAGGGCTGACAGCCATCGTGTCACGACGACCAACGCAGAAGCCGCGGAACACGCAGGAACAACATTTACTCTGCGGATTCTGCGAGTTCTGCGTTGTACGTCGTTAGTAATTCAGCCAGTACGCGAGCTTGACGAGGAAGACGTTTTTCGGCGCGACGCCGAAGATGTCGTGGACGTCGCGGCCGAAGCGGAAGCCGCCGGGGACGATGTCGTTCTCGCGCGCCTGCTGCCACACGACGAACAGCGTGGACCCCGGCTTGTACTCCCACCGCAACACGTTCGTCGTGCGGAACGACTTCACGTTGAAGTCGGGATCGCCGTTGGCCGCGATGTCGTACGGATACGGCGTGTAGCGCTGCGCGTAGTCGACGCTCCGGCCGTTGGCGAGCTCCTTGAACGAACCGTAGTCGCCGGCGGAGACGAATGGCTGCGCGTAGAGCTGCAGCGACAGGTTCGGCGTCATCGTGAAGTTGAAGCGCTCGGTCAGCGTAACGGTCGTCTGGTTCAGCCGGCCGAAGGTGTAGTGGCTCGTCGCGTCGGTGACGAGCCCGGTCCACTGCGAGTCGTTGACCGAGCGGTTGATGTTCACGCCGCTCGTGACGGTCAGCGCCGCGATCGGCCGGTAGGTCACGCTGATCTCGTGACCGCGGAACCACGACCGAATGCCGTCGCGGCCACCGCCGGTGAAGAAGTTCAGCGATACCGGCTTCCGGTTGTCGGTGCTGAACCACGACCAGAAGTTGTCGTATCCCTCGCCGTAGACGCCGGGCCCGCCTCGCGTGACGCGGTCGTCGAAGCCCAGCGTCTGGAAATTGATACCGCCGCCAGTCGACCAGTTGTTCACGAAGTTGGCGTGGTAGTTGATGTTCCCGCCGCCCCCCAGTCGATCGCCGTCGGCGTTCCACGCGGCGAACTGATTGAAGTTCAGCGACTGGCTGCGGACCCAGCGGTTCGGCTTGTCGTTGCGGATCTGCAGCCAATTGCCCATCGTTCTCTGATCGGCGCGCCGCATGAACCCGATGTCGTTGATGTCGAAGCCAGGCGTTTTGAACTGCACGTTCGAGTTGAAGCGGATGCGCGCGCCGGCGATCTTGCTGATGCCGACGCTCCCGGCGCGGCCGTTCAGCGCGGTGCTCGTCGGGTCGTACGTCGCACTGGTCAGCCCAGGGCGCTGAAAATAATGCCGGCTGTTGTTCTGCAACCGCTCGATGGCCCCCGTTTCACCGTGCACGTGGCTCCCGACCACATAACCGGTGACCGCGTAGCGCTTCTTGAACCGGAGATCCCAGTCGAGACCAGTCGTGAGCGCGTTGTCGGGCAGGAACCGGAGCGAGTCGCCGAGCTGCCGCCTCGTCGACGTCAGCATCATGCCGACCGACGACTGGTTCGCAAATTCGCGGCGCACGCGACCCACCGAGTAGCTGGTGAGTGGTTCAACGGGCTGATCGGTCGTCAGCCCGCGGTTGAGCACGACCGCGCGCTCTTCCTGCGTGACCGCCTGCATCACGCCGATCGAAAACTTGCCGATCCGCCCGGTGAGCTTCGCCGCCCCGAGAATCGTCGACTGCGACGGCGAATCCGTGTAGATGCCGTCGCCGCCCGGCAAATCGCCGGCGCCCTGCGGTGACCGCCCGATCCGCCGCGAGTAGAACAGGCCCGTGCACGCGCCGTCGTTGCAGTCGAGACCGAAGTTGAAGGTGCCGGATCCCTCGACGAAAAACGGCCGGCGTTCCGAGAAGAACGTCTCGAACGCCGTGAGGTTGACGACGGCGGGATCGGCTTCCACCTGGCCGAAATCGGGATTGACCGTCGCGGTGAGCGTGAGCCCTGACGTGAGCGCGTACTTCGCGTCGAGACCGAGCGCCGAGCCTGGCGTGGACGATTTCAGCAGCGGATTGCCGTCCGGCCGCTGGCGCGTGAGGTCGGCCACCGCGTACGGCACGAGCTCGAGCCGCTTCGGCGACGCGCCCATCGACAGGCCGCCCAGGTCGCCGAACGACGACACGAAGCCGCTGGCGCTGCGCGGGAGCAAGGGCCAGGTCGCCGTCTCATTCAGCCGCCCGATCTGCCGCACCACGGCGAAGCCGAACGTGCTCGACTCCGACGGCGTGAAGCGCAGCTGCGAAAACGGGATCCGGAACTCGGCCGACCATCCCTGACGGTCGCGCGAGACGCTCACGTCCCAGACCGCGTCCCAGCTGTCGTCGCGATTGCCATCGTTGAACCAGTACGTATCGACTTTGACGCCAGACGGATTTACGGCGAACTCGTACGACGTGCGCCGATCGTGGTAGGAGTCGACGAACACGTGGATCCAGTCGCCCGGCGAGTCGAGATCGCGCCGCGTGAGGTAGGTGACGATCTTGTCCGGATCGGTGTCGTACGCGCGGACCTTCACGACGAGCGTGGTCGCGTCGTAGGCGACGCGGAACTCCGTGCGCTGGCTCGGTGCAGCGCCTTCCCGCGGCTCGCGCTGCACGAACGCGTCGATCGGCGTCGCGGTCTGCCAGAACGCGTCGCTCAGCTCGCCGCCGGCGCGCACGGCCGTCGCCGACGCCGGAATCGCGATGGCCTCCACGCGCGGGGTCGCCGGCCCGGCAGCGGCCGGAATGGCCGTGTTCATGGCAAGAGCAAGGACGGTAAACATCATACGACTGGAATACTTAGACGCGCAGTCCTGGATGAAAGTTGGCAAACAGGATCGGGTTCAAAGGTATCGTTAAACGGATGGCCTTCAGGACGCTGATCTCCACGGCGGCGCTCGCTGCACACGTGGACGATCCGGCTTTTGTGATCGTCGACTGTCGCTCGAAGCTCGACGATCTGACCTGGGGCGTACGGGAGCACGCGACGACGCACATCCAGGGCGCGGTCTATGCGGATCTCACGCACGATCTCTCGGGTCCCAAAAATGGGACGAACGGACGCCACCCGTTGCCGGATCCGCACGCGCTTGCGCAGACGTTCAGCCGGCTTGGCATCGCGAGCGGCGTGCAGGTGGTGGCGTACGACCAGGAAAACGGGATGTTCGCCAGCCGGCTCTGGTGGCTGCTGCGATGGCTGGGGCACGACGCGGTCGCCGTGCTCGACGGCGGGTTCAAGAAATGGACGGCCGAAGGCCGGCCGACCGAGAGCGGCGAGACGCATCGCACGCCGCGGGAGTTCAGCGGATCGCCGCGCGCGGACATGGCCGTCGACGTTGAAGCCGTCGCCTCGCGTGTGGGGAAGGCCGGATCGCATCTGGTGGACGCGCGCGCGCCAGAACGCTATCGCGGCGAGATCGAACCGCTCGACAGAACACCGGGCCACATTCCCGGCGCGAAGAATCACTTCTTCCAGTGGAACCTCGACGAGCGCGGGCTGTTCCGCACGCCCGAGCAACTCCGCGCGAAGATCAAGACATCGGTCGGCGACGTGCCCGCGGATCAGATCGTCTGCTACTGCGGCTCCGGCGTCACCGCATGCCACAACCTCCTCGCATTCGAACACGCCGGCCTCACCGGCGCGAAGCTGTACGCCGGGTCGTGGAGCGAGTGGTCAGCAGACCCGGCGCGAGCGGTGGAGAAGGGAGAGGTGCACGGACGAATTGGGTGATTGGGTAATCTGGTAATCGGGTAATCGATTGGGGATTGGCTGGGACCGCTGCGAACGGGTAGTGGGTCGGTTCGAAACCGACCCACTATCTGCGAACGGCTGAAATTGACTGATCGAGTATCAGCGGGCAGCCGCGTCCCGACGACTGCGGTTTCTCTCTTTGTATCTCGCGGTGCCGTGCGACGCGGACATGATGGCGGTCAGTTCGATTAGACCTGCGATTATCGAAGCGGCCCCTTCAGGAGAGTCGAGTGCATTACCAGCTTTCGAAGTCCGTACTTCTCCGCGACTTCCCTGACAACCGCATGAACGAACGGTTCCGCGCGAGGACCCACGTACACCTCGTCGATCAGCTCGTCCAGGTCACAATCGATATCGACCCCGGTGCTTAGCTGCTCAGGCGGTTGATAGAGCGCGGCGCGCCACTCGTTCTCAGCCTCGAATCCGCCTCGCTTGTGAAACGCGAGCTCAAGAATGTCCTGCCAGAGCCTCCCGCTCTGTAGGGCATGTTTCGTGAGATCTCGGTGTATTGCGTCCGCCGACTCGAGATTCTCGTGGTAATGGACGCGGCCGAGCGCGCACTGTTCCTCTCGGATGGCGAATTTTACTGCCGTCCGGTACCGAGCAGCGGTCGACGTCACAGCGACACCAGATCCACGAGATCCGTACAGGTCCCACATCGACATTGATTCACGCCAGCAACACCACGAATTTACGAACAGGCGCTGCGGGGCGCTCTGATATTCCTCCCGCGAATAGTTGCTCGCGAGAGCGTATAAGGCGTGGCCGGGGCTCTCCGTTGTCAACTCTGCCGGCAACTCCAGATGCTTCACTTCGCAGAAGCCCTCCCAGGGATCGTCCCTGTAGGTCTCGGCCTTGGTGAACCGCAGCTGGCGAGTCGAGAGCATGGAGACGAATCTCGGAAGATCCATGTATCTCCAGATCGTGAAGTCGTTCTGCGCCTCATTCTCACGCATACTGGCGTTCGAGGATTCCATCGATTGTCGTTTCAGAAGAGCGCTGAGGAAGCGCAATCGCCGGCTGCTCGACGAGTTGGTCCTCGGTGTAGGGGTGCGGCGACATGGGGCTACAGGAGACTCAGCAGCTTCTGGACAAGCTCAAATGCACGCCGTGCGTGCATGGCGCGTTCGTCGTCATCGGTCGAATCGTGGAAGATCGCGAGCTGCTGCGGACCATAGTGATCTAAGCCGTTGAATTTCTGCTTCAGGATTTCGACCGCCGCGGCAACGAGCGGATCCTCGCGGCGTGATCGCCAGTCCCCTGCCACCACCGCCATGGCGTCCGGATGCTCGTCGAGACAATAGCAGAGGTCGTAGACGTCCTTCGGTTTGTCCCGTCCCTCCAATGCGTGCACTTTCATGATGATGAAGTTCGGGAGCGACGCCACTTGAAGGCGCACTGTGTTCGTCGCGCCGGAGATCATCTGTCCCTCGAACTCGATGCTCTCCGGGTGTCCGAATGCGGCGGCGCAGGCGGGAAACCGGAGCACGCGAAAGCCCGCGATAAGCTTCGGGTGGTTCTTCTTCAATTTCACGTCGGAGGGAGCCAGGAACTCGACTTCGACCCTCACTGCCACCTCGCCGTCGCCGAGGTCCACGCTCGTCACCAACTGAAAGTCTTTGTCACCCTTCTCGTATCGGCCGGTGTCGAGCAGGAGCTTCAGGAGTTCCGCGTACCGACCGTCGCCGAGTTTGGCCGCATCGAGCGCCAGATCGACGTCGATGCTTCCGACGTGCTTGGGATCCGCGGCAGGAAAAAGGAGGTCGGGCACCCAGCCGCCGACGACCACCATTGCGTCACGGAAGGCGGCGAGGACCTGAGCGACATCGACGAGCACACGACGGGCAGCATCGACCTGGCGGTCGGCGTAATCGCCTTGATGACGCGGTTCAGGATTCATTTCGCAGCGGCGGACCACGCCGGCTTGAGTCGTTGCTGGAGGATCGCGTCCGCGGCCTCCTCGCCGCGACCGCCTGAATGCGCGAGGTCCACGTACGTCTGCACGGCGTTCGTGCATGCCGCCCGGTTGCCGCCAGGCTCCACTCGATAGAAGACCCCGCGGTCGTCGGGAATCAACACCACGAGATTCTCGCCAGAATCGACTGACTTCGCTTCAACAGCGGACTGGAACTCCTGCTCAATGTTGGGATCGAGGTAGAGCCAGGTGCGGGGCTGGCGCACGGCCGGAGCCTGGAGGTCGGCCGCAGAGAATGCCGCGTACGCGAGACGACCCTCGCCGTCCGGATCAAGCGCACGGAGCCTGTCCTGGAGAGCGCGCCCTTGCAGGAGCGTGAAGTACGGACGACGGCTGTGACGGTCGAATCGATACGCTGCTCGCCACGCCAGGAGCAGCCCTTCGAAGTCCCGAACGCGGAAGCCGCGATTAGGGAGCTGTTCCAGAAACGCCTGACCGCGGAGGTGCTGAACGACTTTGTTCACGAGGGCAAGGCTCGGCGCCGGAACTCGCGGCACCAGGTCCGCGAAATGGGTGACCATCTCCCGCTGCGTCCAGCGCTGGCCGGCATTCTCGGGCGCGAGCAGGGCGCGAACGACGCGCGCGGCTTCGGGCGTACTGAGGTTGGCTCCGCTGCGCGGCTGCGCCTTAACCTGCTCCTTACCGGAGCGCTCGATTAAGAGGACACCGGGAACCTCAAGCCGGCAGTTACCGGCCAGGTCGTACCAGCTCCAGCCATGTTCCTGGCAGAGCTCCGCCATCCGGGGAGACACGCGCGGCATCCCGAGCACCTTCCCTGAGGCTACGTTTTTGCGGGCCGAGCATGACCGGCCCACCAAGCTGGCGAACTGGCTCGGCTGGAAGTTGACGCCCTTGCATTCGACACAGAGAACGGCTCTGCCGCCACCCGGAACCGGGCCGGAGACCAGCAGGTCCCATTCCGGATCTCCTGACATTCCTGGCTCAATGCGCCAGCGTTGGAGCCAGGACGCGCTGCCCAGCAGCTCGGTGAGGACGCGGGCAAGGTCGCGTTCGAGGGCAGAATCATGCCCGCGATTTATGTTCGCGATTGAAGCCATGTTCACAACATCGTGAACATATCATATTTTGTGAACATCACCAATATTCAGCCGTCAATTTGCCTGACCAGCATTAGTAGCGCTGCACGTCAGAGCTTCGGCGCTGGCGTCGCGGGCGCGACTTTGTGGAGGCTTCTCAAGCCCGACCTCCGCTTGCTTCCGATATTCCAGAATTGCAAAGGATTCAGAGTTGGCCCGTCTGGATCGTTCTGGTATCCGGGTGGGGCGGTGCATTTGCTCTGGAGGAATGTGGGAAGTATTCAACGGCTGCCAACGCCGCGCGGCAGGTCTCGGGGCCGGCAGCCATAGGTAGCGCCAGTGAGTCGATGCAGAGCGTCCTGTTGCCGATGGTGGCGTGAAGCAGATCACGGACGAGCCCAGTGCTTGACCCGGTTGGGTACACCAGCGACACGCGGTCGGCATCGAAGGCGACTGCGTAAGCGCACATCTGAAACCGGTCCAAGCGACTTTCATCCCGGTATTCCATCTTGTACTTCGTGTCCAGCACCCATCGTGCGCCGGCGCGCTCGGCGATCACGTCAGCCATCAGCCGGCGTTTCGGATCGTCTCGTCCAACCGGATCGTCCCAATTGCGTATCCGCTGACCGTCCGGCACGGGGTGCCATCCGGTTTCATCGGCCAGGTCGCCCAACATCCGCCGCAATGCCCGTTCCCAGATAGCGGCCAGCGGCAACGTAAACGCCTGACCGCCCATGGTCGATATGGGGTCCAACACGGCACCGATCAGAATCAGCCGCGCCAACTGGAGTGCCGCACGGTAGCCGGGCGGACTGGCCCATTGCGCGGCCGTGACCTCGGCCACTGGGTCAGCGACATCCCGGCTGATCCATGCCCACTGCTCACGCAGCCGTCCGAGCAGTCGATGGTCGCTCGGGCGGCCATCGGCCAGCAAGACGGGCAGCCGGTCCAACGCCAATGCCAACACGATATTGAACGGTGTGTCTAGCGTACGCCGACGTTGAATTTGTGGAACGCGCGGAAGGCGATGTAGACGTCGCGCGAACGCCGTCGTGTCAATCCGCCCATGGATCTCGGGCGGATCTGACGTGATCGCCACGTAGTCCTTCTGCAAGTGCGATCGCGTTACCTGTTCCAGTGCGTACAAGAACAGCCTTCCGATACAGCGATGCCAGTCGTCCTGCTCTGTCGCTTGTGCGGCAACGCCGGCGTCGGGTAGCCACGACGACAGCGACGGAAACTCGCCAAGATATGCCAGCCATTCCAGCAAAGTCAGGCTCGGAATCTTGGAGCGAATGACGAGTCGCCGCCCACTGGGGAGCACAATCAAACCGACCCGAGTTGCTCCGCTGATGGCAACGCGATCGTCCCGCATCTCGATTTGGATCACGCCGCGATTCGCGAGCGATTCGATGGTCGGCCAATCGTCACCCAACGCCCGTCGTGATCCATTCCACGGGACCTGGTGCCCGCTGCCGATCTCGAAGCATTCGATATCATCAGGCTGGCGGCTGGTCATCAGTCCGATCCTGTTCCGGTCCGGCGGCCCGGCCATTGACGCAATTCAATAGGTGATCGGAAATCTGTTGCAGTAAACCCGCGTCAGCCTTGCCGATTTGCATCAGCAGTTCGCGCACATAGGGCAGTACGCTAAACCGGACCACTTGCTTCAAGTGCCTTTCGCTCAGTGGCGTGTCCAGCTTCGGGGACGCCTCGTCGTCCTCCGGCGTGCGTTGCAGCATGAACAGTGCGTGGCCAATCTGCTGCTCGGCAGGGATGCCATGCTCGGCCAGAAGCTCGTTGCAACGCACCAGCGCATCTGCCTTGAAGCCCAACGGGTTGTTCCCAGGCCGTCGCAACCACCGGTTGAGCGTGTCCGGCTCCGGGTGCAGATCGATCCAGAAGAACCGACGGTGCATGGCCAGGTCCAAGCGGCCGATCGAGCGGTCGGCGCTGTTCATCGTGCCAATAATGAACACGTTGCTCGGAAAGACAAAGCTTCGGCCCGACAAAAGCTGCACCGTCGTCCCACGGTACTCAAGCAATTGGAGAAGCTCCCCCAACACGGCTGCCGTGTCGCAACGGTTGATCTCGTCCAGCACCAGCACGTGGAAGGCCTTGGGGCTGTACTCCTTCAGGCCCTCAACCCATTTCAGGAAGAACCCCAAACGTGGCTCGAACGTTAGCGTCCCGTTCTTGGAAGTCGTAGGCTTGAGCCCTTCGAAGAAGTCCTCGTATGCCCAGTTGGCGTGCATGTACAGGACGTCGAAGCTCCCCTGAGGTCGACGCTGCCCCTGACGGACAAAGTAACGCGCGAACTGCCGAGCGACGTAGGTTTTGGACGTGCCAGGAGGGCCGACCAGAATCGCCTGCTGCTTTGCCAATAGAGCATCCTGCAACTGTTCCAGGAACTCCTCGGACAAGGCCGTGAATTCAGCGAGCTCGGGAATCGTCTGAGGGGCGCCTTCGTCAGGTTCGCCGATCTCGATGTCGTTCGGCTTTGGAGGGACAATCGCCCCAAGAGATTTCCACTCGCCCGTTGTGGCGGCGTCGAAGAAGGGCCAGCACCAGGCGAAGTATTCCCCGATCTCATCCACGAGCGTTTCGGCATGGTCGGGCAGTGTGCCGAGCGGAAACTCCCGGACGATTTGGACGTTGGTCAACGGTCCGTCCACTCCGAAAGTCGTGTTTGGAGTAGTTGTTAGGTGATTGGCGAATTCCTCAGGCGAGACCGCTGCTGACGCTTCGCCCGCGATCATCCGAACCACCGTGCCCTGCGGCGCATGGCTGACATAGTCGGCGACGGACTTCGGATTGCTCACCATCGCCAGCAGCAACCGATCCATATATTGTTCGCAATAGTTGCCCATCGAGAATCCGTATCGCCAGATTCGCTCTGTCCCGAGGAACCGAACGTACAACTGCACCGACTTGGTCTTGCTGCCGGCCGCCGGATCATAAAACGCGAACCAGTAGTGGTCGTGGTACCCGCCTTTGCCGAAATCGTTCTTCTTCAAGATCGACAAATGCCGCTTACCACCTGCCACGACTGGGCTAATCCTCTGGATGTAACGCGTTCGCAACTGATCGACAACCGCTTGACTGGGGTCGCGTAGGACGCGCTCGTAACGTTGCTTGTTCTGTTCATGCCAAGGTCCATCGTTAACGTGCGCGGGCAATTCGAGAAGAAACGCCACCGTCTCGTTCGTGAAGCCAGGGAGAGGCTCGTCGTCCGTTGTCTCATCGCCTGGTCCGTCCTCGTCGGCCGCCGCTTGCCTTTCTTGCTTTATGCTGTCATCGGTCTTGATCGCTTCTAGCAGCTTCGCCCGTTCCGCTTCGGTCAGCTCTGCTCGGGCGTAGAATGGGGCGAAGCTCGGCGCACCTAGAGCGTTCTTTACTTGATGGTCTTCGGGCGAGATCTCGATTGACCACAGGTCATGCACTTTAGTCCTTGGGACCCTTCCAATGGCGTCGAAGGCAATGTCTTCTGGAACGGCCCAGGCGTGGAATATGCCGTCTTCCACTTGCCAATAAACGAACAGGTATACCGTCGGCTGCAGCTCGCTCAATGATCGCAGTTGGTCCGCAACTGACGTATTGATGTTTGTCCAGAATCTCTGCGCATGCCGAGAATTGCGAAGGCCGATCACGCCGCCGTTCCATTCGACCATCGAGTGACGCAGGTGCTGAGCTTGTCCGCCATTCTGGGCCAGTCGATGGCGCACCATCGCTGCCATGCACCGTCCGGCGTTCCCTCGCTTTCCATCGTCCATAGCCAAAGGAGCCAATGTTGCCGGTCGTTGCGGCAAGATTGCCAGGATGTCTTTGGCGTAGTCTTTGTGGTTCATTGGTAGATCCTATCCTTTCACACGTTGAGATGAAGCTTCATCGCTTCATCGATGAAAGGGCAGGACCCCATTTCAAACCGTGCGTGCCGATTTCGCGCGCTTCGGCGTTCAAACGTTCCAGTTTCGTTGACGCCAGCAGTGAGGCGGCTTCGATGAATTCCAGCCACCCCAGCGTCTCATCGGCTTCTTCAGCCACGATTCCGATCTCGGCGGTGTACTCCGCGTGCGACCGCGCGCGGCAGGAAGCGCGATAGTTGAATGCCACCGACGTTGCAGATTTCGCCAACTGATGCCGCACCGTCTGCCCCGGCTCCGACGGCGGCAACTGCCTGATCAGCAAGCACACATCGAGCGCAAACCGCATCGTCCTCCTTTTCCGTTGGTCAGCAATTTCACCCATGCCTACCGAGCAATGCACGCCGCGTACCACTCGCCAATCCGCAATTCCCCAATTCCCCAATCCCCCCTCCCCCAACCCCCAAACCCCCAAACCCCAACCCCCCACAAATCCCCCCATACCCACATACACCAAGTCCCCAATAAAAAAACGCCC
>Ga0315281_10013542_pt1 | contig 11035 bp, 10 predicted proteins | sample YL17G07_0_MG_FD_204540 | JGI IMG/M metagenome (GOLD analysis project Ga0315281, IMG submission 204540) | Sediment microbial communities from Yellowstone Lake, YNP, Wyoming, USA - YL17G07_0 | ecosystem: Environmental > Aquatic > Freshwater > Lake > Sediment | place: USA: Wyoming | collected... | reverse complement strand
TCAGGCATGTCAATATTTAAAACTACGCTGTCCAACTCCGCGATCATTGCGCTCTCCTTTATGCTGGATAGGCGGTTATCAGAACGGGTACCGTCCCATTTTCTTCAATAAACCATACCGAACGCACAACGGGGCTTCTTCCATCGGGCGCGTTTAACGGAGCCTCGATTATGTAGCGAACGCCAAATTCCGCATTTTCGCTTTTCACATAATCATTGTAAGCGTGTTTTCGCAAAGCGTCCATCAGGGCCTCATGGCGGTTGGATGTAAAACCGAACTTCATTCCAGAAACGGGCCTTGAACCGTCCAACCGGATGAGCCAATGAAAGCAGATAATCAGTGATTTTGGCTTCCTGAATTATGGCAACCTGATAGTTAGGTATTTTCATTAGTAAAACCTCCTTGCCTCACAACCCATAAAACCTTGCCACAATTTTATCTATCTCCCGCTTCTAAGCTTCTCAACCATTCTCCATATGTATTCCGGAAAGTCGGACGTGGTTTACGAATGGTTATTGTTTCGGCTTCCATTCTCTCGCCCGTTTCTGCGCCTCCGCGATTTGCGCGGGGGTCATCTTGACGGCGAGGGAGTCCCGTAATTTAATGTACTCGTTACGTTGATCATTGTCCGTTGAACGCGCGGCGGCAAGGTTGTACCATTTGTACGCTTCCTCTAAATTCTGCGCTACACCTCTCCCTTTCTCATACATGTCGCCAAGAGTATGTTGAGCATTAGGGTACCCCCGCTCCGCCGACATCCTGCTCCATTTCATGGCTTCGGCGTAATCCATCGGAACGCCGTGACCTTGGTAATATGACCATCCGAGGCTACATTGCGCTTCAACAATCCCTTGTTCCGCAGATTTACTGAACCACTTAACGGCTGCAATATAATCTTGCGGAACACCTTTGCCTTGGGCGTACATGCGGCCGAGGTTGTTTTGCGCGGGAGCATCCCCTTTCTTGGCCTGCTCTAACAAACTCTGAAAGCGTATGCTCTGTAATTCATTTGAAGATTTCGGGGCTTCAGGTTTTGCTTGTTGCGGTGGTGATGGCGCAGGCATATACTCGCTTCCCGAAAACATAGTTTTCAATCCGTTATAAAAAAGACCGAAAACAAGGAAGGCCATAATCGAATAGCCACTCCATTTTTCCATAGAAGTTGACGGTGGCGAATGAGTTCGACTTGTGTTTTCTCGATGCCGCCTCTTTGTTTCTTGTTCCGCTGCGTCCCGCCGCACTCGCTCTAGCCGCTCTGCTTCTTTATTAGCGGCTTTGCGCTTCTCTGATTCCCTTCGCTCGGATTCGCGTCTCTCCGACTCTCTATTCGCTGTTTCTCGTTCTTCCGAACCCTTGCCCTCCATGTGATTTTTCAGGGCGTCATAACATCCATTTATTTTTTTCAGTTGGTCTACCGCCTGGGCATACATCTTAGGGTCATTAGCAAACCTGTCGGGGTGCCATGCTTTAGCATGGGAACGGTAAGCTTCCTTGATTTCTGTCATAGTCGCGTTTTCTGAAACGCCGAGCGCGTCATAGCAAGACTTTATATCCACTTGTTGAGCTTCCCTCTGTTTTTCGTCTTCCATCGGGCAGGTTTCATGCTATCAGTTTTCCCTAATACTGAGCGTAATGGTTTCATAAAAGGAACTCCCCCAATTCAACTGCATTGTATCGCAATGTTTGAGCCGTTCTCCATCAAGGAAATAAAACCCTCAATCTCCGGCTAAGGGTGGTATCAATACCGCTCCCCCCCTTAGTTGGGGATGGGGCTTTTTCACCCTCACCCTGCCCCTTCGACAGGCTCAGGGCAGGCTCTCTCCCATCGAGGGAGATGGTAGGAAAGTCAGGCTCATCCACACGCTCTTCCCCCTTGCTTTCGTAAGGTACAGAATGCCCTTTATGCGTCTCGAAATTCCGCAAATACTGGTCTACGAGCGGCTGGTTCCCTTTCATGACAAGCAGGTTCTCGGCGTTTTTCCCTTCCGCCGCCGCCGTAAAATTGAAACTTCCGGTTATCAAAGTGGAGCGATCCATAATCATGACCTTGTTATGGGCGATGGCGTGGTGGGTGTCAATAAGCACGGGTATTCCGGCGTTTGAGATCAAAGCCGCTGTTGAATGTTTCTCGCTCCTCTGCCGCTTGTCCAGCACGGCGATAATTTTCACGCCGCGCTTATGCGCGTCCAGCAATGCGACTGCGATTGGTTTGCTGGTGAAACTGTACGCCAGTATAAATATTTCTTCCCGCGCCGCTGATATCTCCCGCACAACCGCATCCGTCGCGCCACCATTAGGGGAGAAGAAGACCTCTGAGGTTCCAGCCGTTTGAATATCCGCCGACATCAAGGGCGTGGCGACAAAGCCCAGGATGGTCAGAACACAGGCAAGAACAATCGCTGAACGTTTCATGTTACGCGCCAGAGGGTAGCTGATTCCATCTTTGTCATAAATCCAACGTTGCCTCCCTTAGCAGGGGAACCGCCATGAAATGGCGAGGGGGTTTAATTAACCCCCCGGCCTTCGGCCACCCCCCTTATCAGTGGGGCAACCCCTCCGGCGCGAAGACGCACCACCTCCCCTTGCTAAGGGAAGGAAAAATAGCGGAGCACGATGCAATTATGCTCCACCTCCATAGTTGCGGACAAACGTTACCCGTCTGCAATGACATACTCCATTGAGCGTATGTTTTTCGCTTTAATTTCGCTCCTTTTTATATAATAGCAAACAAAAAGCGAAAGTCAAGAGAAGGATTCTACTTTGAAGTTAGCAGATCAGATTATCCGACGGGGTCTCGGCGCCGGGGTGATAAATGGCGCAATTTTCTAGAAGGTCAACGTTGACACGACGGTTCAGGAGAGGGCGATAACCTTCCTCACCTCCGCCACAGCTTCGCCGGGGATTACCGATATGCGTTCGCCGGTTTTCCTGTTCTTGACCTCTACTTTACCTTCGGCCAAACTTTTCTTACCCACGACAACCTGAACGGGATAGCCCACCAGGTCCGCGTCGTTGAATTTAACCCCGCCACGCGCGTCGCGGTCGTCTATTATCGGGTCGAAGCCTTCTTTCATCAACGAATCGTAAATTGTTTCCGCCGCTTTGACCACGGCTTCATCGTCCATGTTCAGCGGTATCACCGCAACATCGAATGGCGCGATGGACGATGGCCAGATTATCCCTTTGTCGTCGTGGTTCTGCTCTATCGCGGCGGCGGCTGTCCTGCCGACCCCGATGCCGTAGCAACCCATTATCATCGGTTTTTCCTTACCTTCCGCGTCCAGGAAAGTGGCGCGCATCGCCTCGGAATATTTCGTGCCGAGCTTGAAAATGTGGCCGACCTCTATCCCCCTGGCAAGGCCCATCGTCCCGCCATCGCATCGTGGGCACGGGTCGCCCGCTTTGACGTTGCGTATATCCGCGAACGTGGCATTCGGGAAATCACGTTCGTGATTGACGTTGCGGACGTGCGCGTCTTTTTTATTGGCTCCGGTAACTGCGTTACGCATTACGCGCACGGCGTTGTCGGCGATTATTTTGACGGATGAAAGCCCTATGGGGCCAAGGAACCCCGACGGCGCCTTTGTGGCTTTGAAAACTTCCGCGTCATCGGCCATCGTCACTTCGCCGGCTTTCACCGTACGCGCAAGCTTCACATTGTTCACATCGTGATCGCCGCGTGTCAGCGCGATTACAAACTCGCCGGTGTCTGTTTTATAGACAAGGGTTTTAATCAGCCGTTCCGGGGCTATTTTCAAAAATCCGGAGACTTCTTCAATCGTCTTCATCTTTGGCGTGGAGACTTCCTCGACCGGCAAAGCCTCTGCGCTATCCATATCTGTTGGAGCCTTGATCTCCACCTTCTCCACGTTGGCGGCGTATTCGCACTTGCCGCAGTGGGCTATCGTGTCCTCGCCGGACTCCGCCAGCACCATGAACTCGTGGGAGAACGACCCGCCGATCTGGCCCGTGTCCGCCTCCACCGCGCGGAAATTAAGCCCCAGCCGGGTGAATATGGCGGTATAGGCCACACGCATCGCCTCGTAGCTTTTGTTCGCGCCGTCGTCGGTGGCGTCGAAGGAGTAGGCGTCTTTCATGGAAAACTCCCGCCCGCGCATCACGCCGAAACGGGGGCGGATCTCGTCGCGGAACTTGGTCTGTATCTGGTAAAAATTCAGCGGCAGGTCACGGTACGAGCGCACGTCGCGCCTGACGAGATCGGTTATGACCTCCTCATGCGTGGGGCCGAAACAGAACTCGCGGTCGTGCCTGTCGCGAAAGCGCAACAGCTCCTTGCCGTAGACATCCCACCGGCCCGATTCCACCCACAACTCCGAAGGCTGTACGGCGGGCATGAACACCTCCATCGCCCCTGCCCTGTTCATCTCCTCGCGGATGATGTTTTCCAGCTTGCGGATGACGCGAAGCCCAAGCGGGAGAGTGGAGTATATTCCGGCGGCCAGCTTGCGAATCATTCCGGCGCGCATCATCATCTTCTGGCTGGCGACATCCGCCTCGGACGGGGCTTCTTTGAGAGTCGGGATGTAAAAGCGGGTCAATCTCATTTCGTATGGCGCCTTTATTCAACTTTTTTTGTGTGGGGTAATCTTATGGGATGGCTCGGTGATAGTCAACGCGGGTTTGAGTTTCCTTGACAAGAAGCGGGACATCGTTAAAAATAAGCCTCCCCTATCATCGATAAAGCGCCACATACACTCGCAAACGTATGCGCGGCGCTGTTATTTCAAATTAGGGGCGATGGGGATTTAGGGGATTTTTTCAGTGTTTTTTCATGGAATTTTCTCATGCGTCGAATACGTCAAATACACATACGCCCTTGTAGATCGCAAAAACAAGGTTCTTCTGGACTGGTCCGCCAAGTCCGGTAGCGCTGTCGGCGTCATGATGTTCTTGAGGCACATGGGCCTTCTGGAAGAGGCTAATAAAGACACGAGATGGATACACAACTATCGCATTGATGTGTTTTATCGAAAGTTTGGCCTTGCGACTTATCGAGACCTGATTGATCCAAGTTTCGTCAAATTGAAGATTGTCAGAAATCCATTTGACCGCGTCGTGAGCTCCTATATTCATACCATGTTATACCCAACCGCCGAAATCAAGGCCATTACCGGGAATCAGCGTCCAGATATGACGTTTCGGGAATTCCTGCGGGCTATTTCGACGCTTGACCTGTCAATCTGTAACAGCCACTACCAGACCCAGTTCAGGCCATATGAGGCGGAGGGGGTTGTGTTTGACCACATCTTGCATTTAGAGAGGTTTGCGGAAGATGTGGCGAAGGCAAACGAGCGATCGGGGCTTTCGCTTAACCCGAATGGCCTTTCAAGCCATCATCATGTTAAGAAAGACGAAGCTTTATCGTCAAGCGCGCTTGACATGAAGTGGTCTGCGCTTTCTGGCCAGATTCCTCGCTATTCCAACTTTTACGACAGCGGCGACGGCGAGGCTGTCCGCCTTGTATCCCGGCTATACGAGAAGGATTTTGTTTCGTATGGGTACCCCATGGAAATAACGGGGCAAGGTATCATTGCCCCTTCATGCCCAGTAACCAATTCCCGAGGCCCGCTCGCCCGGCGACTTAGCTTGATGAAATATAGCGTTTACGATATTTTGAGAAACGTGGCAAATTCCCTTCACAAACGCTTTTGACTGGCTGACAGGGACCGTTTCGAAGATTAGCAAACATTCCCGCAGTCTACGGCGACGGCCCCTCCTTGGCGAGAAGCTGTGGATGACACAAATCTTAGGTTATGAATAAAAACCGCCACCCGTAGCTTGTCGAAGGGTAAAGACTACCGTTGTCGCCCGTTGAAGCAAAGTCAAAATGTCCCCTTTGCTAACACAGGCAAATGGCGAGTAGTTTGACTTGGCGCAGGGTTTGCGATATCTTTAAAAAAGCGCAAGGGGCGTCTGTGCTTAAACAGGCTGAGAAGGCACCCTTTGAACCTGATCCGGATAATGCCGGCGAAGGGATGCGCAAAACCCGGGTTTTGGCCTCCCTCCCCTTCCGGCGCGATTGCCGAGCGTCTCAGAATTAAGGATGACAAACATGACCACACAACTTATAGCCGCCCACAATGGCCGCATCACCCCCGAAATGGAAAAAGCCGCGATCAGCGAGGATGTCGCGCCCGTGTTTATCCGCGACGGGATACTTAACGGCTCCATCGCGCTCACAAAAAACAACCGCAGGGGCATAGACGGGCTTGCCATCGGCGCGGGGCTTCGCACAAAGGTCAACGCCAACATCGGCTCTTCCGGTTACGACTCCGACATCGCCAACGAGTTGGAAAAAGTGAGCGTGGCGTTGGAAGCCGGGGCGGACGCCATAATGGACCTTTCCACAGGCGGCGACATACCGGCGATTCGCGGCGCCGTGCTTGAGCTTTGCCCCGTCCCGCTGGGTACTGTGCCGCTATACCAGTGCGCGGCGGAGAACGTGGCAAACGGCAAACACCTGCTCGACCTGACGGCGGAAGACATGTTCGCGGCCATCGAGAATCACGGCAAAGACGGTGTGGATTTTATTACCGTACATTGCGGGGTCACGCTTGCGTCCGTCAAGAAGCTCAAGGACGAAGGCAGGCTACTGGACATCGTAAGCAGGGGCGGCGCGATACACGCCAAATGGATGGAGTACCACGGGCAGGAAAACCCGCTTTACACAGGATACGACCGGGTTGTGGAGATCGCCCGCGAATACGACATGACGCTGAGCCTGGGCGACGGACTGCGCCCCGGATGCCTTGCCGACGCCACCGACAGGGCGCAGGTGCAGGAGACGATAATATTGGGCGAGCTTGCCAAACGCGCGCGGAAGGCGGGTGTGCAGGTGATGATCGAAGGGCCGGGGCACATGCCGCTCGACCAGATAGAGGCCAACATAAAACTACAAAAGCGGCTGTGCGAGAATGCGCCGTTCTATGTGCTTGGGCCGTTGGTTACGGACATCGCGCCCGGTTACGACCACATAACCTCGGCGATAGGCGGGGCGATAGCGGCGGCGGCAGGGGCGGATTTCCTGTGCTACGTCACTCCAGCCGAACACCTTCGCCTGCCCACCCCGGCTGATGTGCGTGAAGGCGTTATCGCCGCCCGCATCGCGGCTCACGCTGGCGACATTGCAAAAGGGGTTAAAGGCGCAAGAGACCGCGACGACAAAATGGCCCGCGCCCGCAAGGCGCTTGATTGGGAGGCGCAGTTCAACCTCGCCCTCGACCCCGCCAAGGCGCGTGAACGCAGGGCGGAGACAAAGCCGACGGATACCGACGTATGCACGATGTGCGCGTCGCTGTGCTCCATCAAGACCGGCGCGATGGCGATTGACGGCGCAGGGAAAAATTTATAAGAATATAGCCATGAGCAAAGCGCAACCGAAGACGAAAGCTGAAGAGCTGTTAGATAATATTCTCGCAATTTCCTTGGAAGAGAGGAAAAACCCTTTCACGCTTAAACGCCTTGCGAAAGAGGCTCAATCCCTAGCTTCAGTTAATCAAGCCGCTTCTTCTATGTGTCAGGGAATTATCTCTTTTTACGAAAATAAACATGATGATGCAAGCCAATCTTTTGCCAAGGCTATTAAGATATCTCCTGGAGATTCAATGCCTGTTTATAATTACGCAGTAATGTTGGCTGGCATGGGATTCTATAAAGAGCATTTACAATATGCTGATACTGCATACAAGTTAAATCAAGCCGATCCACTTTTCCTTGTAGCGGCATTACGCGCCAATATCTTGAATGGGAAGTTTGATACTGCTCATGAATTACTTTTGGGGGCATCGAAATTGCGCCTTAACAGTGACCGCATTACAATGTTAAATAATATTCTTCAATTTATTCAGAGTAACTCTATTTCTCCTTCCGATTTTGTGAAGTTGCAGGATACAGCGTACGGTTTGCTTCATTCCAGAAACATATTTATCATGAAACCATCTCTTGAAATCCTTGAAGATGAAGATTCCATGTTCTTGAGCTATGAAATTCTAATAGATAAACCAGTGATGGAAATTATTGATTTAAGCGTCATGCACGCTCGCGCTTTGGCGCAGGAACCTTCCCTTCTGGAAATTTCAGATAATGTTATAATATCATTTTCATCTTGGTGTGAGTAATGCCAATCACTGCCGATGATTTGCTTGAGTTGGCGGAGGATATTTTAAACGCCAAAAACGCTAAAGAGGTCAATTTCCGAAATTCCGCAGGCAGAAGTTATTACGCCATTTTTCATTTCTGCAAACCATTATTCGACCTTATACCAGAAATTGAAAGCGAATCAAGGCTTACTTCTCACAAAAAACCCGTGAGTAAATTAAAAAGATCAACCAATCCTGATATTAGGGAATTGGGATACCTCATGGATCAGGGAAGGGTAAAAAGAACAATTGCTGATTATAAAATTGAAAGAAAATTTCATAAAGCTCATTCCGAAAAATTGCTTGAATTTGCGAAGACAGTTAAGGCGATAACGGCTAAAATACCCGCCAATCCTCCTCCCCTGTAACCGTGCCTCACTTCATCGTCTCCGAGCCTATCACCGAGAACGGCTCCATGACCATCGTCGGAGCTGACGTTCATCACATCCGCAACGTCCTGCGGTTGAAAACCGGCGATGAAATAACCGTCTCCTCCGGCTCCGGCGGAAGATTCGTATGCGAGATCACGCAGATCGAAAAAGACCACGTCACCGCTGTGGCCACTCGCAAACTATCCATCACCGCGAGCGCCTCCCCTGCCCTGTCGCTTGCCCAGTCTGCGCCAAAGGGCAGAAAGATGGATGACATCGTACGCATGGTTTGCGAGATAGGAGCCATAAAAGTAATACCGGTGATCGCGAGCCGCTCCCTTGCGGCGAAGGAGGCTGACGTCAGCGCGGTGAAACTGGAAAGATGGCAGGCCATCGCCATCTCCGCCGCAAGACAATGTGGATCGCCGGGCGTAGCTGAAATCACCGCGCCGGTTGCGCTATATGACCTTCCTGCCAGCTCTCATGAAACGCTACGAATCGTTTTCTGGGAAAGCGAAACCAAAAGCCTCAAATCCGTTTTGAACGATGCGCCTCGCCCCGATTCCGTCCTGGCCCTCATCGGCCCAGAGGGGGGGTTTTCACGGGAAGAGGTGGAGTTCCTAATCTCCCACGGTTTTCAAACCGCGTCGCTTGGCGTGACAACGTTGAGGACAGAGACCGCCGGGATCGTGGCTCTTTCAGCGATAAATCATCACTTCGGCTAAACATGAGCGTCAACATATCGAAACTCGCCAGCGACGTCACCCCGGCAAAAGCAAGCATAGACAACCTTCATTTGTTGAAACAGGCTCTTCTGCTTATCGAGTGGGTGAAAGCTGGGGGTGAAAGCGCATCTCGTCCCCTATTATCAAGGAGAGCTTTGCGTAAGTGGCGTAATTGTCATTGCGAGGGAGTCGAAGACGACCGAAGCAATCTGCATCCCATTGATTATCATAAATTCGAGATTGCTTCGCGGAGTTTACCATGAGCTTGCCGAAGGGCCGCAATGACAATTGCGGGACTCGCGCAAAGCTCTCTTTGCCAAGGAGGGAGTTTGGGCAACAACCGAGGCGACGCTGGGAAATTGTTGCCGAGATTACCCACAGCGGGGTATCATAATCCCGTTTTTACGCAAGCAAAGGGGGAGCGGTTTGTTAGTAAGCGGAAACCGTCTTGGAGACATCCTGGCCGAAGCGGGGTTGATAACCGTTTCCCAGTTGCAAGATGCCCTTAAAGAACGGGAGCAGAGCGGGACACGCCTTGGGCGAACCCTGGTTTCCATGGGGTTTATCAGCGAAGACGGCCTGGCGCAAACCCTGTCAGCGCAGTTGGGGATCGAGCTTGCCGATGTGGATGGGGCCGCCCCGCGCGACGACCTGTTATCCCTTATCCCAGCCTCCCTTGCCAAAAAACGCTCCATCCTGCCGATGGAGAGAAGAAACGGGAGCATCGTCATCGCAATGGCCGATCCGCTGAACATGACCACTGTTGACGAGCTTTCATCGAGGCTCGCAAGCCCCATTATAGTGACCGTGGCGGCGGAGGACAGGATAGGAAAAGCGATAGACAGGCTTTACGGCGCGCTTAAAACCCAGGCTTTGGACTCCTCTTTGGCTGTGGTGGCTCCCGCCGTTTCGCGCATGATAGAGTCCGTCATCCGGCAAGGCGTAACGGAACGGGCGTCGGACATACACTTTGAACCGGAGGAAGACTTCATCCGTATCCGGCTCCGCATTGACGGTGTAATGCTGGCGGCGGAGACACATCCCAAAGGCGCCGCTTCCGCGATGATATCGCGGCTCAAGATCATGGCCGGGATGGATATCGCGGAGACACGCGCCCCGCAGGATGGTGGGTTCAAGCTGAAAATAGACTCGAACGACGTGGAGTTCCGCGTCTCCTCGTTCCCCACCATCTACGGGGAAAGCGTGGTCCTGCGGATACTCGCCCATATAGACACGCCTTCGCAGATGGCGCAGACGGGACTTTGCGGGTCAGCTATGGATGGTTTCCGCGAGGCTATCGAAAGTTCTTGGGGTCTTGTCGTGGTCACTGGCCCGACCGGGTCCGGTAAAACCACAACCCTGTACGCGGCGGTGAACGCGCTGGCCTCCCCCGAAAAAACGATAGTTTCAATAGAAGACCCTGTCGAGCGCAGGCTTGCCTTCGTGCGGCAAACCCAGGTTAACCTCAAGGCCGGGCTGACCTTCTCCAAAGGCTTGCGGTCGGTTTTGCGTCAGGACCCGGACATCATTATGGTCGGCGAGATACGCGACCCGGAGACGGCGGAGACAGCCGCCCAAGCCGCGCTCACCGGGCATCTTGTGCTGAGCACCATGCACACAGTTGATGCGGCGTCCGCCATTGTGCGGCTGTTAGACCTTGGCGTGGAGCCGTACAAGATCGCATCCACGCTAAAGCTTGCGCTGGGCCAGAGGCTGGTGAGAAAAATATGCCCATCATGCAAAGAACGGACTGACGGGCCGGATGGGGCCAGATGGAGCG
>Ga0315281_10013541_pt1 | contig 11035 bp, 9 predicted proteins | sample YL17G07_0_MG_FD_204540 | JGI IMG/M metagenome (GOLD analysis project Ga0315281, IMG submission 204540) | Sediment microbial communities from Yellowstone Lake, YNP, Wyoming, USA - YL17G07_0 | ecosystem: Environmental > Aquatic > Freshwater > Lake > Sediment | place: USA: Wyoming | collected... | reverse complement strand
GATGAATTTGATCGCCTGCTCCGTTTCCCGCAGCGAGAGTGTAGGTTTATAGCCGTCTGGCAGGCAAAGCCTGCCACTGATGTAGGTCTCAGCTTTCTCCGTCTCAATTTTCATGTCCATCTCCCGTGGCTTCCCCCCGCTCTTGGACCTGGGGGTATTTGATAAAGCATAGCCGGAAGGGGTTTTTCACGATGGGAAAATTGTGAATGCGGCCAAGGGAGTGGTCTTGAATTGCAAGCAAGAGTAGAATGTCAGCATGCTGAACCAGAAGGCCGTTCATGGCACTGGTGCATGTGTGAGTTCAAAACAGACTGAACATGTGAACAGGGAGGGTCCGGGATGGCAACGCAGTTAATACGGTACGGTTGGTACAAGGCAACACGATGGGTATGGGCATTTTTGCCTGTGCTTTTGGTGCAATGGATCCTAGGCAGTGCGGTCACGTGGCGCAGAGAGGTCGGTGGCCAGTATACTCTCCACCTCTGGTGGCACAATCTTGGAACGCTCGGCCGGGAACTGGTTATTACCGCGGTTGTCCTGAGTGTTCTCAGCTATGTCATTTCCCGCTGGGTGGAGATGGGCATCATCCACGGCTCGGTGAGGGCAGCGCGCGGCGAGGATGTGACCGCGGGCGATTTCTTCCTATCGTGGAAAAATATCGGAAGCTATGTCGTGGGGTCACTGCTGTTCGGGTTCATTGTCGGCATTGGTACAATCTTGCTGGTTGTTCCCGGCGTTATCTGGGGGCTTCGCTACAGCATGTACGGGTACTATCTCGTGACGCAGGACGCGGGCCCGATGGAGGCACTGCAGATGAGCGCCGATGCAACGGACGGGCACAAGGTTGAGCTGCTGGGCCTGTGCGCTGCCTCTGTGGCAGCCATTGCGCTCGGGGCGCTCTGCCTGGTCATAGGGCTGGTCTGGGCGATCCCAACCGTCGATATTGCCTGGGCTGCGGCATTCCTTGAACTGTCAGGAGAGAGCCACTCCCGATAGGAGAGCCTGCGTAAACGAAGAACGGGGAGATACCATCTGGTGCCTCCCCGGACAATGAAGGGCACAGCCCCTATGCTGTACTCCCCTCAGTCGTACATCTTCTCGTAGTATTCCTCAACCATGCGCGCGGCCGAGAACTGCCATTGTGACATCTCGATGCTGGCATGCATCATGGTGATCCATGCATCGCGGCGAGTTTCGTAGGTTGGGATGACGTCGCCTCGCAGCACATCGTAGAGCGAGGCGCAATCGATGCTGTTACAGTCATACCCCTCATATCCGCCGCCGAACTGCCAGCCGTTGACGTCGTGCTTGCAACCCTCGGGCCACCAGCCGTCGAGCGTGCTCAGATTGAGGACGCCGTTCATTGCGGCCTTCATGCCTGACGTACCACTTGCTTCCATGGGCCGCACCGGGTTGTTGAGCCAGACGTCGCACCCGCGCGTCAGCATCTTGCCGATGGCCATGTCATAGTCCTGCAGGAAGACGACACTGTCGGGATACTCTTTGGCAATGCGCACGATGTTGGTGATGGTCGCTTTCCCCCCCATGTCGTTTGGATGAGCCTTGCCCGACAGGACGATCTGCACCTTGTGGTTACGGAGCAGGTCGCCAATGATCTGCCGGTCCGAGAAGATGAGATCGCTGCGCTTGTACGGTGTGGCGCGTCGGGCAAATCCAATCGTGAGGACGTTCTCGTCGAAACTCACCCCATTGCGCTGCTCGATACTATCGATCACGACGCGCTTGAGCGCCATGTGTGCCGCCCACAGGTCTCCGCCGGATGCATGAGCCTGACGAATACTGTCGTCCTGCCAGGTGCCGTTGTGGACGCCGTTCGTGATGGAAAGGATGTCCGAGCCTCCGGGAATGCTCTTCCACATCTCGCGCGCCGTGTGTCCATGCAGCTGCGACACGGCGTTTGCCTTCTTGGACAACCGGATGCCTGCGGCGGTCATGCTGAACGGGTCGCCGCCGAGGGTAGCGATCTGGTCATGCGTGAGTCCATCGTAGGCGTTGATGTACTGCAGCATGCGGTGGGAGTGCACTTCGTTGCCAGCAGACACCGGAGTGTGCGTTGTGAACACAATGTGCTGTTTCACGGACCAGAGTGCGTCCAGGAATGGTACGCCATTCGCCACTTGCTGGCGGATCAATTCGACGCCGGCGAACACTGCATGGCTGTCGTTGAAATGGTAGATGTCCACGCTTATGCCCAGCGCCTGCAGGGCACGGACGCCACCGATGCCGAGAATCATCTCCTGGGCGACACGTTCCTCTTCAAATCCGCCATACAGTTGTGCCGTCAAGTTCCAGCCTGCGTTGTCCGGCAGATAGGTGTCGAGCAGATACAATGGAACATTCCCGAAGGCAGTGCATTTCCACACCCTTGCCCGCACCTGCAGGTCCTCGATGGGTATGGTGACAACGATCCCCGTGTCCTCGAGGGAGTCGTATCGATATTCGTGATAGCTGTCGTACGGTCGGTCATACTCATCGATAAACTGTTCTGTGTAGTCCTGCCGCCACAGGATGCCGATGCCTACCATGGGGCGATGTTCATCCGCCGCGGCTTTCAGGATGTCACCCGCCAGGATGCCCAGACCCCCGGCATAGATGTGCAGCTTCTCATGCAGCCCGAACTCCATGCAGAAGTAGGCTACTCTGGGCGTTCCGTTGTCCATTCAAAACCTCCATTGTGCCAAGCTCTGTGGCGACTCCCATGGCACCGGGACCGTGATCCCGGCATGAAAGGAACATGCGCCCTTATTCCACCGGACACTGCAAACTCTGTTATGATAGCAGGACATCGCTGGATTGCCATGGACTCCGGACTCCGGCGCTTCACGAAGTCGCTGCGAATGAGCGGGTTCCCGCCCCGGAATCAGCGGGTGGATCACTTCAGTACCACGATGGACATGGGAGGCAGAGTAAGTCGGTCTCCCCGAAGGGTCACCGCTGGGCCCGTCGTCGACAGGTACCCACGGATGCCAGTGTACTGGTTGGCCGTCCTGCTGAACTCGAGCATCTTAGCCTCTTTGGATGTGTTGATCACCAGGATAATGCGGGATCCATTCCAGGTCCGGGCCACTGCACAGACCTCGGGGTCCGCGATCCCGCCCAGCACAGATACAGTACCACGCGCAATCTCAGGGTTCTCGTTCCGCAGGCGTATCGCGCGGCGGTAGTAGTTGAGCAATGAACCGGGGTCCTTATCCTGAACTTCCTCGGCCTCGAAAAGTCGAACGGGTGGGTCCATCCCCGGAGGTCCCTTCGTCATGCCCGTCGTCACCGTTTCCAACCACTGCATAGGCCCACGCTTGTCCTGGTCGATACGCGAGCCGGTCATCCCAAGCTCCTCGCCGTAGTAGACAAACGGGCCTCCGCTCATCGTGAGGTACAGCCCTCCGGCCATCTTGGTCTTCTGGAGGTCGCCCGAGAAGAACCCCGCCGGTCGCGCCGTGTCGTGATTGCCGATAAAGGGCGCATCGATCGCCTGCGTGTCGTACTCCTGCAGCATCTTCTGCCACGTTGCGGTCGCCTTGCAGAATGACTGAGCGGACGCATCCGACCCCGTTCCGTTCAAGGTTGATGCTACGACACCCGTCGCCTGCGCAAACGGGAACGCGAAGAAACTCGAAGCGTGGCTCCGGTAGTACTCTGCGACAGTCGAGGCGTTGCTCCAGACCTCACCCACGATATACGCATCAGGGTCGATGGTGCGGCAACAATCGGCAAACCAGTCCACGAACGCTATGTTCCGGTCGGTGTCCCCCGATCCGTTGCCGCCGTAGTAATAGAGCACGCCGTCCAGACGGAAGCCGTCGACGCCCTTGTCCAGCCAGAAGCGTGTGAAGTTCTGGATCTGCGCCCGCAGGCTTGCATTGTCGAGATTGAGGTCGGGCATGGACGGACTGAACTGGTTCTCGTAGTACCAGTCTGTCGTACCAACCTGGGCATAGCTGCCGACCGCCGGCTTGCCCCGGACGAAGTTGTAGTATCCCATGTACGGGTTTTCCGCCGGGTGTGCAGGGTTTTTCTGCAGGGTGGCTGTTGCCGACAGGAACCACGGGTGCTGGGAGGAGGTATGGTTCAGCTCGTAGTCGATGATGAGGCGTATGCCTCTCTTGTGACACTCCGTAGCCAGTTGCTCGAGATCGCCTAGGGTACCGTAGGATGGGTCGACATTCTCATAGTCCGTGACATCGTACTTGTGGTACGAGGGAGAGGGCATGATGGGCATCAACCAGATACCGTTGACCCCCAGACCTCCCCCCTTGCCATCGTTGAGGTAGTCCAGCTTGGCGGTCACTCCTGCCAGATCACCGGTACGATCCTCGTTTGAGTCGTAGAAGGAAGGGACAAAGACCTCATACCATGTGCGGTATGCGTCGTCGATGAAGTTCAGCGGCTGCTCGTACTTGTAGCGGGCTGTCCCCGTGCAGCCTGGGACAAGTAGCGTGCAGGCTATGACGATGGCGACCAGGACAGACAGCTTCTTGCTCATGGGTGCCACTTCACGCCCGGACGACCACGAAAGACTGTGGGGCCATAGTTGTCTCGTGCTCGGACCGAGCCGGCAATTCTCCCAGCGAGAAGAGGACCTTGCCCATGATGTTTACGGGGGCGGTGGCCGGATGCGGGGAGGGGTTGACGGCGATGATCAGGCCTCCTCTGCGGTAGATGAAGGGGTACGCCGCTTGCTGGGCATACACCACGGCAAAGGATCCGTCGGCCTGCAGGTCGGCGCGCTCATGCCGCAGACGGATCACGCGCCTCACCGTGTTCAGCAGCGATTGAGGGTCATCCATCTGTGCCTGGACGGTCGGGGCGTCGGGGCTCACGTCCACCGGGAGGTACAGTCTGTCTCTGGGTGCACCCGAGAAGCCACAGTTGACGCCGTGGGTCCACTGCATGGGCGTCCGCGATCCGGTGCGATCATATCCGCTTTCCTTGCTGACAAGCCCTTCCATGTAGCGCATGCCGATCTCGTCGCCGTAGTACAGAAATGGGACGCCAGGCATCGTAAAGATGAAGGCATAGGCTAGCTTCAACTGGGTTTCGTCCAGGGAGCGGCGCATCCTCGGCGTGTCGTGATTGCCCGTGACAAAACTGATATACCCATCGTTCCTGGATTCCTCGTAGCGCCTCAGATAGTCGTCCACGAACAGACTGATATTGCCGTGTCCCTCACTTCCGAAGAAGCCCAGCGGGGCACCGGTCATCGGATCCTTGCGCCTGAACAGGGCGTGGAAACCGTTGTCTTCGTGGTCCAGGTAGAAATCTGCATGGAATCCGGCTTTGAGCGCGCGTCCGGGGTCCGACCACTCCGAGACCAGGACGGCTTCGGGATAGTCGCTGTCGAACATTGCCCGTACATCTCGCCAGATGGCTGACGTGGCCTTCTTCTCGTAATCATTCTTTACGAGCGAATCGGCCATGTCGACCCGGAACCCGTCGCAGCCCTTCCCGAGCCAGAACCGCATGATGTCCTTCATCGCTTCTCTCGTTGCCAGACAGTCAGGATGCACAGGGGGCAGCTGCCATCTCTCCGTGATATGCTCGAAGCCGTAGTTGAGCGCCGGCTGGGTGCTAAAGAAATTCACCAGGTAGTTGCCGTTCCGGTCGAACCTGCCACTGACGCACCGGAAGTCCCGTGGTGCAGTCCATGCGGTATCGGTCCAGATGTAGCGGTTGGTGTACTGATTTGCGGTGGGCAGGGCACTCTGCCGGAACCACGGGTGCTTGTCCGAGGTATGCCCTGGCACGAGGTCCAGCAGGACGTGTATTCCCGCTGCGTGCGCCGTCCCAAAGAGCCGGTACAGGTCCTCATTGGTACCGTACCTGGGTGCTACAGTCTGATAGTCGGCAACGTCATAGCCGCCGTCTTTGAACGGCGAGACGAAGCAGGGGTTGATCCAGATCGCGTTGCAGCCAAGGCCGCCGATGTAATCCAATTTCGAGATGATGCCCTCGATGTCGCCGATCCCGTCGCCGTTCGTGTCACAGAACGACTGGGGATAGATCTCATAGAAGATGGCATCGCTGAGCCAGGCAGGCATCAGGTTGTCCCGGGGGCGACGCTCACGCGATGGAGTCAACCCTTGACCGAGCCGCCAGTGATGCCCTCGACGTAGAACCTCTGCATGGAGATGAAGAGGGCTACGATGGGAATCGACACGAGCACAGCGCCTGCGCAGAACATGGAGAAGTACGTCGTGATGTGTTCCCGGTCAATCATGCGGAACAGTCCCAGGGCAACCGTGTAGTTTTTGTAGGCAGTGGGGCCCATGATCATGTTCACGAAGATGAAGTCTGCCCACGGGGCAAGGAATGAGGTCAGGATCGTGTAGACGATGACGGGCTTGGACAGGGGCACAGTGATCCACCAGAAGATCTGTGACCGCGTGGCGCCGTCGATCATCGCCGCTTCATCCATTTCTTTCGGGATCGCGTCGAAGAAGCCCTTTGCGACGTAGAATCCCAGCCCCGCTCCTCCGGAGTACACGAGGATGAGCGCCACAAGCGTATTGGTCAAGCCGACTGCTTTCAGGATGTAGTACACGGCAATCATGGACATGAATCCGGGGAACATCCCAAGTATGAGTGCAACGTTCAGGTACGGCTTGCGCAGACGGAAGCGCATGCGGGACACTGCATACGCGACGGAGAGGGTCATGACAGCTGTGAGGGCGCAGGAACAGACCGCCACGAACAACGTGTTGAGGAACCAGCGCGGGAAGTAGAATCCGGACGCTGCGCCGGAATCCCTGAACAGCTTGACGTAGTTCTGCAGCGTGAACCCGTACTTGGGCCAGAAGTAGTTGGGGATGCCGGCCACACCCTTGCTGAACGAGATGATGATGAGCCAGGCGACCGGGACCAGCCAGATGACACAGAGCACGGCGAGCACGACATAGGCAAGGGCATTGCCCGCGACGAGCCGACCTCTGGCGTGCCTGAATGGTTGTCTGCTCATTGGAAGGTCTCCTCTTTCTTGTACGATTTCGTGTTGCGGTACGCGATAAGCGAAAGGACGGCGGAGATGATGAAGACGCAAATGCCGATGGCTGACGCGTAGCTGTAGTCGCGCGTGTTCACCGTGAGTTTGTACAGCCACGTCACCAGCAAGTCAGTCTTGCCCGCCTGGTAGTAGGTGACAGTGTTGGGTCCACCGCCCGTCAGCAGGTAGATGACGTTGAAGTTGTTAATGTTCCCGATGAACTGTGTGATGAGGTACGGGCCCGTCACGAATACGACATAGGGCAGGATGATCTTGGTCCACATGCGGAATGGCGAAGCACCGTCAATAGCGGCCGCCTCGTACAGCTCCTTTGGGATGCTGAGCAGGATGCCACTTGTGATCAGCATGCTGTATGGAATGCCAACCCACAGGTTGACGACCAGGACACTGAGCCTCGCGAACGTGGCATTCGTCAGAAACGGGACGAACTTGCTAGTCAGCCCCAAGCGCTGCAAGACCCCATTGATGGGGCCGAAATCATCCAGCATGTTTCTCATGAGGAGGAGGGAGACGAACTGCGGTATCGCGATGGACGTCACGAAGACGGTCCGCCAGAGACCCTTGAACCTCACGCCTCTCCGGTTGATGAGTATGGCGAGCAGCATGCCAAGCACATAGTTGGACGCCGTCGCGATGATCGCCCACGTGATCGTCCAGCCCAGCACTGGCCAGAACGTGTTTCCCAGGACACCACTGTTGGAGAACAGCGCTTTGAACGTGTACAGCCCTGTCCAGTGAAACAGCGATCCGGGTGGCTGGTGCGAGCTGTCGTAGTTGGTGAACGCTATCAGGATCATGAACAGCAGAGGCAGCACCGTGAACAGGACGAGGCCCGCGACGGGCAGGATCATCAGGGTCACGTGGAACTTCGCGTCCAGATATTCCCGCGCCTCGGTCCTGAGACCCGGCAGCACCTCTCCTTTCTCCACGGTCCGTTGTGCCTGCATCGCCGAAGAGACGTTCCAGCAGTAGGTCGCTATGAACCAGACGACCAGCAGAACTGTCGCGACGCCGTAGAGCAGCATGAGCATGGAGTTGTCGCCGCGGATCACCTTCGGCACCTGACCCGGAATTGCCTCGATGTGCTGCATCTTCGTGCCAAGGGTCACGATGCCCGCCAGTGAACGTGCGCCGAAGAGTACCATGTAGACGACAAACACGGCCTCACTCAGGAGATAGTAGAGCCCCTTGGCCACCTGCGCTCGCGCCAGGTTTCCAAAGCCCATCAGGCCAAACGACAGGCGGGTCCTGCCATCCCCATCGCGGAAGGTGCGGCCCAAGAGATTCGCTTGATTACTGAGCGCAGCGAAGAACCTGCGCAGTCCCGACCACCGGGATGCTATCCTGTTCTCTTCCATGCTCCACCTGCCTTTCCTGCTGTCTACCGCTGCTCATGGCGGAACAAACGCACAGCGGCACCGCTGTGCGTTGTGCGCACGCGCAGTGCCGCTGTGTCTGTCATTGCTTCTTGTCGATGAACTTACTGCAGCGCTGCGAGAATCTGCTTGACCATCGCGTCCAGGTCCTTCTGGAGTGTGGCGTTGGTCGTCTTGCCGTTGCCAATGCTCGTTCCAAGAGCCGCAGCAGGTGTCCAGTAGTTGCTCATCTGCTTGATAGACGCCTGGAGAGTCGCGAACTTGCCCTGTAGCGCATCAGCGGCGACAGCCAGGTTCGACGAGAGAGTCGAAGTGTCAATCGTCACGTTCGTCGGGGCGAAGCTCCGCGTCTGGAACCGCAACAGCTGGTTGTCCTTGTTGGTCACCCACTCTGCGAGCGCCATGGCGTCTGCAGCGGCCTTCGTGTGCGAGTTCACGCCGTAGAGCTTGAAGTTGGCGAACGAACCCATGTTGACGTCACTGCCATTGAGGTTAATGGTCGGCAGCTTGGTGGCGCCGTAGTCAGTGCCAAGCGCTTCCTGGACCTTTGTGGCGTTCCATGTTCCGGAAACGGCCGCCGCAAGCTTGCGGTCCTTGAAGTTCTGGCACATTGTGGAGTCGTAGTTGGCGCCGTAGTCCGCGAATTTCTTCTTGTCAGCAGCTATCTTGATCATGTACTGGCCGGCTGCCAGACCCTTGGCACCGTTGAAGTCACAGGCCGTGGGGTCGACACCACTGTCGCCAAACAGCTTGCAGCCGCTGGCGAAGAAGAACGAGGCGATGTACCAGCCGTTGCTGAGGTTCATTGCGAAGTTGGTGACGCCGGTCGGCAGGGTCTTGGCCATGATGGTTTCGAGAGAACCGGCCTCTGCGTCAGACAGGTACTTCTTGTCATAGTACAAGAAATATGTGTCGGCGGACGATGGATAAGCCGTCAGCTGACCGTCGACCGTTGCAGCGGTGACCGAGGCAGGCGAGTTGGCTGCCTTGATGGCATCCGTATCAATGGTGACGGGCAGCAGAGCTCCCGCGCTCTGCAGCGCAGCAATCTGGTCGCTCGCAAAGGCGAAGACATCGCCAGCGGCGTCCAGGTCCTTCAGAACAGTATCCTTGGCGACATCTTCACCGCAGACGCCTAGCGTGATGGTATAGTCCTTGTCTGTATGGGCTGCCTTGAATGAGTCGGCCATCGTCTGCAGCATCGCCTGGTCATCCTGCGATCCCCACAGCACTAGACTGACCGCTTCTTTGGGTTTAGGAGCGCAGCCGGAAACGAGTGCAACCGTCATAGCAACTACCAGAATAAGTGCCAGAATCCTCTTCATGTTGCCAAACATGTATCCTCCCTTTCTCTGTTTGCCAGAGCATCTGCATGAGTCACAGACTCGCGCTTCATCGGGAATGTGGACGAAATTTCCCAGCCCATACAAAAGACCGGAACGGTCACTGCTCCAACTCGTAGGTCGTTCTCACCTCCCTTGCATGAATGCGCATCTGATCCCCGCACCATACCCGCATTCTGACCGCGAAGTCCCAGGGCCACCACCTAGTTCCAGTTATAGTCGCAATTGCCTTGCGGTCAACCGGCGAGACAACAATTCTGTCACGCCACTACTGATCCGCAATGTGGTTCCGGTTGGCCCGTTACTCCCCCCCGAGCCTTTCTGTTCAAGGCGAGGGGTGCTCTCGGCGAAGGCGGGAGTCCGTACGTCATCACTTCTCAGCAGATCGGGCCGGATCCCTGGTGTTACGGATGGCTGCAGGATGCCACCAGCTGATCGACACGTGTGCGGACGTGTGGGGGCAATTCGCGGGCAAGCGCCCGGTCGAGAACAGACAGATCGGCAGTGCCACAACTCCGCAGATGCTCCTCGATCAGCTTCACCTTGGCTTCCCGTCCCGGGATGAGTTGATAGATCACATACCAGTCTTCGAGGGACGTGAATGGGATTATCACGCCACTCTCGGTCCTGGTCATCGTGACCGACCAGTCGTCGAACGGAAACACGTAGGTGCCGCCTTCGTGCCTGATGGCGAGTCCGGCCATGATATCGACTTCTGTCCCGTTGACGAGGTATTCAAGGAACCGGGTGGTCGAGTACAGGCCTCTACCAGGATCAGTGGGCGTTTCGCTTCCGATTGTGTCGAAGATTGCAGCAACCATGTCTGCGTCTGCCTGGGCGATCATGATGTCTATGTCGTGTGGCTTCTCAACCAGACAGTGGTAGTACAGGAGCACAGATGCGCCGACGCCCCAGTGAACACCCGCCTGGTTGAGTGCACGCGCTATTTCCACCAGAGTATCGAAGATCATGCAGCCTCCCATGTGGTCGCGACGCTTGCCAGCGACAGGCACACGAACAGTATAACGACTTCGTGGGTTCCCGCCTTCGCCGAAAGCGCCCCTCGCATTGAACCGAAATACTCGGGGGGGAACGGCAGCCGCATGCATGCGGCATGCAGAACGGGGCACAGGGAATACCCCATGCCCCGTTCCAGTCTCCTGCGATCAGGGTCTGTTATTCCTGGGTGATGCTCACCGAGCCTACGCCGACGTTGAGGTCGACGCTCAGCGTGATGGCACTGGACCCATATGCCGCGTTGCGGTACGTGTTTCCATCCCGCGTGAAGCCGGGCG
>Ga0315281_10013540_pt1 | contig 11036 bp, 10 predicted proteins | sample YL17G07_0_MG_FD_204540 | JGI IMG/M metagenome (GOLD analysis project Ga0315281, IMG submission 204540) | Sediment microbial communities from Yellowstone Lake, YNP, Wyoming, USA - YL17G07_0 | ecosystem: Environmental > Aquatic > Freshwater > Lake > Sediment | place: USA: Wyoming | collected... | reverse complement strand
GCGGCGATTCCGTTTTCCTCGGGCACGACCGGCCGGTCCAAAGGGGTGATGCTCACGCACTTCAGTATGGCGGCGAACATTCGCCAATGCCTCAACGCGGACATGATCGTGGAGTCCGACCGCGTGCTGGCCACGCTGCCCTTTTTCCATATCTACGGCATGGTGCTGATCCTCGGACTGGGGCTGTACCGGGGTGTGACGTTGTACACGATGCCGCGGTTCGATCTGGAAGTGTTCCTGCGCACCATTCAGGACCGCAAGATCACCTATGCGCCCTGTGTCCCACCCATCATTCTGGCACTCGCCAAGCATCCGCTGGTCGACCAGTTCGACTTGAGCTCCCTCAGGCTGATCGCCTCCGGCGCTGCGCCGATCGCGGCGAGCACCTTGCGCGCCTGCGCCGAGCGGCTGAAGTGCAACATGATGCAGGGCTACGGCATGACGGAGGCGAGCGGGGCGACGCATCTCAACCCGCGCACCCTCGATCCGGAGAAGGCAACGTCCATCGGCCCGCCGGTGCCGAACTGCGAGGCCCAGGTCGTCGATATCGTCAGCGGCGCCTCGCTCGGCGCTGGCCAGCAGGGGGAAATCTGCGTGCGCGGCCCGAACATCATGCGCGGCTACCTCAACCGTCCCGATGCCACGGCGCAGAGCATCGACGCCGAGGGCTGGTACCACACCGGCGACATCGGCTACGCGGACGAAGAGGGTTATTTCTACGTCGTGGACCGGCTGAAGGAATTGATCAAAGTCAGCGGCTACCAGGTAGCGCCGGCCGAACTGGAAGCGGTGCTGGTGTCGCATCCGGCGATTGCCGATGCAGCGGTGATTCCCAGTCCGGACGAAGAGCACGGCGAAATTCCCAAGGCCTTCGTGGTGCGCAAGGGCGAGTTGAGCGAGCAGGAGGTGATGGACTACGTCGCGGCGCGCGTCGCGCCTTTCAAAAAGGTGCGCATCGTCGAGTTCATCGACCAGATTCCCAAGTCGCCCACCGGCAAGATCCTCCGCCGCGAACTGGTGGAGCGGGAGCGGCGCCGTATCGGTGCGCCCTAGCGGCGCAATTCAGGGCCGCTGCGATTCCCTGCACCTTCGTGTGCCGACTTCATCGTTTCGAAGCGGGAAGCGTTGTTGTACGTTGATTTGATCAGCCACTCCGCCAGCAGCAGGTTCGGTACCCAGCACAACCAGCTCAACCAGGGATAGAAGTTCTCGAAGGTCATGCCGACAGCAGAAAAGATCCCCAGATAAATACGCAACGTAACCGCGGCAAAGGTCAGCGAGAAACTGCGCACCATCCAATTGCGGTGACTTTGGATATCTCGTCGCCGAATGGCCAGATAGGCCATCAGGCCCGTGAATAACCAGCCCAGCGCGAGCAACGTGAAACCAGCGCGAGAAACAAACCCACCGAAGGCGAATTGCGCCACATACAGGCCACTGATGCCGCCGATGAACACACCGATTGACAGGTAAGCACGCCCACTCCAGCGATGAAGTGAAATATTTTTTTGCCGAAGGTTGCTGGAAAACTGGAACGGTCCCAGGGCCAGTGCCAGCATCGAAGCGAAGATATGCGTATAGATACCCACGGAGTGCGCCTGAAAGGCTGCCCTCATAGCGGGGTGCACGAGTGACCCCAAAGGGAAAAGGCCATATGCCACCGCGGCGTAGAGGGCCACACCAATGGCAAGAAAATAGAGCAGCGCTTTACCGAGCAGACGCATTGATCAATCCTTTCAGGTGCGATGGTGCAGTTCTGTCGCGATTCTCCGGATGAGCGGGCGCCTGATCCGCTGGTCAGGCACCCTGGTAGCGTACATAGGCAAAGAGCAGGTATGCGGCTGATGTGACGAGGGTCGTAAAGGTCAGTGCCATCCCGAAGACGCGATACCTGTAGTTTTCCTTTGTCCGGCTTACGCCGAAGGCGTGTGAAAGCCTGCCGACGAAGAGACACAGGCAGAGCCCATGTACCAGCAGCGCGTGGGCGCCTTGCGTCTCGACCAGCAAAATCAAGAGCAGGCTGAGGGGGACGTACTCAGCGAAGTTCGAGTGAACTCGCATGGCGCGCAGCATCCTTTCATTGCCGGAATCGCCAATGGCAATTCGCAGGCTACGCCGCAAGCGCAGGGTACGAACGCTGAGGGCAACAAAGAGGAGTGCAAGAAGGGCGGCGTAGAGCGGGAGTATGTGCATGGTTCTTTGGGTGCCTGATTTGAATTCGACTTCCTGAATGAGGCGTATTGAAGCACCAGGGATTCAATATCGCCCCTGCCATAACCGCGCTTACCGGCCTTACGCCGCTGCGGCATTCACGACATTTCCGGCCTTTCTAGCTGAAGGGGCCAGGCTAGATTTTCTCAATCCGGCGGCTGCGTTTGATGTGCCGCACATAGCATCGCCGCAAAGAAACAAGAATTAATCGAGCCTGGCCGCTTTTCACTCGAAACTTCTCATTTTCCCGACATCGTTCTTCAAGCCTCGCCGATGTCTTCCTCCCAGACGTCAGGATGCGCCTTGATGAATGCTGTGAGCAGGCCTACGCATGCCGATGAGTCCAGGTCGATAACGTCCACGCCCCGTTCTCGCAGCCAGTCGATCCCGCCGCGGAACGTCCGCGACTCGCCGACCACCACCTTGCCGATCCGGAACTGGACGATGAGTCCGCTGCAATACCAGCACGGTGCCAGGGTCGTGACCATGATCGTGTCCTGGTACCGGCGCTGCCGGCCTGCCTTGCGGAAGGCATCGGTCTCGCCGTGCACCGACGGGTCATTCTCCTGGACACGACGGTTGTGGCCTCGCCCGAGCAGCGCCCCGTTCTTGTCAAAGAGCGCTGCTCCAATCGGAATTCCGCCTTCTGACAGGCCAAGCCTTGCTTCCTCGAGGGCAACATCGAGCATTGCTTTGTAATCAGTTCCTTCTTTCATGCGAAACCCCGGTGAACCCGGTTGAATTTGATCTCCTGCGGATCGATGCGGAATAAGGTGAACATCTTCAAGACTTCGTGAAATCTCTTTCTATGCGGCCTTTGACCAGTCTTGCGACGGCAGGATCGAGCTTCGTCGCGCCGAGGCGCTCGAACAACGTCGCCTTGTTCGTCATTTCGTATCTTGCAAGAGCCCGGGTGAATTCACGATCCTTTTCTCGTCCCGCTACATATTTGGAAATTGCGAGATCGTGAACTTCCAGACACAGACCGGCGAACCCTCCCGTGTTGGGATTATCGATGCGGACGAGACGCCTTTTCCATTTTTTGGGAAGCGTGGCCGTGTCCGGACCCACGCCTTGCGCGTAATAGCCATGGGTCCGATGAAATGTCGAGCCTTCTCCAATTGCGCCGTCTATGGTGTCGGCCAGTTCAGGTCGCGACAAGGGATAGAGGTCGGCCGCCATGGATCGCGACAGTATCCCCGGCGCTTCGGGAAACTGACTGAGAACGGCCTGGCTTCCAATGATGACCAGTTCACGATCTCCAGCAATTGTTCCGGCTGCACGAATCAGGTGCTCAAGATCGGAACGCGTCATAGATCTTTTCCCGCTCTTTCGAACTGAGAATGGTGGAAAAAGGCGACGATTGGCGCAGGCGGCTGGCACGCTCCCCGGGGTCGGTAATGACCGCGGAAACCTCCGCCCATGGCCGCTCGAGAAGCGGCCGCCATTCTTCCAGTGCCGGCGGAATTCCATCCTTATACCGGGCACGCCAGCCGTCGAAAGTCTTTTTTGCCTCTCGTAGCAACGCACGATCCTGCTCGATTTTTACCGCCGCCAGACAGTGCATCGCAAGGCTGCGCGCATCGAGGATCCGATGCGTCAATGCACCGAGGGAGAGTGCCTGAATTGGCGCCTCAAGCCTTGTAACAGCACGCAGGCCCGCCGCCCGGTGTCGCGCGCGATAGCGGCGCATGCGCTCTGCAGCAGACTGTGCTTTCCCGGTAGATGGCCGGCCGATCCTGGATCGTGGAGAGTTGGGCATTCATTTATCGTAACGGGTTACGGTAAATCTTGCAAGAAGAGGGGGACAGGCCTCCCGTTTCGCACCGTCACCGCACTTGCCTTCCGATCCACGCTACGCGGCTGCCAGTTCATGCCCACTCGCGCTCTGCTGCCAGACGAAGTCGTACACCCGATCGGCGACTGCCCCGGTCTCCTCGTCCGTGAAGGGCGGCCTTGGCAGCGCCCGCCAGAGGTTGTCGAGAATGAACACCTTCACTTCCGCTTGGGTAGTCGTGTTCTGCGTCCAGTCGTGCATGGGCCGGAGCAAGTCTCGTAGCGACGCAAGCAGGCTCTTGCTCGCCTGCTTGAGCCGCTCCCGGTCGGCCTTGCTGATGGTATCCTTGAGCAAAAGATCGAATAGCGCAAGCTCGGCATCGCTGAGGCCTTCGTCGGCAGCACGCCGCTGTTCCGCATCGAGGCTCGATGCGAGTTCGACCAACTGCGCGAAGGTTGCCTCGACTGTCGCCCGGTCTTTCTCTCGGTTGTAGTCCGCGATAATCTCCTGGTACTTCTTGTAGTAGTCCATCCGCATCGGGTTGCGGGCCAGCATCTGTGCCAGCTTCTTCTCGACGACGTCGCGTATGTCCTGCAATGCGGCATGTTTGCGGCGGACTTTGCTGGCGAACTCGTCGCGCAGCTTCGCGAAGTCGATCTGGCTCAAGTCCACGGTGAGCCCCTCGGCATGGTCCTCACCGGGTGCAGCAGCGCGGATGGCCTCATTGACGATCCTGTGGAGTTCCTTGAGTACCTCCGTTACGTCGGCCGTATCGCGCCGGTCCTGCAGCTTTTTGTAGATGGCCTCGATGTTGTCGTGGCGCTCCGCATAAGCCAGCGCACTCGGTTCCATGAGCAGTGCCTTGAAGCGGATGAAGACCTGCCGCGCCATGATCTCGAACCGGCGCTTGGCCTCGTCCGAGGTGTACACCGCGTCCACGGCATCCCGCAGGGCCTCGATGCGATCAAACCCGGTCGCGCTGTGCAGACGCGTGGCATCAAATCCCAGCGCCAGCAGGTGCTTTTCGGTAGCCTCGATTGCCTGCAGCAGCGCTGCCACGAGCTCCTCGATTGGCGCCACGATGCCGCCTCCGTCGCCTCCGTCTTCGTCGCCAAGGGCGTACTGCGCCAAAGCCTCGCGCAGGCTCTTGAGCATTCCGTTGTAATCGACGATGACGCCGCAGTCCTTGCCCGGGAACACCCGGTTGGCGCGGGCGATGGCCTGCATCAGGTTGTGCGTCCTCATCGGTTTGTCGATGTAGAGCGTCGCGAGGCACTCCACGTCGAATCCCGTCAGCCACATCGCACAGACGATCGCGATGCGGAAGGGATGCTGCGGGTCCTTGAAGGCGTCGTCTACCGGCACCCGCTTGCCATCGGGGGTGTGGAACCCGGTCTTCATCACCATCCGGTGCGGGATGATGTCGAAACCCCACTTCGCGAAGTCGCGAACCTCGTTCTGCGCTTCACTAATGACGATCTCGATGATCGTGCGATCCATCCAGCGCGCTTGGCAGCGCAGGGCGTCGAGCGCTGCTGTCAGTCGCTCCCGGATGTCGGGGTCGATGGCTGCGGCAATCTCCGCCTCCCTGCCGGGTATCTGGGCCTGAAGCCGGGCGAGCTTGGCCTTCCAACGCGGCTCGATGCGCTGGAACATCCGCGCGCAGGTGATCTTGTCGATGCATACCAGCATCGACTTGCCCGTCTCCCAACGGGTGGAGCAGTGCTCCACGAAATCCTCGGCCAGCTTGTCCAGGCGATCGTCGGCCGTGATCACCTCGTAGTCCTTGCCGAGCAGATTCTCCAGGAGGGCTTGCTGATCCGGGTCGAGCTCGGCTTTCTCGATTGCCTCGGCGATCCGGTCATTCAGGTCAAAGCGGGCGATGCCCAGTTTCTCGCCCCGACTCTCGTAGACCAGCTTGACCGTGGACTGATCTTCTTCGGAACGCTTGAAGTCGTAGCGCGAGATGTAGCCGCCGAAGATCCGCTTCGTCAGCTCGTCGTGCTTGAAGAGCGGCGTGCCGGTGAAGCCGATGAACGAAGCGTTCGGAAGCGCGAGGCGCATATTGCGCGCGAACCTGCCCGCCTGCGTCCGGTGCGCCTCGTCCGAAATGACGATGATGTCGTCGCGCACGCTGTAGGGCGCGGTCACCGGCTGGTTGAACTTGTGGATCAGACTGAAGACGAAGCGGTGATTGCCCTGCAGTATCTCCTGCAGATCCTTGCCCGAACCGGCGCGCGGCGTCTTCTCGTCCGATACACCACAGCCGATGAACGTGCGCCAGATCTGGTCGTCCAGATCTTCGCGGTCGGTCATCACCAGGAAAGTGAAGTTGCCGGGCACCACCCGACGCACCTTCTCCGCGAAGAACGCCATCGAGTATGACTTCCCGCTGCCCTGCGTGTGCCAGAACACGCCCAAGCGTCCGAGATCGGGGTTTGCGCGTTTCACCAGCGGCAACTGTTCTTCGTTCTTAGGTCGATCAATAACCGAAAGATGACTGGCAGGCAAGCCTTCGATTGAGTCTGCCGCTTTTCGAAGCTCCGGCATCGGAACGCTGTATTTCAGCAAGCGCTTCTCTGGCGGAATCTGCTGCTTCAGCTCCTCCTGCCGCACGACCGACGCCACGGCGTTATTGACGCCGAGTACCTGGTGGTTGCGCGCCACGATCTTCCGTGCGCCCCCCGCCCGGCTGTCGTCAAATAGGAGGAAGTTCTCGACCAGATCCAGCAGACGCTCCTTCGCGAGCATTCCGTCGAGGAGCGCCTCGGCATCCAGGCGCGCCTTATCCTTCTCGGCGTTGCGCTTCCACTCGACGAAGTGCTCCCACTTGCTGGTGATCGAGCCGTAGCGGGCCTGGTCGCCGTTGCTCACCACCAGGAAGGCATTGTGATGAAAGGCGTGGGCGATGCTGTGTTCGGTGAGATAGTCGGTCAGGTTGTCGTCGAAGCCGGCGCGGATGTTCCGATAGACCGCTTTCAGCTCGATGAAGACCAGCGGGAGACCGTTCACGAAGCACACCAGATCGGCGCGCCGGTTGTAGTGCGGCACGCGCACGCCCTGCACCTTCAGCTCGCGCACGGCGAGGAAGCGGTTGTTGCCGACGTTGCGGAAGTCGATCACCTGCGCATGCGCGTGCCGGGTTTCACCGCTCGCGTCCCGCCACTCCACCGGCACACCGTCGCGAATAAAGCTGTAGCACTCCCGGTTGTGCTGGATAAGTGAGCGGGCGAAGTCGATGCGGGTGATTTTCTCGACCGCCTGTTCGCGCGCCGATTCCGGAAGGTCCGGGTTCAGGCGCGCCAGCGCCGCCCGCAGGTCTCGCACCAGCACCACCTCGCGTTCCGACGCCCGACCGAGCGTGCCGTTCGGCCCGAAGGTCTCCGTGTTGTAGGCGTAGACGCTGTTCCAGCCGAGCTGCCGGTGCAGATGGTCCGCAAACGTTTGCTGAACCAATCGGTCTTCGCTGTTGATGTCGGTGAGGGCCATGGCCTGTTTAGCTCAATCGCTTGGCTCGCCTTTGGCTCATTCGCCACCGAAAAAACTGAGGGCATCCCAAGAAAAACAGATGGTTACTCAAGAAGCCGGGCCGCCTTTGGCTCGTTTTGAGGGTCAACGGCACTGGATTTGCCGGATTTTTTTCTAAGCGGGCGCTCCTCATGGTTAACCTTTCAACCGGTAACGCGCGGCGGCGCGCTGCCCCTCCATGGAAACCACACCGATGTGCACCAGTTCTCCCAGTGCCCGTTTCAATTGGGAACGAGTGACCTCCGCGCCGACGCGGGAACTAATCTCGCTTATCATCGCGAGACATCAAAGCAGATCCATTTGTCGTTCGTGGGGGACAGGAAACACGCCAATGATCACCCATGGATTTGGTGCGACCTGATGAAACTGCTGCGTTGTGCCGAGAAAGAAGTGTAGGTCGCGTTGGCAGAACTCCTCCATGTATTTGGCACGGACCTTCTCCAATGCGATGGATCCCCCGAAAAAGCGTCACACCACCTTTCCCGTTTCCTTGCCTTTATCTGCCGGTCGAGCCTCGCTCACCTTCTCCTCGACCAGCTTTCCGTCACGCATCACGACCACAGCGGTGCCGGTTTGCCTCGCGATCTCGCGCGCGCGGCTGCCAGCCCTTAACAGCGCTGCTGGCGCCGCCCGCATGTCCGCATCCGGCAGCTTTGAAGCCAGCGGCTTTTTCATGAGTTGCCTCCTTCGTCGTTCAGTATCGGGGTGTCGCCACTGTTGTCGAACCACTGCCAGTAATCGACGCAGTGGCGGTAAACATCGTGAAAATTGCGCCATCCCGCTGCAAAGCGGCGGCGGATGATCTCTGGTGGTACGTCGTGCCCGCCCTGCCGGACCCGCATCGCCACACGTGCAATCGCCTCCTCGGGCGTGGCCAGCGACAGGAAGATCAGCTTTACCGCATAGCCCTCCGCCTGCCAGGCGGAAATCATGCGCGGATAGGTCAAGCCTGACAAGGTCGTCTCGAAGGCGAAGCTGCGCCCTTCCGCGGCGTGGCGTTTGATATCTTCGAGCATCAGGCGCCCGGCACGGAACGCGGCCGCTTCCGGCTGAAACGGGGAAAGGCCAGCGGCGATCAGATCCGCGTTGACGAACACAGGGCAATTCGCTTCCATGGGCAGAAACTCGCGAGCAAAAGTCGTCTTGCCCGCCCCGTTCGGGCCAGCGATGATGACGATCTTCTTGCCGTCCATGCTCATCCTGCGATCTCTCCGTTCATCAGACGCAATACGTCGGCGCCGAGTAATGGGACACTGCTGTCACTCACTCGCAGAAAATAACGCCCGTCCGATGCCGAGGCCACCCTCGGCGAACGATCCACCTCCAGCTCGATGAACTGCCCGCCATTGGCTGCACCCTTTAGGGTCGGTAACGCCTGTAGGTTCACCGTTAATTCTCCGATGCGCTTGCGCAGCTTCTCGATCAGTTCGGGCGCGACCGTCTGCGCCGGCGGCGGCAGCGCCTCGCCATCCTCGATGCCGATCAGCAGCCGGCCGCCCGCACCGTTCGCGAAGCACACGCAGGCGCGCGCGACCTCATCCCAGTCCGCAGTCCTGCCAACGATGGCGCGTAACGACTTTCGGTCGGTGTGCTGGTCTTCGAGGGTCATTTGCAGACCATTCTCGTGATCAAATGCAAGGCGCAGGTTTTCTGGACCCGCCGCTCTTTGCTATTGATGTCGGTAAGCGCCATGTTAGGCCCCGTCATACCGTTTCAGCCTGCTGCGACTCGCGCTAAGGGGTCGCGCAAGAATAAGTTCACTTTTTCGGGGCGCCTGGAGCAATGGTGTAGTTCCAGGCAGGCAAGACATTATGAGGGATGATGTTCACGTCGGCCATGGCATGGGCGGCAACCCGGATTCCAGTTGGGTAGTGGCCCTTCATCAACGTGGCCCTGACCCGTAGACCTTTCTGCGTCTTGGTGGTGCGGATGAAATTGAGCATGGTCTCAAGGTCGACGAGCGGCTCGCCAGCCCAGTTCTTGCTGATCTGGCTGAAAAGCAGATGCTCGATCGGGTTCCACTTGGAGGCGCCGGAGGGGTAATGGCACACGGTCACCTCCAAGTCATGCGGGTTGCAGAGCTGGTTGTAGAGCTCGTGCTTCCAGGCTCGGCAGCGTGAGCCGTTGCTGCCCCCGTTATCGGCGAGGATCAGCAGTCGGCTCGAATGAGGATATCGCGGATTGCCATCGGCCTGCCACCAACGAGTAACGGCAGCGACGGCGTACTGGGGTGTGTCGTGAGAGGTGCCAACGAATATGTGGCCACGATTGGCGCCAAGATCATGCACGCCGTATGGCACGGTAATCGCCTTCGCATCGCTGCGGAAGTCGTGGTCAAGCACTGGCGTGGCGGTCTTCACCCATGCGGCGCCGGGGTTCTTGAAAAGACCGACAAGCTCCTTCTTCTTGGTATCCACGCTGATCACCGGGTCGCCTCGTTCGACAAAGGACTGCCGCAGCGCGTGGATGTAGTCGAACTGCTGGTTGCGCTCGCTCCTGCACACCGCGGAGCCTCGGGACAGTTTCTTGTGGTTAACTCGGAGCCGGTAGTCCAAGTCGGTGAGCAGTCGCGCGACGGTCCTGGCGCTCACAACGATGCCGGCGCGCTTGAGTTCTGTGCTCACCTTGTCGGTCGTTTTGCGCGTCCACTTCAGCCCGCTCATCGGATCACCGGCTCTGGCGGGGGTCATGAGCCTCTCGATTTCCTCGATGACCTCGGGTGTTTTTTTTCCATAGGTGGACGCCCGGCGCCCGGCCGACGCAGCCGGCCAACCTGCACATCGTGTTCAAGCAGATCGCGCCTGCCCCTGGCAATGGTGTGTGGGTCCAGGCCAATCGCCTCGGCAACCTCACGGTCACCGCCCCACCCAAGCCTGAGCGATTCGAGTCCCCCAAAGAGTCGTCGCTGCCTCTCATCAAGGAGGCTCACGAAGAGAACGAGTGCGGCCTTCGCTTCGTTCGATTCCGTAGAGGGGTCCCGTACCAAGGCAAAGGCCTGCGTTTGCTTGGTCGGCAGCTTGCGCGTGATCAGTTGGTGGCGGCGTGTTGTTCGCTCGGCCGAGCAGTAGACATAGAGCCCGGAAACTTCCTTCCTCGCCAGACGTTCAGCACGCACCAGCACGAGCAGCGGATCCTTGGCCTGTACCTGAAGCTCAGCAGTGAGCTCGGAGGCAAGATATCCGCGCTCAGCACGGTTCACGAAGACCTCCGCGGTATCCACGAGCGAACCGAACCGGGAGAAGTGCACACCGCGGCAGGTCCACAGGCCTCGCTTGTCGAAGTCCGCGACCTGTTGAAGGCAATAGTACCTCCCACCGTGGGAGTAGCTCGAGAGGTAGGCCAGCGTCCGCAACTTGCGAAAGACGGTCATGTCCACCCGAGTGCCGAGCGCATCCTTCAACTCCTCCATCGTTGCGACTTGCCGGCGCTGAAGCAGACGCACGACGCACTGCGCGGAGAATCGTTCTGATGGCATCTGTTAGACCTCATCCTATAAAGGAGTAACTCTAACATAGTAACC
>Ga0315281_10013539_pt1 | contig 11037 bp, 8 predicted proteins | sample YL17G07_0_MG_FD_204540 | JGI IMG/M metagenome (GOLD analysis project Ga0315281, IMG submission 204540) | Sediment microbial communities from Yellowstone Lake, YNP, Wyoming, USA - YL17G07_0 | ecosystem: Environmental > Aquatic > Freshwater > Lake > Sediment | place: USA: Wyoming | collected... | reverse complement strand
CGCAACCTGATGCACAAGCATCGCATCGAACGCGTGCTGGTGGTCAACGACGCGTTTGAGCTGCGTGGCCTGATGACGGTAAAGGACATTCTCAAATCCAATGAGCATCCACTGGCCTGCAAGGACAGCTTCGGCCATCTTCGCGCCGGTGCGGCAGTCGGTGTAGGCGAGGGCACGGAAGAGCGCGTTGCTCTGCTGGCAGAGGCGGGGGTGGACGTGATCGTGGTTGATACCGCACACGGACATTCGCAAGGCGTGCTGGATCGCGTCAGATGGGTCAAGGCCAATTTTCCGCAAGTCGAGGTGATCGGAGGCAACATCGCTACGGGTAGCGCGGCGCTGGCATTGCTGGATCACGGTGCAGATGGGGTAAAAGTCGGCATCGGCCCGGGCTCGATCTGCACCACGCGCATTGTCGCTGGAGTCGGCGTACCACAGATCGCGGCAATTCAGAATGTGGCTAAAGCCTTGCAGGGTACTGGCGTACCGTTGATCTCGGACGGCGGCATCCGCTTCTCCGGCGACATCGCCAAGGCGATTGCATCGGGTGCGCATACGGTGATGCTGGGCGGACTGTTCGCTGGCACCGAAGAAGCTCCGGGCGAGATCGAATTGTTCCAGGGACGCTCCTATAAATCCTATCGCGGCATGGGCAGCCTGGGTGCGATGCAGCAAGGCTCCAGCGACCGTTACTTCCAGGAAGGTGAAGGCAATCAGGACAAACTGGTGCCGGAAGGTGTGGAAGGACGAGTGCCCTACAAGGGCAGTGTGCTGGCAGTGATCCACCAGCTGATGGGCGGCCTGCGCGCCAGCATGGGCTACCTCGGTTGCCCGGATATTGCCACCGTACACACCAAGGCAGAATTTGTCGAGATCACCTCGTCAGGTATTCGTGAATCGCACGTACATGATGTGCAGATCACCAAGGAAGCGCCGAATTACCATATTGATTGAGGTGAGAAGGTTGCAGGCTTTAATGCAAGATATACCCCCAAGGTTTCACGCTGTATTTCATAAATATACAATTCGAGCATGATGCCACTAATGTACAAGCTGAAGTAATGAAAACAGTAGACTTATTTTGTGGCGCAGGTGGGTTTTCTGAAGGCTTTAAACGAGCTGGCTTTGACTGTGCATATGCGGTTGATTTTGATGCCCAAGCAATAGAAACTTTTTCTCATAATCACCCATCAGTAGCCGCTGAACAAAAGGATATTCGAGAATTATCCGGGGATACCATCAGATCCTTTGCCGGACTTCAAAAAGGGGAGGTTGACGTTTTGGTTGGCGGACCTCCTTGTCAAGGGTTTAGTCTTGCTGGAACACGCCTTCCAGATGACCCAAAAAACCGTTTGGTTCTTGATTATCTAAGAATAGTAAAAGAGCTGGAACCTAGGTTTTTTGTTTTTGAGAATGTTTCTGGCATTGTATCCATGAGCGGTGGGGCTGTGATTCAAGTGCTGAAAAATGAATTTCAAGCTCTGGGATATAAACTTGCATTTGGTTTATTAAATGCAGCAAATTTTGGTGTGCCGCAAGCTCGACCTCGTTTTATCATCATAGGTCGCCTAGATGGGAAAGAGCCAACCTTGCCTGTTCCCACACACAGAGAAGTAAAGGTTGATGGACAAGAAACACTTTGGGATATACGCTCAATGGTGTCTGTTTCCGAAGCATTTTCCGATTTGCCTGAAGTCTTGCAGGGTGAAGGTGCAGAAGAGGCTTTGCATGTAAATGGAGCAAATAACGAATATCAAAAGCATAGAAGAGGTTTAAGAAAGATCGGATTTGTTTATAACCATCGTGCGACAAGGCACAGTGAGGCAATCACATCCAGATATTCTATGATTCAGCCAGGTCAAACAAACGCAAGCCTGCCCCTTGAATTAAGAACAAAAAAGACCAATGTTTTCAGACTTCATCCAGATAGCCCGTCAAGAACCGTAACTTGTAATTTCAGAACTGACTTATTGCACCCATGGTTGCCGAGAGGCCTTACCGTCCGAGAAGCTGCCCGGTTGCAGTCTTTTGATGATGATTACTGTTTTTTTGGGAACCTCACCAGAAAAGCGCGATGGGTTACTCAAGACGATCAAGTAGGGAATGCAGTTCCTCCGCTACTTGCAGAGGCGATAGCTCATCACATTCTTTCATTCAAATAAGGACTGAACTAATGGCTAAGAAGCAGGATGCAGGCGCGGTTAACGATAGCCCCTCTTCGGCGGGACATTTGTTGGGGCAGCTTATTGGTGATTGGTATGAGGAGTATTTCGCAGCGCCATTGCTGAAGGATGTCGCAAAAAGACTAGGCCTGTATCTCGACTCAAGGTTTGAGTCAAGGCATTCAACTGTAAGGGGTGAAAAGATCGTCTGGAAAGATTACGACGAGAATGGTGTTGATTATGACTTTGTGATTGAGTTGGGGGGCTCTGCAAGTTATCGAGGTGAACCAGTCGGATTTTTTGAAACCTTTTGGAGGCGTGGAGCTAGACATTCAAAGGATAAAGCTAGAGACGACTCTGGTAAGTTAGTTCCAATGCGTGCAACTTACCCAACCGCTAGAGTTCTTGGGATAGTGTCTGCTGGTGACTTTACTGAACCAGCGCGCGAACTGGTTAAATCTAGGAATATTGAATTGTTTTATGTACCCAAGGATAAAATTGTCGCGGCTTGGAAAATGCATGGTATTACCATTGACTACATAGACAAACTAGAAGAAGAAAAAAAATTAAAGCTGGCGATGGGAGCTAAATCCAAACTTAGTAAAAAGGGAATTAAAAAGGAGATAGCTAACTCATTGATCGAGTTGGTTGGTAACTCAAGCATTGAATCATTCAAAAATCTGCTCATAGGGAAATTAGGTGCAGCGCCGCAGGAATATAGAATCACCTTGAAGGCTTCATCAGAACCCATCGTCTATTTCAGGCATTTAGACGTACAGAAATTTTTATCTGGATCTCAACCAAAAAGAGAATTCAACAATCTCAGCTTTTCTCTTGAGGTTGTATTTAGCGATGGCGATAGTTATATCGGTGATGAATTATCGTGGGAAGAAATGCAGAAGGATTTCAATCGGCTCACCAAGTTAATAAATCACATGGAAAACTTGGCTAAAAATACCGTGTAGGAAGGATTTCGCCCATCTGCTAGCCACGTTTTATCTCTCAAAATTCTACTTTCTCTTTTTATTTCACACAAACCCATGTCCCATAAAAAAATCCTGATCCTCGATTTCGGTTCGCAATATACCCAGCTGATTGCGCGCCGTGTGCGTGAGACGCATGTCTATTGCGAACTGCATCCCTGGGATATGAGCGAAGCGGATATCCGCGCGTTCAATCCGGCAGGCATTATCCTTTCCGGTGGACCCAATTCCGTTTACGAAGATGAGACACCAAAAGCGCCGCAGATGGTGTTCGAACTGGGCGTACCGGTGCTGGGTATCTGCTACGGGATGCAGACCATGGCGGCGCAGTTGGGCGGCAAGGTGGAGAGCGGCAAGGTGCGCGAATTCGGTTATGCCGAGATACGGGCGCATGGTCATTCCAAACTGTTCGACGGCATCCAGGACAAGACCAATACCCAGGGGCATGGCCTGCTCGACGTGTGGATGAGCCACGGCGACAAGGTGACGGCGCTGCCGCCGGGTTTTTCGGCCATTGCCTCCAATGCAGCCACGCCGTTTGCCGCAATGGCCGACGAGGCACGCCGCTTTTATGCTGTGCAGTTCCACCCCGAAGTGACCCATACCCATCAAGGCAAGGCTGTTCTCGCCCGTTTCGTGCATGATATCTGCGGCTGCGGGCAGGATTGGAACATGCCGGACTACATCAGTGAAGCGGTGGAAGATATCCGCACGCGAGTCGGCAACGATGAAGTTATTCTCGGACTGTCCGGCGGCGTGGACTCTTCCGTCGCGGCAGCCTTGATCCATCGCGCCATCGGTGACCAGTTGACCTGCGTATTCGTGGACAATGGCCTGTTACGTTTGAACGAAGCCGAACAGGTGATGGAAACATTTGCCAACCATCTGCACATGAAAGTGATCCACGTCGATGCCAGTACAGAATTTCTGCGGCATCTGACCGGCATCACCGACCCGGAACAAAAGCGCAAGATCATCGGGCGCGAGTTCGTCGAAGTGTTCCAGCGCGAGGCCAAAAAACTGCCACAAGCCAAGTGGCTGGCGCAGGGCACCATCTATCCGGATGTAATCGAATCCGCCGGCGCGAAAACTAAAAAAGCGCACGCGATCAAGTCACACCATAATGTCGGCGGCCTGCCGGAAAGCCTGCACCTCAAGCTGCTGGAGCCATTGCGTGAGCTGTTCAAGGATGAAGTGCGCGAACTCGGTGTGGCGCTCGGCCTGCCGCACGACATGGTGTACCGCCATCCATTCCCCGGCCCCGGCTTGGGCGTGCGTATCCTCGGTGAAGTAAAAAAAGAATACGCCGACCTGCTACGCCGCGCCGATGCCATCTTCATCGAAGAGCTGCACAAATCGGGCTGGTACGAGAAAACCTCGCAAGCCTTCACCGTATTTCTGCCGGTCAAGAGCGTCGGTGTGATGGGCGACGGGCGCACCTACGAATGGGTCGTATCATTGCGCGCGGTGCAGACATCTGACTTCATGACCGCGCACTGGGCGCACCTGCCGTATGAACTGCTGGGCAAGGTGTCGAATCGCATCATCAACGAAGTGCGCGGCATCAACCGTGTGGTGTACGACATTTCCGGCAAGCCGCCCGCGACTATCGAGTGGGAGTGACACAGGATCACCGCGAAAGCGCAACTCTTGCAAAACAATTCAAGCGTCAGCTACGCATCCAGATTTACCCCAGGGATGCTGCTCAAATCCACCTCATCAATTTGATCGGGTGGCAGGAACCGCCTGGCATAGTCGAGGTAGACTTTCTCGCGGATGAATACATCGAACAAGTCTGGATCGATGTGCCCACCCAGTTTGAACTTACCCATAATAGTCAATGATTCGGTCAGGGTCTTGCCCCGTTTGTAGGGGCGGTCTTTGGCGGTAAGCGCTTCAAAAATATCGGCGATACCCATCATCCTGGCCTGTACTGACATCTGCTCACGGGTGAGACCGCGCGGATACCCCTTGCCATCCATGCGTTCGTGATGCCCACCCGCATATTCCGGCACATTTTTGAGCTGGTTCGGCCAAGGCAAGGATTCCAGCATCTTGATGGTGACAACGATGTGGTGGTTGATGATTTCGCGCTCGGCGGCAGTCAGTGTACCGGCGCGAATGGTAAGGTTTTCAATCTCGTCTTCGGCAAGGCAATTGGTTGTTTTTCCGTCTACATTACGCCATTGATAGGTGGAGATTTGGCGGACGCGCTGCTGCGCCTCTTCCGTCATGGCTTCGCCGCCGACATTGCAGCTTTGCAAGAACTTGCGGTCATCATCGATCTGTTGGATGCGCGCCCAGTATTCGGCGCGGGTAGTTTCTGCGTCCCGGTGCTCCTCATGCAATGCGCGCAGCATGGCGATCTCGGCATCACGTTTAAGCACTTCAAAACGGGTATCGAGCAGGTGTATCCGATCAAACAGGGTATGCAGTTTGGTTGATTTATCGACCACATGTACGGGCGTAGTGACTTTTCCGCAGTCATGCAGCAGACCGGCCATTTTCAGCTCTTGGCGATCCTTGTCGGTCATTACAAAATCCTTGAGCGGGCCTTGAGTGGTGCGGTTGACCGCTTCGGCCAGCATCATGGTCAACACCGGGACGCGCGCGCAATGCCCTCCGGTATAGGGTGATTTATCGTCAATCGCAGTATTGATGAGATTGATGAATGACTCAAACAACTCTTCCAATTGCTTGATCAGGCGTCGGTTGGTCAGTGCAATAGCGGCCTGCGAGGCGAGCGATTCCAGCAATTGCTGGTCATCCTTGGAAAATGGCACGATCGCCCCGCTCTCACGGTCCTGCGCATTGATGAGTTGCAGTACACCAATGACTTCGCCTTCGTGGTCGCGCATCGGCACGGCGAGAAACGACTGGGAGCGGTAGCCGGTCTTGGCATCGAATTTTTTTGTTCCGGAAAAATCGTAGCCCTTGGCGGTATAGGCATCCGGGATGTTGACCGTTTCACCGCTCAACGCCGAATGGCTCACCACCATCGCATGAATGGGCGCGCCCGCCTGATCGTAAAGATGGATCGGATAAAAGGTAATCGGTACGCCACTGGTTCCGCCCATCACGATATTGAGCGAATCGGTACGCATGATCTCGAAGCGCAGTACCCGATTTTCCGGTTCATGCAGGTACAGTGTGCCGGCATCGGCATTGGTGATGCGCTTGGCCGCTTCCAGAATGGTTTCTAGCAGACTGTTGATATCGCGCTGCTGGGACAGCGCGATACCAATCTCGTTGAGTTCCTTGAGACGATGCAGCAGGTTGTCTGATGTGTGCATAAGAAGATCCTAGCCCGGACAAACCGGAACGAAGCGGCAAGTCGCCATTTCACTCCGAACGTAGTGCGGAGTCAAAGGGTTTTCATGCGGCGTGCTGTATCTGCCGTTTCCGGTTATCCGCTATGCTGCAAAAACAGGGTGCGATTCAAACTGATGTGGCATCAATCGCGCCAACCGGCCATGGGATGCGTATTGGGTAGGGGCAATTCACGAATTGCCCGGGCGATTCGTGAATCGCCCCTACGCCACATCAGTTTGAATCGCACCCGCAAAAACACGATGAATCCGCCATTTGATCTGCAGGGCATTAAAACACAAAAGCCGCGCAAAGTAGCTGCGCGGCTTTTTTGAGATTGATGCAGTCCTTACTACTTTGCTGCCATCAATTTTTCGTATTTGGCTTGCAATTGCTCCTGGCTTTCCACGTGTGCGGGATCCTTGGGAATACAATCCACCGGGCACACTTCCACGCATTGCGGTGTGTCGTAGTGCCCCACGCACTCGGTGCACTTGTTCGGGTCGATGACATAAATTTCATCGCCTTGAGAAATCGCGTCATTAGGGCATTCCGGCTCGCATACGTCGCAGTTGATACATTCATCGGTAATAATCAGTGCCATGCTTTTCTCCTGGGTTAAATTAGTTTAATTTTTTGCTGCAACCTTGATGCCACCAAGGGTGAAACGAACTTGCCGACATCTCCACCGAAGCGCGCCACCTCGCGCACCATGGTGGCGGAGATGAAGGTGTATTGTTCCGCCGGGGTCAGAAACAGCGTTTCCATTTCGGGGTACAAATTCCGGTTCATCCCCGCCAACTGGAACTCGTATTCGAAATCTGACACCGCGCGCAACCCGCGCAACACCACGCGCGCATCATGCGCCTGCACGAACCTCATCAACAGGCCGTTGAAACCCTCCACGCGCACATTGGCGAAATCGGCGAATACCTCGCGCGCCATGTCCACGCGCTCATCCAGCGTAAACAAGGTATGTGTGCGGCTTTCTGCCACCGCCACAATAATTTCGCCAAACAACCCTGCAGCACGTCGCACCACATCTTCATGGCCGCGCGTGATGGGATCGAAAGTACCGGGATAAACAACCCTAATCATCTACAGAAAGCCCTATTATTGACCTTTACTTAATTCATGACAGAGGCATATATAGCGACCGTCATTCCGGCGCAGGCCGGAATCCAGGCAATTATCAAGCGCCCGCGCAGCGGGACAAGACCCGATACACGGTTTTGTCCGCTACGCGGAGCTGTATGACGGACTGGATTCCGGCCTGCGCCGGAATGACGGGTTCTTTGGTTTTGTACGCTGTCTTCATTTATGTAAAGCTCAATAATTGGTAATGCACCTGCCCTGCCCTGCCCGATTTCATTACCCTCCAGGGTTCCGGAGCTGCTATCGCCGCGCCGGATTCGACATACGCCACACCATTTTCATTCAGACGTTGCGGCAAAATTTCCAGCAGCTTGGGTAAATAGTCACCCTGAAACGGCGGATCCAGAAAAATCACGTCATAACGCTTCACATCATGGAGTGCGAATTCTAGCCCATCTTGACCGTGAAGGAAAATATTAGCGCAGCCCAATTTTTTGATATTGCTCTGCAAGGCTCGCGCGACCAATGGGTTTTTCTCGACCATCACCACCTGCTCTGCCCCGCGTGAAGCGGCCTCGAAGCCCAGCGCACCGCTACCGGCAAACAAGTCGAGGCAGCTACGCCCATATAATGTTTGCCCCAGCCAGTTAAACAATGTTTCGCGCACCCGGTCCGGCGTGGGACGCAGCCCTTCTGCATCTGGAAAAGTAATGATGCGGCTGCGCAGCTCGCCACCAATGATGCGGACCTTGTTTATTTCGCTTCCCCGCCCGGCGCTCCGACGACCACTGTCGCCATCGCTTGCGGATTGACGTGGCGCGCGAATGCATCACGAATTTGCGCCACACTTACCTGCTCGACCTTGCGCGTAAAATCGTCCAGATAGGTCAACGGCAAATCATAAAAGCCGATGATACTCAAGTAATCGAGTATCTTGCGGTTGCTGTCGATGCGTAGTGGAAAGCCGCCGACGATATTCTGCTTGGCCGCTAATAATTCCTTTTCATTGGGGCCGTTGGCGACGAATTCCGCCAGCGTATTGCGCACCAGCAGCAATGCTTCATCGGCCTGCTCTTTTTTGGTTTGCAGGCCGATCTGGAACGCACCCGGCTGTTTCAGCGGCATGAAGTAGCTATATACGCTATAGGCCAGGCCGCGCTTCTCACGCACCTCCTTCATCAGGCGCGATACAAAACCGCCTCCGCCCAGAATGTAATTACCGACATACAGCGGAAAGTAATCCGGGTCATCGCGCGCCATGCCGGGTGCGCCGATCAGGATATGGCTCTGGCTGGCGGGATGGCTGATGCGTTGCTCGCTTGCGGGAATTTGCCTCACGACATCGGGCAGCGCGGGGGGCGCTGCGCCAAGCGGCAATTGCGCGGTCAATTTCTGCGCGATATCCTCGGCTTCGGAACGCGACACGTCACCCATAATCGCCACTACCGCACCGCTCGCCGGATAGTGGCGCGCATAAAAACTGCGCAGATCCTGCGCCGTAATCTTTCCCACGCTGGCGACCTCGCCGGAAACTTGCAACGCGTAGGGATGCACGCCAAATACCGCTTTCTGGAAGGCCTTGTCGGCAATGCTTTCCGGCTTGGTTTCCGCTTCTTTCAGGGCGGCAATGATGCGGGCCTTTTCGCGCATCAGGATTGCTTCTGGAAACAATGGCTGTTGCAGTACGCGTGCCATGATATCCAACGCCCGGTTGCGCTCTGCCGCGCTGCTCAAGGTGCGCAAAGAGACGCTGGAACGATCCTGGTCGAAGCTGCCGCCGAGCTGCGCGCCGATGTCCGCCATGCCGCGCGCAATATCGTCCTCGCTCAACCCTTGCGCGCCCAGATCGAGCAGGTGATGGGTCAACCCGGCCACGCCGGATTTCTCCGCAGTATCAAAACTGCCGCCCGCCGGGACACTCACCGCCACATCCAGCATCGGTATGTCATGATCCTCGACAAACAACACCCGCGCGCCGCTGGCGGCTTGCCAGTGCTGGATATTGGGTGTGGCAAAAGCAATGCTTGCGGCGCAGCACAGCATCGTTGCGCCAATTGATTTGATGAGCATAAAGTTAGCGGACATGCGATCCTCCTCCGGCGGGCTGACGTTTCGGCTTGCCGGAAAGCGGTTGCGGGTCGAGCACGGCCACGGTCAAATTATCGTCCTGCAAAAATTCCCCGGCGACTTGTTGTACCTGCTCTGCCGTCACCGTCTGAAGTTTCTCCAGCATCACCGGAAGCGCGTGATGCCCCAACCCGATGCTCTCCATCTGCCCGATCTGCATCGCCTGATAAAACAGCGAGTCGCGTTTATACACTTCACCCGCCATGACCTGCGCTTTGACGCGTTTCAATTCTTCCCCGCTTACGCCATCCTTGGACAGTTGCGCGATCTCCTCGCGTAACGCAGCCTCGACATCGTTAACTGTTTTGCCCTCACTGGGTGTGGCTTCCAGCGTAAACAAACCGGGGCCGCGCGAAGTCGAGTCATAGCCGGCACCGGCCGCGCTGGCGACTTGCTGCTCGCGCACCAGATGTTTGTTGAGGCGTGCCGATTCATTGCCATCCAGCACACCTGCAAGAATCTGCAAGGCGTAGGGCTTCCAGTCCTGCTCCGGGTCTTTCAATGTCGGCGCGTGGAAGCTCATTACCAGATGCGGCAACTCGGCTGGCGCTTTTACCACCATGCGTTTGATGCCGACCTGTGCCGGCTCGGTGAAATTGCGCCTTACCGGCATCGCCCGTTTCAGGATCGCACCATAGTATTGCTGCGCCAACACAAACACTTCATCGGCTTTCACATCCCCCGCAATCACCAGCGTGGCGTTGTTGGGGGCGTACCAGCGGTCATACCACGCTTTGGCATCGCCCGCGGTAAACGACTCCAGATCGCTCATCCAGCCGATGATCGGGTGTTGGTACGGATGTTCCTGATAAATCGTCGCCATCATTTTTTCGTGCAACAGCGCGTGCGGTTCATCGTCGGTGCGCGTACGGCGCTCTTCCATGACCACCTTGATCTCTTTGGCAAATTCGGCGGCCAACAAATTCAAATTGTGCATCCGGTCCGATTCGAGCTGCATCGCCAGCGCCAGTTTTGACTTGTGCAATTGCTGGAAATAGGCGGTGTAATCGTAGCTGGTGAAGGCATTTTCACGTCCGCCCGCCGCCGCAATACGCTTGGAAAATTCACCCATCGGCACCTCTTTGGTGCCTTTGAACATCATGTGTTCCAGCACATGCGCGATGCCGGTGACCCCGGTGCGCTCGTCCATGCTGCCCGCCTTGTACCAAATTTGCTGTACTACCACCGGCGCGCGATGGTCTTCCTTGACGATGACTTTCAGTCCGTTCACCAACGTACGCTCGAACACCTCACCGCCCGCAGCGGTCTGCGTCCACCCCAGCAACAGCGCGACACAAAATAAACAATTCCTCATATTCCTAGCCCGATAATGTGTTCTCAGCATAAAATGCACACGCATT
>Ga0315281_10013536_pt1 | contig 11039 bp, 9 predicted proteins | sample YL17G07_0_MG_FD_204540 | JGI IMG/M metagenome (GOLD analysis project Ga0315281, IMG submission 204540) | Sediment microbial communities from Yellowstone Lake, YNP, Wyoming, USA - YL17G07_0 | ecosystem: Environmental > Aquatic > Freshwater > Lake > Sediment | place: USA: Wyoming | collected... | reverse complement strand
GGATGCCGTGGTCGTTCGCGGAAGAAGTGAAATGCTCCATCAGCTCGGCGGCGACGCCTTTGTGGCGGTAGGCCGGGTCCACGCCGATGACTTCGATCCAGGCCACGGTGCCGGGGAGGCCGAATTCGAGTTCGCCGGCGCGGCCGAAGATGAAGCCGACGACGCGGTTATCCATCTCCGCGACAAGCGAGGTCCAGTGCGGGCGAATGGCTTCGGACAGTTCCATCCTTTTTTTCCAGTAATCCAGGCGGGAGACGCCCGTGGTGCGGTCTTCGATATTCACCAGCGCGGCCAGATCGTCTTTCGAAACGTCGCGGATGTAGATGGGTTTGCTCATGGGCTTGTCCTTTTTCCCTCGGGTCCCGGGGATCGTGGAAAAACGGCTCGAACAAGGAAATGCTACATCCAAACGGGACTTGCGGCAACCGGCGTGGAGGCCGCCAGAATAAAAAAGGCTCCCGGCAATTCGCGGGAGCCTGGGATGAATTGCGTTTGGCGAAGCGTATTAATTGTCCGCGGGCTGGGTCACCTGAAACGACCAGGCGGAATTGAAGATCATGCCGTCGCCGCGGCCGCGGGAGATGTCCGCGCCGGAAAACTTCATGGATTTGTTGACGGGGCGCAGGACCACGGCGTATTCACCGGGAAGAAACGGCGTGGCGGGAGTGATTTTATATTTTCCCGGCGCCAGCTTTTCCGATTTCACCTTGATGCGGTCCTCGAGAAATTTGGTATAGACCTGCCAGTCCACCGCGGAGCTGGAGGAGGCGCCTTCCTTGCCCTGGGTCGCGCCGATGAGCCGCCAGGTATTCTGCGAGGGCGTGAGAATGACGATGGCCGGCTCGAATTCGTCCGGGTTCACGCCGGGCGTGTCCGCATAGTCCACGTGGATGTCCGGCTGGTCGGTGGGGGCGATGTTGCTTGAGGCGGGGCCTTGCACCGCCCAGATATAGGTGGTCTGCTGCGTTTTGTGCTGGGAGAAGACGCCGGAAAGCGCGCCGCCCGCGGCCGAGCCGATCGCGCCGCCGGCAATTCTGGAGCCGGCATGGCTGGCGGCTTCGCTGGCCGCCGAATTTCCGACGCTCTGCAGGGACTGGGTCACGGCGTTGTCGGTGGCCAGCTTGGCCATCGAAGTGGGCTTGACCTTGGATTCGGCCAGCTGCACTTTTTCCGAGGGAACTTTCTGCTCGCCCGCTTCGGTCACGAACGCGACCGAGGGCATGTGCGATTTGCTGCGCACCGTCTTGGTGGTCTGCCCCAGAAGCGCGGGAGAGAGCATCGCTCCACTCATCATGACCGCCAGAATCGCCAGAAACCCAGCTTTTCGCTCGAACATTGCGCCGTTCCTCCTTGGTATTTTCCGGTTGCGCCGCCCCTTCGAAAAAAGCGGCCGGGAAATTGACCGTCAGGCCCGCAGGGAGCCTCGCATGCAGCAAAGTATAAGCGTTTCCTTGCTGGCAATCATCCGAAAATCCGGGGGATTGTGTCCTGAATGCCGCGACCCGGCGCACCCCTCTCGCGGGAGGGGGTACCCATCAGGAACGGTGAGCAAGATAATTATCCCGGCAATTAGGGCCGGGATGTGGTACACTCTGTTTGCGCTTAATACCGCGGTAGTGTTGTGCGGTTCCTCCGAGTACTTCATCAGAGATTCCCGCCCTCAGAACTCTCCGTACGTCATTCAGCGTAATCTAAAAAGCCTGGCAATTGCGATTGCCGCGCTCGCCGGAAGTTTGTGTGCGCGCCGCAACCGATTGACCAGAAGAGAAAGAAAAGACAAGCATAATGCAGAATTTTTCCGAACTACTGATTTCCAATCACACCAAGGAGCAACTGGCGAACGCGCGTTTTACGATTCCCACTCCGGTGCAGGCCGCGGCCATTCCGCTGGCCCTCGAAGGCAAGGACGTGCTCGCCACCGCGCAGACAGGAACCGGCAAAACGCTGGCCTTCCTGATCCCGGTGATTGAGAAACTCCTCGTGACCACCGTCCCGGGCGTCGCCGCCCTGGTGCTGGTGCCCACGCGCGAACTGGCCATGCAGGTGGTCGCGCAGTATGACGCCCTGCGCGGCAGAAAACTGGCTCCCGCGGCCCTGGTCGTTGGCGGGCTTTCCGAAGGCACGCAACTTTCCGCCATCCGCAAGGGCGCCCGGCTGATCGTGGCCACGCCGGGCCGGCTCGAGGATTTCCTCGACCGCCGCCTGGTGACCTTCACCCATTTGCAGATCCTGGTCCTCGACGAAGCCGACCGTATGCTGGATATGGGTTTTCTTCCGGCCATCCGCCGCATCGTTTCCATCACGCCCAAGGAACGCCAGACCATGTTCTTCTCGGCGACGCTGGAAGCCTCGGTCGTCCATCTGGTGAAGGACTATCTGCGCAATCCCGCCCGTCTGACCTTCGGCTCGACGCTCAAGCCTTCGGAAAACGTGCGCGTGCAGGCATTTGAAGTGCACTCCGACCGCAAGCACGATCTCCTGCAGCGCCTGCTGGCCAAGGAATCGGGCCGCTGCCTGGTTTTCGCCCGCACCAAGCGCGGCGCGGACAAGATCGCCAAGAACCTGGCGCGCGACGGCTTCACCGCCGCCATCATCCACGGCAACCGCTCGCAATCGCAGCGCACCGCCGCCCTCACCGGCTTCCAGAAGGGCCACTACCGCATTCTGGTGGCCACCGACGTCGCCGCGCGCGGCATTCACGTGCAGGACATCGCGCACGTCATCAACTATGACCTGCCCGACGTGGCCGAAAACTTCATCCACCGCGTGGGCCGCACCGGCCGCGCCGGCGGAACCGGCGTCGCCTCGACCTTCTTCGCCCGGGAACAGCGCTCCGAGATGTTCCAACTGGAACGCGCCCTGGGCATCAAGATCGAGCGGATTCTGGTGGACAGCCTGCCTTCGGCGCCGGGGAAACCCCTGCCGCTTTCGAAGCAGGAGCGCACGCAACCTCAGACGCAGTCGCATACGCATCAGCGTACGGCGAAACCGGCCGCGGCTGCGGCTGCTGCTTCATCGAGCGCAGCGAGCAGCGAACCCTCGGGACGCTTCACCATGGTGGCGCTGCCCGGCGAAGTTCTCCAGGCGCAATTCGAAAACTAACTCAGACTAAGAAGGACCGGCGCGCCGCCAGCTCTGCTGGCGGCGTTTGCCGTTTTAGGGGCGCTTCACACCGCCACGGCGGCGGATTTCGGTCTGGCCTCAGTCGCCGCCGCCCGCTCTCCTTCGCGGAATCTTTTCAGCGCGTCCAGAATCTGCTGGCCGTAAAGCTCGACTTTGCGCTCGCCAAAGCCGGAAACTTCCAGCAGTTCGGAGAGCGTGCGCGGCTGCCTCTGGCAGAGGGCGTTGAGCGAAGCGTCGTGCATGACGATGAACGCGGCGGTGCCCTGCTCGCGTGCCGTATTGCGCCGCCATTCGCGCAGATATTCGCGCAGCTCCGCTTCGGCTTCGCTGACGGCGGCCCCCGGTGCGGGGCTTGGCTTTGCCGGCTTGCCGTTTTGTTCCTTGAAGCGCTGCCAGGCGCGCAAATCCTCGCCGTAATCGTGGCGGGCTGCGCGGGGCGTGGAGCGTTCCTCGGAGGGAGCGTAGTGCCGCCCCGTTGCCGGAGCGGGATTCGTCGTTGCAAACTTTTTCTTGCGCTTCACCGGCTTGGAGAGGTCCGGCGCGGCCATCCAATCGGTGCCGCAGCCGCAGACGTCGCAGGAGCCGCAGCGTGGCAGCTTGAATTTTTCGCCGAAGTGCTCGCAGATGCGGCGATGGCGGCAGTAGCTGGCTTCCGCGAAACTTTTGATTTCGCGATAGCGGTCCCAGGCGCGTTTTTTTTCGGCCGCGTCGGTCAGTTGCTCGATGAAGTAGGCCAGCAGGCCCACGTCGCGCTTCTGCCACAGCAGGAGGCAATCGGCCTCCGCGCCATCGCGGCCGGCGCGGCCCGCTTCCTGGTAATACTGCTCGATGGATTTGGGCAGGGCGAGATGAATCACGGCGCGCACGGCGGCCTTGTTGATGCCCAGGCCGAAGGCCAGCGTGCCCACCAGCACGCGCACCTCGTCGGACATCCAGCGCTCCTGATTGCGCCGGCGCGTATCCGTATCCATTTTGCCGTGATAGCCGACGGCGGCAATGCCCTGCGCCGAGAGCGACTCCACCATCTCATCCACTTTGGCGGTGGTGGGCGCGTAGACGATGGTATTGCTGCCGGCGTGGCGCCGCAGGGTCTTCAGCAGCAGCGGCTCCTGCGAGCGCGCGTCGCACTCCTGCACCAGATAGCGCAAATTGGGGCGGTGAAAGCTGGCCAGATATTTGTCCGGCGCGCGCAACTGCAATTGTTTGACGATGTCGTGGCGCACATGCTGCGTGGCGCTGGCGGTGAAGGCGGCGATGGGCTTTTCCGGAAAATTTTTCCGCAGGCTGCTCAACTGGCGGTACTCGGGGCGGAACTCATGCCCCCACTCGGAGATGCAGTGGGCCTCGTCAATGGCGAAAAACGAAACGGGAACCTTCTGCAGCCAGCGAATGGTGTCCTCGCGGGCCAGGCGCTCCGGGGAAAGATAGAGCAGGCGGTAATCGCCATGCGCCGCCTTGCGCATGACCACGGACTGCTCCGCGCTCGACAGCGAACTATTCAGCAGCGCCGCGGACAGCCCCATCTGCGCCAGTTGCGCCACCTGGTCCTGCATCAGCGCGATCAGCGGCGAGACGACAATGACCGTCTGCTGGTCCAGCAGCGCCGCAGGAAGCTGATAGCACAGCGATTTTCCGCCGCCGGTGGGCATGATCACGCAGGCGTCGCGCCCGCCCAGCAGGCTCCCGACAATTTTTTCCTGCATGGGGCGGAAGGAGTCGTAACCCCAATAGCGCCGCAGCGCCCCCAGCAGTTCGCTCTTCGCAGGCATGCGGAAAGTATAGCGGCTGGAAAGGCGCTAGTCGATGAAAAAGCGAAAGTCCGTGAATTCGTTTTACAACCCCCGAGGTCCCTTGCGAGAGCCCCTTCTCAGTTGGCCGCACAGGGGCGCTCTCCGCGCCCAGATAGCGCTCAAACCACTCCGCAGCGGCCTTCCCGGCCTTCTCCAGCGCCCCCGGCTCCTCGAAGAGGTGCGTGGCCCCGGGAATGACGGTCAGCTTCTTGTGCACGCAGCCGAGCGCCGCAAGCGCCTCCCGGTTCAGGTCCAGGACGATGGCGTCCTCGCCGCCGACGATGAGCAGCGTCGCCGCCGACACGCGTTCGAGCGCCGCGCCGGCCATATCCGGCCTTCCGCCGCGGGAGACGACCGCGGCGATCTCTTCGCCGCGCTGCGCGGCGGCCACCAGGGCCGCGGCGGCGCCGGTGCTGGCGCCGAAGTAGCCCAGTTGCAGATTGCGCGTGGCCGGATTTTTCTCCACCCAGTCGGTTGCGCCCACCAGTCGCTTGGTGAGCAGTTCGATATCGAAGCGCAGGTGCGCGGAGATGCGGTCGTGGGCCTCCTCCTCCGGCGTCAGCAGGTCGAAGAGCAGCGTGGCCAGGCCGTGCTCGTGCAGCATGTGGGCCACAAAGCGATTGCGCGGGCTGAACCGGCTGCTGCCGCTGCCGTGGGCGAAGACCACCATGCCGCGGGCCGCCGCGGGTATCGCCAAACTTCCCGGCAAGATCATGTTCCCGGAGAGGACTTCCACCGCCATCTCCTCCATTTTTTGCTTTACTCCCGTGCTGTTCATGGACGTTCCCCTTTCCGCCGGCTCATTTCAACGGCCGGCCGCGCGCGCCGCCGCGGGCCTGGACTCCTCCAGCAGCGCGCAGACTTCGTCATCCAGAGTGGGCAGAAAATCGGTGTAGAACTGCCCGATAGCATGAAACATTTCCGGCATGTGCACGCAGACAATGCCTTCGACGTCGTTGCGAAGGCGGCGGCAGGTGGAAGCCGGGGCCACCGGCGTGGCCAGCACGATGCGCGCGGGGGCGTGCTGGCGCAGGGCGGCAATCCCGGCGCGCATGCTGGAGCCGGTGGCGATTCCGTCGTCCACCAGCAGCACCGTTTTCCCTTTGATCTCCAGCGCCGGGCGTTCGCCGCGATAAGTCCGCTCGCGCCGCTCCAACTCTTTCTTCTCCCGCTCGGTCACCCGCTCAATCTCCTCCGTGGTAATGCTGGCCATGCGCACCACGTCGTCGTTCAGCACGCGCATTCCCCCGGAGGCAATGGCGCCAAACGCCAGTTCCTCCTGCCCGGGCACGCCCAGCTTGCGCACAATGAAAATATCCAGCGGCACGCCCAGCGCCCGGGCCACCTCGGCTCCCACGGGCACCCCTCCGCGGGGAATCGCCAGAACCACCACGTCCGAGCGGCCCGCATAGCCCGTCAATTTCTCCGCCAGCATCTCGCCCGCCGCTTTTCTGTTCTGAAAAATCATAGCGACCATCCTTTCCTGAAGGCGCACCCATCCTCTTCTTAGGGAGCAATTTGCTCTCCGCAGCCATCTGACTGTAAAGGAAGGGGGAAATTAGTTCTGTGCGCTAGCGCACTGCGGTGTTTTCCGCAGATGGTGAAAATGCCCCATGTTTGAGAAGTTCGGCTCAGGCGCAACGCGTGACTTCCGGCGGCCAATTCTATCTCCATGCAAAGAAACCGCTTATTCCATGCAAATGCGCGTCCGTCTGGCGATGCGCGTGCACTTCTCATCCAGCGCGGTTCTCTCGCCGCGCGTTTTGCTCTTTTTCTTAGACAGGAGCCGACCCGATGAAAGTTCCTCTTGATATTCGCTTCCGCAACGTAGATCCCCCGGCGCAGGCCGAAGAGTGGGTCCGCGAGATGGTCACAGGACTGGAGAAATTCCACTCGCGCATCATGCGCTGCCGCGTGATGGTCGAGCTGCCGCACCTGCATCACGCCCAGGGCAATCCCTATCACGTGCGCATCGACCTCACCGTGCCCGGCAAGGAACTGGTGATCAAGCATCAGCCCACGCTGCATTCCGCCCTGCGCCAGATGGGCACCCTCGCGGAAAGCAAAAGCCGCGAAGTGGACGCCGCGCACAAGGATCTCTACGTGGCCCTGAGCGACGCCTTCCGCGTGGCCTGCCGCCGCTTGCAGGACAACGCGCGTCTGCGCCGCAGGCAGACCAAGTCGCACGAGGCGCCGCCGCAAGGCCGCGTCAGTAAACTTTTTCCCGAGCGCGGCTTCGGCTTCCTGGAAACGCGCGACGGCCGGGAAATCTATTTTCACGAACGCAGCGTGCTGCACGAGGGTTTCCCACGCCTGGAAGTGGGCAGCGCAGTGACCTTTGTCGAGGAGGAAGGCGAAAACGGCCCACAGGCCAGTACGGTGCGCGCGGCGGGAAGGCGGCGGCCGAGCACGGCAAAAAGCGCGGAGCAGTCCGCACGGGCATAGCAGGATGATTGCGAAGGCGCTGCCGCCGAGCCGAGCCGCGCCGCTTAGATAGCCACGCGGAAGATTTCATCGAGCGTGGTTTCGCCGAGAAAAACCTTGCCCAGGCCGTCCTGGAAAAGCGTCTTCATGCCGTTGCGCAGTTCGCTCATTTCGCCCGTGCCTCGTGCAGCAGTTCTTCCACCGTCTGCACGATCGCTTCCAGGGAGATATTGGCCTTGATCAGGTAGCCCGTCGCGCCCATCTCCAGCACTTTCTGGATGTCGCTTTCCTGCCCCAGATTGCTCAGCACGATCACCGGCATCTGCGCAATCGCCGGGTCCGGATCCTCCTTGATCCGCCGCAGAATCTCGAAGCCCTGCACCTTGGGCAGGATGAGGTCCAGCAGCACCACGTCGTAAGGCCCCTGCTTCACCGCGGCCAGCGCCAGTTCGCCGTCCTCCGCCGTGGTCACAGCGTAGCCCTGCCGCTTCAGCTTGGTGCTTGCGGCTTTCCTCAGGAACGGATCGTCTTCAACCAGCAAAATCTTTTTCATGACTTTCTTTCTCCTCGGCTTGCTTTAAAAATATTTCCGCCTGCTCGCAAAATTCGCTCAGCGAATGATTGGCCTTGATGTACATTCCGTCCGCGCCCATTCGCTTGGCCTCCGCCAGGTCCATGTCGATGGACGAATTCGAAGTGATGATCACCTTGCACTTTGGCAGCGTCGGATCGTTCTTCAGGCGCTCCAGCACTTCCACTCCGGTCATTCGCGGCATCAGAATATCCAGGAAAATCAGGTCCGGCCGCACCTCGCGGATTTTTTCCAGAGCCTCCACGCCGTCCACCGCCGCGCTCACTTCATACCCCTTACGCTTCAACGCCGTCGTGAACGCTTTCCTGAGCAGTTCCTGGTCTTCCACCAGCAAAATCTTCTTCCTTCGCTCCGTCACTGACCGTCTCCTCGGGCGCCGGCATCGAGAAATAGAACCGGCTGCCCTTTCCTTCCTCCGACTCGAATCCGATCTTCCCGCCCATCTGCTCCACAATCAGCCGCACGATGTACAATCCCAGCCCGGTGCCTTCCGTGGCCACCTTGGTGATGTTCTCCGCGCGGAAAAACTTTTCGAACATGCGCGCCTGCGATTTTTGCGGTATCCCCAGTCCGTTGTCCCGCACCGACCAGTGCACCTGCCCGTCCCGGCGCTCCAGTCTCACGTCAATCTTCCCGCCCGGATTGGTGTACTTGATGGCGTTGGAGAGCAGGTTCAGCACCACCTGGCGCATCAACTGCGGGTCCAGCGACAGCACCGGCACATCCCCAAGCACCGCAACCGTCAGTTCGTGCCGTTTCTCCGTCACCAGCATGGCGATATCCTTCAGCACGCTTTCGGTCATCTCTCCCAGATGCGTCGGCGCCGGCGAAATTTCGATCTTCCCGCGCTCCAGCCGCGAGATGTTCAGCAGATCGTTCACCAGCGTCACCAGCCGCACCGTGGATTCCTGCGCATCATGTATGTAATTCGAGGCGTCCTCGGGCACGTTCGGCTCCCCGTCGGCCAGCTCCAGCATCCAGCGGATGCCCGCCAGCGGCGTGCGCAACTGGTGGCTCACGAAGGAGACGAAGTCCGCCTGCATCTTCATCGTGTTCTCCTTCTCCTCCTCGATGCGCTTGCGCTCGGTGATGTCCACGAACGTGACCACCGCACCCACCACCTGCCCGTCCCGCCGGATCGGATGCGACCAGTACTCCACCGGCAGACTCTCCCCGTCGCCCCTCCAGAAAATTTCGTCGTCCGCGTGGCTGCCATTCCCCGTGCGGTACGCCTCATAGATCTGGCAGTTCTCCTCGGGGTGCGGTTTCCCATCCGCCCGCGTGTGATGGATCAGCTTGTGCACGTTCTTTCCCACCACATCCCCGGCGCTCTCATAGCCCATCATCTTCAGGAACGCCGGATTGCAGAACGTGCAGTTCCCTGCGGCGTCGATTCCATAGATCGCTTCCGGCACCGAATCCAGCAGCAACCGCATCTTTTCTTCGCTCTCCCGCATGTCCTCTTCCGCCTGCTTCCAGGCGGTAATGTCCGTGCGAATGGCCACGTACTGATACGGTTTCCCGTTCTTGTCCAGGAACGGCACAATCGTCGTATCCACCCAGTAAAAACTTCCGTCCTTGGCCCGGTTCTTGATCTCCCCCTGCCACACTTTCCCGTGCGCGATGGTCACCCAGATATTGCGGATGAACTCCTTGGGATGATGGCCCGAATTCAAAATCCGGTGGTCCTGCCCGAGCAGTTCCGCTTCCAAATATTGCGTGATCTCGCAGAACTTCTTGTTGACGTACTGGATGATTCCCTTCTGGTCGGTGATGGCCACGATGGCGTGGTGGTCCATCGCCGATTTCACGTCCTCCATCTCCTTCAGAATCTCCTGCTGCTTCAGCTCGCCCGCCATGCGCCCGGTAATGTCCGTCACCGTCCCCAGGAACCCGTCCACCTCGCCCGTTGCGTTGCGCAGCGGCACGCAATTCACCGCTACCCAGGCGATCCTGCCGTCTTCCCCGCGGAAGCGGTATTCGTCGTAGCTCGAGCGCTGCTCCTGCGTGGCGTTCTGCCACGTGCGCATCACCCGCGCCAGGTCTTCGTCGTGCACCCCGTGCAGCCACCCGTGCTGCAAGGCCTTCTCCTCGCTCATTCCCGCGATCTCGCACCATTGCGGGTTCACGAACACAAACCGCCCGTCCCGCTCCGTCCGGAAGATGCCCACCGGCGCGTGGTTGGTCAGCGCCCGGAAGCGCTCCTCACTCTCCCGCGTCGCCGCCACATACTGGTCAATCTTGGCCCTCTCGCGCTCCGCCCGCGCCGCCAGCAGCAGGCCAAAGAGCAGCAGGAGGAACGTCCCCAGCGCGGTGCTCTCCCCCCACCGGGTCTGCCGCTTCTGCATGATTTCGATGGCCCTCATGTTCTGCTGCAATTGCGCGTCGCGCAGTTCGCGCATTCCCTTGCGCGTCTCCCGCAGCGTGGTCAGCAGTCCGTCCTGCACCTTATCCATGGCCAGCGCGGACTGCAGCGCCCCCAGCGCATCGCTCTTTTCCATGTTCTCGACGACCAGCCGCTCCTGCTCCACCATGGCGTTCATCTGCGTGGCGGCAGCGTCCAGCCCCGCCAGCAGCGCGCTGACTCGCTCCGGGCCATACGGCTGCTTCAGGTCCGCGCGCAAATCGCCCAATACCGCGCTAAACTGGTTCCGGTGTTCGCCGGCCTTTTTCCGCGCCTCCCCCACATCCTTCGTATCCAGCGCATCTTCCACGGCGCGATTGACTTGCGATGCCAGCGCCGAAAGTTGATCCATCTGCATGATTCGGCGGTTCAACTCCCCCGAGAGAACCTCTGTCTTCAGGGTCAGTTCTTCAATCCCGCTGTTGTAGTAGTGATTGATCAGCAGGGGCACAAGATTCAGCAGCCCGATCAGCACATAGACCAGGTAGACCCTCGACCGCACCCACATGCCCCAAAGGGATTTTTCCTTCGCGCCGCCGTCCCGCACTGTTTCGTTCTCCTGCATCTCTTCTGGTCCCTTGCGCCTCTCAAATGGCGCCGGCAAAACCTGTCCACACAACTCCACGACTCCTCCATGCAGGTATCGGCCCACTCGCGGAAACCTTGAAATTTCTTATGGACTTAGGAGCTTATGGGCAGGAAAACA
>Ga0315281_10013535_pt1 | contig 11040 bp, 9 predicted proteins | sample YL17G07_0_MG_FD_204540 | JGI IMG/M metagenome (GOLD analysis project Ga0315281, IMG submission 204540) | Sediment microbial communities from Yellowstone Lake, YNP, Wyoming, USA - YL17G07_0 | ecosystem: Environmental > Aquatic > Freshwater > Lake > Sediment | place: USA: Wyoming | collected... | reverse complement strand
GTATGGCCAGCAGTGCGCAGCGGTCTCGATCAAGACCGCTGGCGCAAGCGTGACCAGCGCACAGATCGCCGGTGCGTACGGACCGCCCAACCTGATCGCACCTCCGGAAGATCCGTTGGACGCGCTGACTGGCGAGGAACTGGACGATCCACCGGACGATGACAATGGCCTCGTGGAGTACTGACAGCTCTGTGGCCGCGTTTCGTGGGACATTCTCGAGGGGCCGATCGATGATCAAGAAGATCGTGGGAATGCTGGCCGTGACCGTCGTGGCGCTCGCGCTGCAGAGCGACCGCACAGAGGCGCAAGAGGACGAAGGGGCGGGTGGTCTGGGGACGGTCGGCGCCCACGATGTCGTCCGCTACTACCATCTGGACGCTCTGGGCTCCGTGCGGGTAGTGACGGACGAGGCGGGCCAGGTGGTCGAGCGCCACGACTACGAACCGTTCGGCGAAGAGTGCACGACCGGGCCGTGCGCGGACAACCTGGGCGCCGGTGCCGGCACTCCGATGAAGTTCACCGGCAAGGAGCGTGACGCCCAGACGGGGTTGGATTACTTCGGCGCCAGGTACTACGGATCCAGGTTCGGGCGGTTCACCAGCGTCGATCCCGTCTACAACTGGAAGGAGAACCTCGTCGACCCGCAGAGGTGGAACCGCTACGCATACGCCCGGAACAACCCCCTCCGGTATGTCGATCCGGATGGAAAGGACATCTTCGACATTGCTTTCGGGACTATCAATGCCTTTGGTAGCAACCTGGTTCTGGGTGGTGGTCGGGCGGAACCATACAACTCCGACTTCCAATTAGGCCAGTCGCTGGGAGACGTGGCTTCAATAGGCGCCGGGCTCTACGAGACGGTGGTCGGCGGGACGGTCGGAGGTGGAGGCGGCCTCCTCACGGCCTCTGTTGTCGGTTCCCCCGTCGGTGTACCGGCAACGGCCGTGGGCGCTGGCGTAGCTGCCCATGGCGTAGGCGTTTCGGCCTCGGGGTTAATCCACCTCAGTAAGAACGTCAAGAAGGAGCGCACGCTCGAAGGCGCCCAAGACCAGTTGGACGGCGTTCAGAGTGAGCAGGTAGGGCAACGGAGCCGTGGGCGAGACAAGATCGACTCAATTAAGAAGAGCGAGCAAGAATTCGACAAGGAGCTTCGGAAGATCAAGAGCACCGATGATCTCAAGAAGGAGTGAGGCTCACCCACGTGGAAGGCGATTCGGCCCACCGTCCTTAGCGCGAAAGCGAGGCCGAGCACGATGACGTCGAAGCGGCATCACACCGATGCGGCTTTCAACGAAGCCAACGCTTTGGAGGATGCTGGGCATCTGCTGGAAGCTTTGAGCAAGTGGCGAGAGGTGGTCGCACAAGAGCCGACGGCCGTTTCGCTTTGCCGGTTGGGAAGGGTCGCTGCGAAGCTCAAGGAATGGCGCGAAGCGGAGGAGGCCCTTCAGGCATCCATAGCGGCCGCTCCGGAATGGAGCTTGCCCCTTGAAGCACTTGCCTTGGTCTACCGGGACGAAGACGATCTCGAGAAGGCCGAGGCTTACCTGAGGAGCAGCCTCAACCTAAGAATGCGCGCACGCACGCTGACACTCCTTGGCGACGTCCTCGAGCGGCAGGGCAAGACCGCCGAGGCCAAGGCGGCATTGGAAGCAGCTATTCGATTGGACGACTCCTACGAGGAAGCGCACTTTCTGCTTGCTCAGGCCAGTCGAGACGATCCTCAGCAGGCGATCTCCTTGTATCGACGGGCCATTGAGCTCGACCCCGCTTATTCGCTGGCTCATCGTGAACTGGGCTGGGTACTCCGAAGGCTGAACCTACTGGACGACGCCGAGGACCAAGTGCGCGAGGCGACCGAGTACGACGAGAATGACACCTGGTCATTCATCTACTTGGGGAACATTCTCTGGGCCAAGCAGAGCATTCAAGGTGCGGAGGCTGCGTTCCGAAAGGCCATTGCCATAGACCCCAACTGTGGGGTGGCCTACTGGTGTCTCTCAGATCTCATGAGAGCCCAGGGTCGGCTGCAGGAAGCGCGCCGACTTCTGCGGAACAGCCTTCGCGCCAACGTCGCTAGCGTCGAAGCCAACCTCCGCTTCGCTTTGCTCCTCAGAGATGTCGGCGATCTCCGCAAGGCGAATCGCTATCTACGTCGTGTTCTCCGCCTAGATCCCACGAACCACGTCGCTCGTGGTCTGCTGGGTCTTCCCAAGGAAGGCCGTTCAGAGTCTGACGGACCACCGAACGAGTGACGGGCGCTGTTTTCCGGGGTGAGCGTGCTCACGATCGTTGATGGCCGAGCGGTCACGCGTGTTGGGCAGTCTCTGGCGGGAACAAGTTGCAGCTTGCAGCTTCGCGTCCCATTCTCGCCCCCGGCCGCTCCGGCGGTGTCTTGTGTCTGACCGCCGCAGGTGTCCCCTGCACGGTGCCTACTACCCAAACGTCGGGCTATTCGGGCCTGACGATGGCGGCGGCTGCCCCGTTTGTCTCGAAGAGGTCGAACGCTCCAAGACGATGGAGCGTCTGGCCGTCAGGCAGGCCGAGGATGCGCGCTTGCGGGATCGCGAAGCCCAGCAAAACGCCGCTGAAGCTGCCGAGGAAGCGGAACGCCAGCATCAGGAACAGCTAGCCTGGATTTCCACGGACCCTGGTTTGGCCCGGCCACGGACTCGGGTCCATCCCTCTCGTTGATGGTGTAGCACCCCATCGGTCAGGGTGTGGCGACGTAGCCGCACCCATCGCTCTTGTGCGGCCGCTCTCGGTTCGAGCGCTGGCAGTGCGGGATCCCGGCCACTTTGATTTGTTGCCTCGGCGGGCAGTAGGGATCGCCGCGTCCAGCGAAGCGCCGAATCGTAGTGCGTGGTCGCTGTCCGTGAGCGTTAACGATATGGTACATTGATAAAGGCATGCGCACAGTGCTTGAGTGACATCGACTCAGGCACAGTCGCGGCAGCATCCGCATAGCGGCACGCAGAGAAAGCCCATTTGACGCAGATCCCTGCGCACACTACCTGTAGCGGCCACAATTGGCCTTGACACCAGGCAGAGCAGGTCGTACTTTGTTGGTATGGCGACCAGAACACCTAAGGATCTAATCGAGTGCAGGAACTTCTTCCTCGATCCGGAGAGCCCGAAGCACCGCATGTACGAGGCGCTCCGGGCCTACTACGTCGAGAACCGCTCCTCGCCAGAAACGGCAAAGACCTTCGGCTATACCCCAGGGTCCTTCCGCGTCCTGTGCCACCAGTTCCGGCACGACCCCGAGCCCGTCTTCTTCATCAAGGGCTTGCCAGGACCACGCTCCCAGCCCAAGAAGACCGCCGCCCGTGATCTGATCGTGCAACTCCGCAAACAGAATCGCTCGATCTACGAGATCAGCGAGGCCCTCAAGGAGCAGAAGCTCGGACTCAGCCCCACTGCCGTCGGAGAGGTCCTCAAGGAAGAAGGCTTCGCACCTCTGCCCCGGCGCGTGGAAGAGGAGCGCTCACGCCGCCTCGGCCCACGCATCGAGGCCGTCGCCGACGTCCGCTCGCTCTCCCTCGTCCCGCGCACCATCACCACCGTCTGCGGTGGCCTCTTCCTCTTCATCCCCGACCTGATTCGACTCGGGGTGGACAAACTCGCCAAGGCAGCACAACTCGCTGGCTCCCAGATGATCCCCGCCGAACACGCACTGCGTGCCTGCCTGGCGCTCAAGCTCTTCTGCGTCGAGCGCAAGAGCCACGTCATGTCCGTCGTCGCCGACGAGGGTTTGGCCCTCTTCGCAGGGCTCAACGTGATCCCCAAGAAAAGCTACTTCTCCGAGTACTCCTCCAAGATCCATCCCGCCAGGAACGACCGGCTCCTCGCCGCCTGGCATCAACTGGTGCAGGATCAACAGCTCTTCACCGGCCAGTCCTTCAATCTCGACTTCCACTCCGTCCCCTACTACGGCGACGACCCCATCCTGGAGCGTCATTACGTCTCCGCGCGCAGCCGCCGCCAGCCCAGCATCTTGGCTTTCCTGGCACAGGACGCCGAGGGACGGGCCTTCTGCTACTCCAACGCCGACATCCGCAAAGGCGAGGAGCCTGAGGAGATCTTCCGCTTCATCGCGTTCTGGAAGCGCACCCACGGCCAGAACCCAGAGCACCTCGTCTTCGATTCCCGCCTCACCACCTACGCCAACCTGGCCCGGCTCCACAAGATGCGAATCACCTTCATCACCCTGCGCCGCAGATCGCCCAGGATCCTCCAGGAAATCGCCGCCTTGCCGCGCTCGGCCTGGCGCACCATCGAACTCGACGTGCCCACCCGCAAGTACAAGACCCCGCGGATCCACGAGGTCTCGGTCGATTTGGCCGGAGAAACCTTCCGCCAGATCTACATCAAGGATCTCGGTCACGACGAGCCCACCCTCCTGCTCACCAACGACCGCAACACCGTAGCGACCAAGCTGATCACTCGCTACGCCCAACGCATGCTGATCGAGAACGCACTCTCCGACGCCGTCCGCTTCTTCCACATGGACGCCCTCTCCTCCGCGGTCGGACTCAAGGTCGACTTCGACATGACCCTCCTGGTCATCGCCAGTGGCCTGTATCGGTTGATGGCCAAGCGCATGCGCGGCTATGCGGACGCTCAGGCCCGCTCGCTCTTCCGCGACCTCGTCGACACGCCCGCCACCGTCACCGTCGGAGACACCGAGGTCGTCGTCACCTTCCAGCCACGCGCACACCTCCCGATCATCTTGGCGTCGGGATTGATCGACAAACCGGTCAGCGTGCCGTGGTGGAATGGCAGGAAACTACGCCTCACCGCGGTAGCTCAGACCGCCTCACGTTAGGGAGACTCGCGTCCGTGGAAATCCAGGCTAGCTAGACCTTCTGCGCAACCAAGCAGAGGCAGACGAGGAGCATCGGCGGAGACTTGAGGAGCACCAACTCGAACAAGTCGAACTCGAACGCGAGCGGCAAATGCGGGAAGTGCGGCAACGCCAACGCGCGCGACGAGACGCCGAGTTGCGCGCAGGACTCCCCTGCTTCGATCGCGCCTTTCAGCAAGAGTGGCTTGCGGTAAACGAGCGGTTCAAGATCATCAAAGCCAAGGAGACTGCCGAGCGCGACAACCTGGCGGACTTGACGTCCAAGCTTCAGGCTTGGAAACAGCATAGGCATGACGCGATTTGGGAGGCGTTGTTCCACCTAATCGTCGAGCCCATCAATACACTGACCATCGACCTCCCCGTGGGTGCAGAAGAGCTGTGGAAACGCCTTGAGCTCGCACAAACTCAGTTGCTCAAAGTGTCGGGTCTCGACGCTGCGTGCAGATGGCGGTCGGCCGCCGGGCCACTTTCGCGGCGTCTGAAGGGGCCACCCCGCTTGGACAGACTAGCGGCGGTCCATACGGTCATCCCCGGCCGAAGGCCGGGCCGATTGCCTCGAGGCAATCGCGGGCCGCTCTGGTCGCACACAATCTAGGCGCCGCGCCGCCGCTGTCAAGCGGGCGCGTGTCGCTGACGTGGGGCCAGGGCGCCGAACGGCCGGCAGCGTGGCCCACTTTGGCGCCGCGAAACTGGCCCACTTCCCGGCCGCCGTCTCCAACGCTGCGGCACGCAAGGCACTACAACTCGATCTCTCGACGCGCAACGTCATGGCGCTGTGGCACCTGCTCCAACGCCTCGCTCCTGGCTTAGAAGAGTCCAAGACCGCGCAGATCGTGAATGCATCTGCATTGCGGGTCCGCTTTCCGAGGGGTCAGGCAACGCGGCCCGGCCTGCCCGGGGTCCCGACTGTGGGTTGTGCTCTAGTGATCGCGCTCGGTTGCCTAGCCGCCGCCTTCGACATCGTCAGGGCAGTCGCACGGCTCCAGCTGGATGTTGCTCTTGTGTACGGTGTCGCCCTGGCAAATGCCGGCTTGTTTCTTGTGGCCGTTGTCTCCAGATCTCTGGGCGTGCCACTTCTTCGAGACAGCCTCTTCTCAGCGACCCAGGAGCTTCAGCATGCGTGCGCAGCGGTTGTCACGCAGGTGATTGGCCGGTCGCCGACAACGTTTCTTCAACTGGATGCCGACACGCTACAACAGAATCCGGAGTGGGCGCTCCAGTGCGCCTTCACGCCGTTGGCATCTGCGCTCGAGGAATCCTATCTCTTCAAACACGTCGACTTCTCAACCGCCCATACAGACCTCTGCGGCAGCTCTACAGCGAGCGCCTTGGCCCAGGTAGCCACAGCCGACCAATACATTGACGAGCTTGAGCAAAGCCTACTAGTCGCCGAACGCCAACATCCGGACCCAGATTCCTTAACGGTAAAGAGCCAGCGAGAGTTCATGTCCGCTGAACTGCGGCGCGTCGGCGGGCAGATTCTGCGGGGATTTCGAGCCGCAAGCGCGCCAATTGCGCTGGCTCAATGTCCAGGATGTGGGGGCCCCGTCACTTCCGAGAGCACCGATTGCCCTTACTGTGGCTCGAGCTTCGTCCGGAAATGAAGGGCGGCAACTCTCCGTGAATTCTTCACTCGCCATGCTGAGGGGGATGTTTGAACGGATTCCCGGAAGCGTCCTTCCGATCTGGGGTGTGGTCTCCTTTGCGGCTCTTCTTGGAGCAGACGCGTACTCGACCGCGCGATCGAATGCCGGCCAGACCGCCCCAGCCGCGACCCCAGCCGTAACCGCCGTGCCTCAATCGAAGGCAAAGACGCAAGTGCCAGCGGCGGTCCGCGAACTTCCCGATGACGAGAGACGGCAGACGGTGGTTCGCAATCTCCGCGAGATTGCCAAGATCGAAGAGACTATCAAGCAGGCGCGAGGTTCGTACGTCTGTGATTTCGACTGCCTGCAGGCTCCGCATCGCTGCTTGCCAGAGGTGTTCCCTGAATCGCAAGCAGGCGTCGATCTGAGTTCCAGGCGCCTGCGCTACAAAGTGATGATGTTCGGAGCGCCCAAGGAGTGCGCGGAGTACGTGATGGTGGCCACGGGCTTCTTGCCCGGTGACCCGATCTTCTGTCTCGAGGGCGGTAGGTCGGTATGCGAATCAGAGGAGCACCCTACGGCCGGGGAGGAGACGCACTGCGTGTGCTTGCACCGCGTACCGATCGCGGCGCCGCCCGACGCGATGGCGGGCGGGCCGATCCATACCACAGTGCGCGCGCCCATTCCGGCCGCAGTCCCCACCGCGACAACCGTGCTTGCCACGATGACCGTGGCCCCGACGACAGAGCCGCCTCCAGCTACCAGCGGCGACGCTGCCCGCCCAGTCAAGCTCAGCGACCCGGGTGTACGGCCGCCAGTGTCCGAAAAGAGGGGCGCGCTCGAGTACCCGGCGATCGCGCGCAGCCAACGCGTCGAGGGCGTGGTCGGGATCTCGGCACTGGTCGACGAACGGGGATCAGTGATCGAAGCGAATGTCGTCGTCGAAGCCGGCGGCGAGGCGGGCCTCAATGAGGCCGCGCTCGACTACGTCAAGAAGTGGAGGTTCCGGCCAGCCACTCTGGAGGGCGTGCCTGTCAAGGTCTGGACCCGGGTCAACATCAAGTTCAGCCTGCCGACCGTTGCTGTATCGGCCCTAGCCGTGAAGCCCGGCGATTTGGTCAAGCTCAGCGACCCGGGTGTACAACCGCCGGTGGTCGAGAAGAAGGGCGCGCTCGAGTACCCGGCGCGCGCCCGCAGACAGCGCGTCCAGGGCGTGGTTGGCATCTCGGTGCTCGTCGACGAACGGGGCTCAGTGGCCGACGCGAAAGTCGTCGTCCAAGTCGGCGGCGAGGCGGGCCTCAATGAGGCCGCGCTCGACTACGTCAAGAAGTGGACGTTTCGGCCAGCCACTCTGGAGGGCGTGCCTGTCAAGGTCTGGACCCCGGTCAACATCAAGTTCAGCCTCCAGTAAGCATTTCCTTCCGCGGCCCTGACCGGACGCCGCGGTCGGAGGCTTCAGCAGCGTCGCCAAGGGTCATGAGGAGGGCGCCTGCGCTTAGCAACCCCCTGAGGGTCCGCCCTATCCACCGGCTACGCCGTTCTCGTTCTCGTCCGAGACCTCACTTTGCAGCCGCACGCCGCGGATTTGCGCGACAGCCGCGCGGGCCTCTTCCGCGGTCTTCCACGGGGCTGGCGAGGGAGGGCCGCTCCCTGCGTTGATTCTGCTGCCCACGCACCGGGCGGTTGTCACACTCCCAACTCTCCAGCACGACTCGCCTGACCCATACCAGTTTCCCGCAGTTTGATCCACGGGTTGTTGGGAAGGAAGTCGGGCGTCGTTCGCGACCGAGACAGGTACCTTGGGTCCAGCTCTGGACCCAACGCCGCGCCCAACGGCGCACCGGAAACCGGCGTGTCGGAGGCTCCGCGGAGCCGGTGGCCGCGACGTGGCGGCACAGGATGCCGCGTGGTCGACGACTGCGCGCACGTCGAGCGCAATCCCCCAGGGCGAGCGCGGATGCTGCACCCTGCGGCCACCCAGAGATCACAGCCACCAACCGGCTGCCCCGCCCGCCCTCGCAACCACGGGCGGCGGGGCGGTGGTGCGAGCCGGAGCCTCCGTTGCTGAGCCGGGAGCCGGGGAGGGACTGCCAGCCGCGTGCCGGCGGCGTCCACCTGGCCGGCGCCGCTGGCGCGCGGCTGGCCCCCCGATGAAGGAGCCGGGAGCGCCGTTCGTGGTTCGCGAGCGGAGGGCGCGCCGGGGGCGTGACACGCGCGGATGTCGTGGGCCGTGCGCGTGGCGCGGCCCTGGCCCCGACGCGAAGCGCTCAATGAGACCGTTCCTTCCTTGTCTGTAGCAGCGAGAGCCGATGCCGGCGCGACGTGTGCTTGGCCGGTCGTTGTGCGCGGGCACACGGCGTGCCGCCCATGAAGCAGCCGGAGCGCCGCCGGGGGCGTAGCAGTGAAGGCTGGAACAGCCGAAGCAACCGGGGCGCGGTTTCGATAGCGACCCTTATGTAGCCCCTGAGCCGCAGCAGAGCGGAGCGCGTCAGCGCGGAGGCGAAGGCGATGTGTCCGGGCCTTGACGTACGGCCGTGGGCGCCACCCTGAGGCCGTAGTGGGCAGGACGCGCCCGCGGCCGTATGTTGCATAAGGCAGCGCTATCGGGCGTGCCACGAAGGCGGGATGGACCAGTGGGTGAAAGTCCCACCCGAGGAGTTCGCGGTTCACCTCGGGAGCAACCCGGGCAGGCATGAGGGCAACCGAGTGTCTGAAGCCCTGGGTAAAGCCCGGCTCGGCCGGGTGAGCGGACCTGTGAGCCTTAACGAGAGTAAAACCCGAGCAGGCCTCGAAACACGAAATGTGGGTCGCTGCCCCGCCCCGATAACGGGGCAGCCGCAGCGAGAGGGGATCCAACCGAGACGTGCCTCTCTCGGTCCACCGGGGTATTGGGGAAAGCGCACAGGGAAGGCCTATCAGCGCAACGTGGGAGATCCGCCAGGGCGAGGGGTCGCGACTCTCGATGTCGGGGAAGCCGACGGTCCTGGTGGAAGTCGGAAAGGCCCATGGTACCGAAGAAGCCGCCAATCACGGTGGAGGGACGGGGCCTTACTTCTGGGTGCTCTCGAGGAGGGAAGGATGAGGGGATTGGAGTGATCCTGAAAACCCCCACACAGATCCGGAAACTCGAAAGAGGGCTCTACGTGAAGGCGAAGGCGGAGCCGACGTTCCGTTTCTACCTGCTCTACGACAAGGTGTACCGCGAGGACATCCTGGACCACGCGTACCGACTCGCCAAGCGGAATCGGGGCGCGCCGGGGGTGGACGGGGTGCGGTTCGCGGATATCGAGGCGGCAGGGCTGAAGGAATGGCTCGCGCGGCTCGGGAAGGACCTGCAAGACGCAACGTACAAGCCGAGCCCGGTACGCCGGGTGATGATTCCGAAGCCTGGAGGCGGCGAGCGTCCGCTCGGCATCCCGACGATTCGGGATCGAGTGGCGCAGACCGCAGTCAAGTTGGTGCTGGAGCCGATCTTCGAGGCGGACTTCGCAGACAGTGCCCACGGCTATCGGCCGGGAAGGAGCGCCCAGGATGCGATCGAGGAAGTGCATCGCGCGCTGTGCGACGGGTACACGGACGTGGTAGACGCGGACCTGAGCAAGTATTTCGACACCATTCCACACGATCAGCTCATGCGCTCGGTCGCCCGGCGCGTGTCGGACGGCAGGGTGCTGAAGCTGGTCAAGGCGTGGCTCAAGACGCCGGTGGAGGAGACCGATCAGCAGGGAAGGCGAAAGCTGACAGGTGGACGCGGGAGCAAGGCTGGGACGCCGCAGGGCGGTGTGATCAGTCCGCTGCTCGCGAACATCTACATCAATCGCTTTCTCCGGGTCTTTCTGGAGCGCGGGAAGGACGAGGAGTTCCGGGCACGCCTGGTCAACTATGCGGACGACTTCGTGATCCTCAGTCGAGGGCGTGCGAAGCCGGCGCTCGAGTGGACACGGCGGGTCATGGGGGCGATCGGGCTGACCCTGAACGAAACCAAGACGTGCATCCGCAATGCAACTCGCGAGAGCTTCGACTTTCTCGGCTACACCTTCGGGCCCGACCACTACTGGAAGACAGGCCGGTGGTATCTGTCGGCGCGGCCGTCGAAGAAGAGCATCAAGCGGTTGAAGGAGAACCTCAGGACGCGGCTTCGGCGCGGGATCACGGCTCCGTGGAAGGAGGTGGCGACGAGCGTCAACCGCCTGTTGCGGGGCTGGGCCGGTTACTTCAGTTATGGGTCGCGTTCCCGTGTGTATGACGCGATCAACCACTACGTCGGCGAGCGGGTACGTCACTTCCTCAGGCGACGCCACAAGGTGCCCTCGCGGGGCACCCGGCGCTTCCCTGACGTCAAGATCTTCGGCGAGTTGGGGATCGAGCGTCTCGGAGCGCGGCTCGGGCAGGCCGAAACCGTGTGCCACACGTGAAACCAGTCGGAGAGCCGGATGCGGGAGATCCGCACGTCCGGTTCGATGAGCGGGGACGGGAGACGGAGCCATGGCCGGAATGAGGCACCACCGGGTCGCGAAAGCGGGTGGTCTCAGCTACTCCCCGGTCCTACAGCCACCGCGTCCGTCCTCGACTCTACAACCGCGCCCCCAG
>Ga0315281_10013534_pt1 | contig 11040 bp, 9 predicted proteins | sample YL17G07_0_MG_FD_204540 | JGI IMG/M metagenome (GOLD analysis project Ga0315281, IMG submission 204540) | Sediment microbial communities from Yellowstone Lake, YNP, Wyoming, USA - YL17G07_0 | ecosystem: Environmental > Aquatic > Freshwater > Lake > Sediment | place: USA: Wyoming | collected... | reverse complement strand
CCGGGATGCCCACGGCCTCTTGGTTGAGTTTTTCAGTCATGGCGCGCCACAATTTCTGCAAAAACTGCATATCATTGACCAGCGCTTCTTCGCTGATACCTTCGGCGACCGTGCGAACAATGTAGCCGCCGGGTTCAAATTCGCCGGTGTGTTGCGTGACAATATCGCGTAGTCGCTGCCGTTCTTCCGTGCCTTCGATCTTCTGTGAAACCCCGACGTGTGAACCGCCGGGGACATAGACCAAATACCTGGCGGGTATCGACAGTTGCGTCGTTAATCGCGCGCCTTTGCTGCCAAGCGGATCTTTAATCACCTGGACCACGATATCCTGACCATCACGCAGCAAATGCATGATCTCTTCATCCTTGTGCGCGGGCGTTGCGGCATGTTCATCTTCAAACGTTTGCACGATGTCGGAGACATGCAAAAAGGCGGTGCGCTCCAATCCCATTTCAACAAACGCCGCCTGCATACCGGGCAGGATACGACTGACTTTACCTTTATAGATATTCCCAACCAGACCGCGCTTACTGGCACGCTCGACATGCACCTCTTGCAGCACGCCGTTTTCAACATAGGCCACCCGCGTTTCACGCGGTGTGACATTAATCAGTAATTCTTCACGCGTACCTGGATTCATAGAGTACCTTGACACCACACGGGGACATTGGCCTGCTGCAATAATTGGGCGGTTTCAAAAATCGGTAAGCCCATCACCCCGGAATAACTGCCGTGCAAGTGTTCAACAAAAATCGCCGCATAACCCTGAATGGCATAGGCCCCAGCCTTGTCCACGGGTTCACCCGTCGCCCAATATGCCTCACATTCCGCCAAACTTAAAGGACGAAAACCTACCTCACTGCGATTAACGGCCACTGAACAATGCCCGGCAACCAGTGCGACGGCGGTCAGTACCTGATGGCGGCGTCCTGACAACCGTTGCAACATCGCGATGGCATCCGCCCGATCTTGGGGTTTGCCCAAGATCAGATCATCAATGAGCACAATGGTATCCGCGGCCAACACCGGTTGCCGTTGCGCCGGTGCCAACATTCGCCAACCCGCCTGGGCCTTGGCGATCGCCAACCGTTCTGCATAGGCCGACGCTTGCTCACCCGCTTGCTGATCTTCATTGACCGCCACCGGCAACACGGCAAAGCGCACACCGATCTGTTGCAATAATTCGCGCCGCCGTGGTGAAGCAGAAGCAAGATATACATCAATCGCCGTCATGAAAATTATTCTTCTATTATTTGTGATAAGGATGATTTTTCAAAATCGAATAGGCGCGATAGATCTGTTCGGCGACCAGCACACGCACCAGCGCATGTGGAAAGGTCAAGGGGGAGAGCGACCACTGCTGCTTTACCTGTTGCAACACTTCCGGCGCCAACCCTTCCGGGCCACCCACCAACAACGCCATATCGTGACCGCTTTGCATCCAGCTTTGTAATTGATTCGCCAGATCGCGCGTACTCCATTCCTGACCTTGCCGTTCTAATGCAATCATCTGTGCACCGCGCGGCACCGCCGCCAATAACCGTTGTGCCTCTTTGGCCAATACCCGTTGTGTATTGGTGGCACTGCCGCGCTTTTCAGGCGCAATCTCGATCAGTTGCAAACTACATTCCGCACCCAGGCGCTTGCGGTATTCCTCGAAGCCTGTCACCACCCACGCGGGCATTCGCTCACCCACGGCGATTAGAGAGATACGCATGGGTTGTCGTGACCGTTCGTTTTAACCACGCCCATCTTTATTCAATAAGGAGGGACTTTGTTCGCCCCACAATTTGTCGAGATTATAAAAATCGCGCACCGCCGGTAACATCACATGCACAATGACATCGCCCAAATCCGCCAATGCCCATTCGGCATTTTGTGTACCCTCAACACCAATCGGCCTCACCCCCGCCTTGAGACACGCATCACTCACGGCATCAATCAGTGACTTCACATGCCGGCTGCTGGTGCCACTGGCGATGATCATATAATCGGTAATGCTGGTTTTATCCCGGACATCCAAGACGTGGATATCGCGTGCCTTTAACTCGTCCAGTGTGCCTACCGCTATTTTCTGTAATTCGTCTGAGTGCAAAACTAACCTCGCTATTGATAAAGCCCTTGCTGTTGAATCAGCTGCCTGACCTGGTCCGGTACTAAATAACGAATATCCTCACCGTTTGCCAGCTGCGCGCGGATCGCGGTGGCGGATATCGCCAATGCTGTTACCGGCTGAACCCAGATGAACCCCGCCGGTTGTTGCTGTAATAATTGCGGGTCATTCACCCCACGTGCCTTAAATAAAGTATAGACGGCGGCGCGGGTTTGTAATTGTTGCAGATCACCCCCGGGGCGATGCATCACCACCACATGCGCCAGATCCAGAATTTGCAAATACGCCTTCCAGGTATCAAAATAATAAAAGGCATCCATGCCGATGATCAAACACAAGCCCTGCTGTGGATACTCAGCACGCAGACTTTGCAAGGTATCAATCATGTACGAGGGACCACCGCGCTGGATTTCGCGCGGATCGACAATAAAATCCTCCTGCTGTTGCAGCGCGGCCTCGACCAGCGCCAGGCGTTGTTGTGCACCGGCGTGCGGCGCGGCACGATGAGGCGGACTAAAACAGGGGATGAAATGCACGCGTTCTAATCGTAACGCCTGTTTGACTTCCAACGCCGTGCGCAAATGCCCGAGGTGAATGGGATCAAACGTGCCACCGAAGATGCCGATCATACTAGAAGAGAAGAACGCATTACCCGTCCCTTACTTGCGGACATGCCCATCACCGATCACAATATATTTTTGTGAAGTCAACCCTTCCAGTCCCACCGGGCCACGAGCATGAATTTTGTCGGTGCTGATACCAATTTCCGCACCCAGGCCATATTCAAAACCATCGGCAAAACGGGTCGAGGCATTGAGCATGACGGAACTGGAATCCACTTCGCGTAAAAAGCGTTGCGCCCGGCCAACATCTTCCGTGACGATCGCATCGGTGTGTTGAGAGCCATGCCGATGAATATGTTCCATCGCATCCTCCACCCCATCCACCACCTTCACCGCCAGGATCGGCGCGAGATATTCGGTATCCCAGTCTTCCTCCGTTGCGGCCTTGATGCCGGGCAGGATCGCCTGGGTTTTTGCACAACCGCGCAACTCCACCCCTTTTTCCAGATAGAGCTTGCTCAGTTGCGGCAAGACCATTTTGGCAACGACTTTATCCACTAGTAATGTTTCCATGGTATTACACGTGCCATAGCGATGGGTCTTGGCATTCAGCGCGATCTTCACCGCCTTGTCCAGATCCGCCTTGCCATCGATGTAGACATGACAAATACCGTGCAGGTGTTTAATCACCGGGACCCGCGCCTCCGCGCTGATGCGTTCAATCAAGCCCTTGCCACCGCGCGGCACGATCACATCGACGTATTGCGACAGGGTTATCAATTGTCCGACGGCTTCACGATCCGGCGTTTCCACCACTTGCACCGCCGTCTTGGGTAAACCCGCTGCGTGCAAACCCGCTTGAATACACAGCCCCAAGGCTTGATTCGAACACAAGGATTCGGAACCCCCACGCAGGATTGAGGCATTGCCCGACTTTAAACACAAGGCCGCCGCATCAACGGTCACGTTCGGCCGCGATTCATAAATAATCCCGATGACACCCAGCGGCACGCGCATGCGGCCCACCTGAATGCCCGAGGGTTGGTACTTGAGTTCAGCAATCGCGCCGATCGGATCCGCCAAGGTTGCGACTTGCCGCACACCCTCGGCCATGGCGTCGATGCGTGCGTCGGTAAGTTCCAGTCGATCCAGCATGGCGGCATCCAGACCTTTGTCACGCGCGGCGGTCATATCGCGCTGATTGGCGGCGAGCAAGGCGGGCTTTTGATCTTCAATCGCCTGGGCCATGAATAATAAGGCCGTGTTTTTATCTTTGGTCGTCGCCCGCGCCAACAACCGCGATGCCTCACGCGCCTGCTTGCCCAACTGGGTGATGTACTGTTTTACGTCGAATTTTATGTCCATTGCAACACCACGTTAACCTGCATTTTTAAGAGAGGGCTTACCCGCCACGGCTACTGTTAATTCTAACAACTCATTCCAGATTTTGCCTGCGCCCATGCCTTTTATTAAGCGATCGGCTTGCGCGCAACGCGCCAATAACCGTCGCCAGACGGGCAGTTTGCCACGTTGTAAGGCTTGCCGCACCAGCGGTTTACGTTTATCCCAGACGTGTTGCTGGGCCATGGCCTGATCGACACTGCTGCCGCGGGCGAGTTGCTCGGCCATCAGTGCCAATGCGCGGATCTCACGGGCCAGCGCCCAGAGGATCAGGATCGGATCCATCCCTTCCGCCTGTAAGCCATAGAGCATCCGCGTGGCGCGGGCGGGTTGACCGCGCATGGCCTCATCCACCAAACCAAAGATATCAAAGCGGGCGCTGTCCGCCACCGCACTTTGCATCTGCTCCAGGGTCAAGGCGCCCGTGCCGTATAACAAACTGAGTTTTTCAATCTCTTGATCCGCCGCCAGCAAGTTGCCTTCCACTTGATCCGCGAGAAATTGCACCGCATCCGGGCTGGCGTGTAATTCCCGTTGGCGTAAGCGTTGGGTAATCCACGCCGGCAGGCGCGCCGTTTCAATCGGCCATACCTGGAGGATCACGCCGATAGTATCGATGGCACTGAACCACGCCGATTTTTGCTGCGCCGCCTCGACCTTGTCGCCGCTGATCAGCAACACCGTGTCGGCGGGCGGACGGGCGAGATAACGTTGCAGCACCGCACTGGCCTCGGCATTCAGTTTGCCCGCACCCAAGCGTAAGTCGATCACCTTACGTTCGGCAAACAACGATAAGTTATCGCTCGCCTGCGTCAAGCGTTGCCAATCAAAACCACGTTCCGCATGAAACACTTGCCGCTCGCTATAACCCTGCTGTTGCGCCGCACGCCGGATCAGATCACACGCCTGGCCCAATTGAAATGGTTCATCACCGCTGAGGTAATAGACCGGAGCCAGGGTCTTGTGCAGATGTTCCGGCAGGGTGTCGAGGCGTAACTTCATTTTACACTTGGGTTTTGTGGATCGCCGACTGTCGCGGGATGTTTCAGTCCCGCCTCGAGTCGACGCATCATTTGTTGCACCGTATAACTCACCAATGACTTACGCAATTGCACCTCTTCCGTGTCCTTGGCCAAGACATTGTTGGGATCAAATTTATAATCCCGTATCGGGCTGATGGTCTGCATCGGCACCAACACCTTCTCGGCGTTATCCCGCAATTCAAACATCACCTCGTAGGTCAACTCATACTCGGAGGCACGGCCATCTTTATCCACGGACAGCACGCGGCGTTTGAGTTGTTCGCTGGCAATGTTCAACTGCGCGCTCGCGACCCCCGGCCCGGCGACGACCTTCGCGCCGGAACGCTCCAAGGCCTTTTTCAATTCAATCCCCAAATCACTGAAGGCCGCCGCACCTTTGATATACGTCTCTTGCATTTGCGGCGGGACAACCACATTGCCGCGCAAACGAAAACCACAGGCGGATAACAGCAGCAACAGACCCAACAGCAACAGTGTTGGAGAGCGTGGCATGATCCATCGACGTAAGTTCATGGTTCGCTCACCACGATGTTGACGATCTTGCCGGGCACCACGATGACTTTCGCAATCGCCTTGCCCTCCAGAAAACGTTTAACGTTCTCTTCCGCCAGCGCCGCCGTTTCAACCTGCTTACGTTCCGCATCACTGGCCACCTGAATCCGGCCACGCAATTTACCGTTGACCTGCACGGCAATCTCAACGCTGTTACGCACCATCGCAGCGGGATCGGCCACCGGCCAGGCGGCCTGCAACACCGGCTGCGCATGTCCCAAGGCCAACCACAATTGATGGGTGATGTGTGGCACCATCGGCGACAGCAACAACACCGCCGCCGCCAATGCTTCGCGGACAACCGCTCGGCCCTGTTCACTGTTGTCGTCAAATTTACTCACTGCATTGAGCAATTCCATCACGGCGGCTATCGCGGTATTAAAGGTAAAGCGACGGCCCATGTCATCCGTGCATTTGCTAATCGTTTCGTGCGTATGACGGCGTAAAATGCGTTGCTTGTCTGTGAGCGCAGCCGGTTGTACCGGCACCGCAGATCCAAGCTGCACGTGTTCATAGACGATACGCCACAGCCGTTTCAGAAAACGAAACGCCCCTTCCACCCCCGCATCCGACCATTCCAGATTTTGCTCGGGCGGTGAGGCGAACATAATAAATAACCGCGCGGTATCCGCGCCATACTCATTAATTAAATGTTGGGGGTCCACGCCGTTATTTTTTGATTTGGACATCTTCTCAATGTTGCCCAGGCGCACCGGTTCACCGTCACTCTTGAGCACCGCGCTCAGGGCACGGCCTTGTTCATCGCAATTCACGTACACATCGGCTGGACCAAAATAGGTTTTCTTGTTATCGCCAGCTGCACGGAAAAAGGTCCGCGCCACCACCATGCCTTGCGTTAATAAATTGGTGAACGGTTCATTGGGAAAGGGTTGTGCCGCGGTCGCCTTGCCTGTCGTTGGCGTGAGCGCCACGTCGCGAATGAGTTTGTGGTAAAACCGCGCATACAATAAATGCAGGATCGCATGTTCAATGCCGCCAATGTATTGATCCACCGGTAACCAATACTTCGCCCGCTCATCCAGCATGCCGCGTTGATTATCCGGACCGGTGAAGCGCGCAAAATACCAGGACGATTCCATGAAGGTATCAAAGGTATCGGTCTCGCGCTGCGCCGCACCACCGCACTGCGGACAAATGGTTTTATAAAAGCTCGGTAGTTTCTTGATCGGTGAGGCGACGCCATCGAACTTCACGTCTTCGGGCAACACCACCGGCAACTGCGCATCGGGTACCGGCACCACACCGCATTTTTTGCAATTGATCATCGGGATCGGTGCGCCCCAATAACGTTGCCGTGACACACCCCAATCACGCAGGCGATACGTTGTGCGCTTGCTGCCTTGCTGTTGTTTTTGCAAATACGCGGCGATGGCATCGAAGGCCTGCGCCGAGGTCATGCCATTGAAATCACCCGAGTGGATCAACACGCCATGGTCGGTGAATGCCTGGACACGCAAATCTACTTGTGTCGCATCAGTGGGCACAATTACTTGGCGCATGGGTAAGCCGTAGGAACGCGCAAACTCCCAATCGCGTTGGTCGTGGGCCGGTACCGACATTACCGCGCCTTCGCCATAACCGATCAAGACAAAGTTGGCGATGAAGATCGGCAGGCGCTCACCGGTGATCGGATGCAAGGCCAACAGTCCGGTATCGATGCCTTTCTTTTCCATGGTCTCAACCACGGCCTCGGCGGTGCCGACTTGCGCGCAGTCCTGAATAAAGGCCGCGACATTCGCGTATTGTTTGGCGGCACGCTGGGCCAAGGGATGTTCCGGCGCCAGCGCCAGATAGGTCACGCCCATTAAGGTATCCGGCCGGGTGGTAAACACCTTGAGGGGTTCACCGCTGTGCGCGACCTTAAACACCACGTCGACCCCGGCCGAGCGGCCGATCCAATTGCGTTGCATGGTCCGCACTTGCTCCGGCCAGCCGGACAGGTGATCCAATTCATCCAGCAATTCGTCGGCATAGGCCGTGATCTTCATGAACCACTGCGGGATGTCCTTGCGTTCCACCGTCGTGTCACAGCGCCAGCAGCGCCCATTCACCACTTGTTCATTGGCCAGCACGGTCATGTCATGCGGACACCAGTTCACCGGCGAGGTCTTTTTATAAACCAGGCCCTTCTTATATAAGCGTGTAAACAGCCATTGCTCCCAGTGGTAATACTCCGGGTTGCAGGTGGCCAGCTCGCGCGACCAGTCGTAACCCAGGCCCAAGCGTTTGAGCTGCGTGCGCATGTAATCAATGTTGGCGCGGGTCCAGCTGGCCGGTGGCACCTTGTGTTGAATCGCGGCGTTTTCCGCCGGCAGGCCAAACGCATCCCAACCCATCGGTTGCAAGACATTCTTGCCCTGCATGCGCTGATAACGGCTGATCACATCCCCGATGGTGTAATTGCGCACATGCCCCATGTGCAGGCGGCCGCTGGGGTAGGGAAACATCGCCAGGCAATAAAATTTCTCGCGGTTGGCATCTTCCACCGCACGAAACGAGTGGTGCTGCTCCCAATACGCCTGCGTGTCACGTTCGACTTGTTCGGGTAAATACGGTTCTTGCATGGTCTGGTTCTACTAAAGGGGTTAATTCGTGCCGGCAAGCATACCGCAAGCCACGGCAAAGGTCAGCAGGGGCGAAAACGATAGGTGTTATATATAGTGTGACAGGCCCTACCGTTCCCGCGCGGTTTCCTTGACGCCCTTGAGCAAGGGGCTCAGAAAATATTCGATCAGCCGTCGTGAACCGGTTTTGATCTCCACCACCACGGTCATGCCCGGAGCGAGTTTTACATTTTTGCCATTATCGATTTGCATCACGGAGTCCTGCAAACTGATCCGCGCCGTGTACATCAATCCCAGCTTATCGACCGGCACCGCATCTTGCGAGAGATGCAACACCTTACCCGGAATCAAGCCGTAGCGGGTAAACGGAAAGGCGTCGATCTTGACCTCGGCCACTTGCCCCGCCTCGACAAAACCGATGTCTTTATTCTCGACAAAGGCCTCGACTTCAATCTGCCCTTCATTGGGCGCCACCACCAACAACTGTTGCGCGGGCGTGACCACGCCGCCAATCGTATGAATCGCCATTTGTTGCACCACGCCATCAATCGGCGCTGTCAGTTTTTGCTGGCGCGTGCGCGTGCCAGCCTTCAGCACTTCGTTACCCAACGAGGTCGCGCGGGTCTCCACCGCGGATAACTCGGCCTGCCATTTATTTTTAAATTCCGATTGGATCGCTTGATGATTACGCTGCGCTTCGGTCAAGGCGGCGGTTTCCTGTACCACGTGATGCCTTTCCATGACTAACTCTTGTACCTTTGTCACGCGTTGTTCTTCCACTTCCAAGTATTGCAATTCGGATACATAACTTTGTTCCAACAGTTGCTTAAATTTCTGCGCGCGTTTTTCCAAAATCGGCACAATCGCCTCTAAGCGGACAATATTGGCCTTGATGCTGTTAATCCCCGATTGCTTTTGTTCCATCACCAATCTGACTTGCTCTGAGCGGGCACGATATTCTTTTAACTGGTCGATTAACAACTGCCGCTGTAAATTGATATAGGCGGGATCAACCTGTTCAGGAAATTCAAACGTTTCTTTGCCCGCAATCAAGGCGCGCAACCGTGCCGCCTCGATCAACGAGGCGGTTTTTTCGTTGATGAATTTACCTTCTTCGGCACCAGCCGCCGTGGGATCAAGTTCGATCAGCAGATCACCTCTATGCACGAACTGACCATCACGCACATGAATGCCCTTGACCACGCCCGCTTCCAGCGGTTGGATAATCTTGGAATGATCACTGGGAATGATCTTGCCCTGAGCCACCGCGACAATATCAATGTGCCCGAACGATGCCCAGATAATCACAAACAGGAATATGAGCAGGATAACAGCACCGACGACACGGCCTAGCGGTGACGCGGGGGTTTCCTGAATCTCCAACACCGCCGGCAAAAATTCCGTTTCCCTGCCACGACCGATAGGCAAGGGATGTTTATTGATATTCGCAATTTTTTGGAACATGTTAGTTAACAGCAACATAGCCTCCTCTAGAACCACTGATTAATTGTCATTTCGACCAACGGGAGAAATCTTCCCCGATGACAATAAACGTATTTACATTCAGTCCGCGACAACCAGATTTCTCGACAATTCGTTCCTGACATTGTCTACCTCATCCATCCCTGGATTCGTCCCGTTGGTCGAAATGACAAAACCGTAATTAATCAGGGGGCCCCCATGTGACTCTGGTGTAAACGGGCATAATAGCCATTCATTGTGATGAGTTCCGCATGGCTGCCCTTCTCAACGATCTCGCCCTTCTCCACCACAAAGATACAATCGGCGTTGCGGATCGTCGACAGCCGGTGCGCAATCAGCAACACGGTCCGGCCTTGGCAAATTTTTGTCAGATTGGTTTGGATAATACTTTCCGATTCGTAATCCAGCGCGCTGGTGGCCTCATCAAACAGCAATATCCTCGGGCTCGTTACCAAGGCGCGGGCAATCGCAATGCGTTGCCGTTGCCCGCCGGACAAGGTCACGCCATGTTCACCGATCATGGTGTCATAACCCTGTTCCATCTCGACGATAAAATCATGCGCACCGGCTAATTTAGCAGCTTGGGTTACCACCTCCAAGGACATGCCCGGATCGGACAACGCGATGTTCTCGCGCACGCTGCGATTGAATAACACGTTTTCCTGCAGCACGACACCGATGTTTCGACGCAACCAGGCCGGATCGAGTTGGGCAATATCAATCCCATCGATCAAGATCCGGCCGGACTCCGGTATATATAAGCGTTGGATCAACTTGGCGATCGTGCTTTTTCCCGAACCGGAACGACCGACGATACCGATGACTTGGCCCGGCACGATATCCAAGCTGAGTTTTTTTAGAATTTGCTGACCATCCACCTTGTAGCGAAAACTGATATGTTCAAATTGAATGTGCCCGGCAAAGTTGGGCAGCGTACTGCGGTTCTGGCTGTAACTGGGTTCGGGTGTGCTATTTAATAAATCACCCAAACGGCGCACCGACAAACTGGCCTGCTGGAAATCCTGCCACAGCTGCACTAAGCGCAACAACGGACCCGTAACCCGGCCTGCCAGCATATTAAATGCGATTAACTGACCGATGGACAACGCACCGTCCATCACCATCGAGGCGCCGAACCACAGGATCGCCACCGTGGTGAGTTTGTTAATGAATGCCGCGACCTGCCCGGAAATATTTCCCAAACTCAGCGCACTAAAACTCGACCGCACGTAACCCGCCAGTTGTTCTTCCCAACGGCGTTGCATCGCCGGTTCCACCGCCATCGCCTTTAAGGTACCGAT